>Ga0256829_1003531_pt1 | contig 10771 bp, 10 predicted proteins | sample 131447metaG_FD_185979 | JGI IMG/M metagenome (GOLD analysis project Ga0256829, IMG submission 185979) | Hydrothermal vent microbial communities from Lau Basin, Pacific Ocean - 131-447 | ecosystem: Environmental > Aquatic > Marine > Hydrothermal vents | place: Pacific Ocean: Lau Basin | collected... | reverse complement strand
GGGCCTGCTCGACCCGCTGATCTATACCATTCCCTTGCAGCTTCTCGCCTACCATGTCGCCGTGGCCCGCGGCACCGACGTCGATCAGCCGCGGAACCTCGCCAAATCCGTTACCGTAGAATAGATACCGGAGGTACCGAAGGCGAGCTAATGTCATACATGGTCGCCCGCCTCATTGCCAAGGTTTTCACGCGATGCTGGCAAGCAGGTAGAAGATTGCAGTCCTACATCCGGACTTTGTACGAAGTCCTTGGGCTTTTGTCCCTGATGGAATCCGCGGATCGGCACCTCGATCAAATCTGCGTGCTTGAGGCACGTTGACAATAGCGGGCTTTGCCGATCCCGGTCTGACCTGTCCTGCCATCACGTGGTGATCACCCTGAGCAATTCGCAGAAAACTTCTCGTTAAAACGACTTCCGTATTCCCGCGCAGCCGAGCGAAGCTAGCCGCCCACCGGCTGCGGCCGGTACTTGTCGTGGTACTCGCACTCGTGGGCGAGCAGCGCCCAGACGATGCGGGCGTTTTTGTGCGCCAGCGCAACGGCCGCCATGTTCCTGGGGCGTCGGGCAAGCAGCCCCGCCAGCCAGGGCGTTGCTGCCCGGTGCGGACCCGTGCGGACCCGCAGGAGCGCCCGTGCCCCGTGGATCAGCAGCGTGCGCAGATACACATCGCCGCGCTTGCTGATGCCCAGCAGCCGGGGCTTGCCTCCGCTGGAGTGTTGGCGCGCGGCACCAGCCCCAGGAAGGCGGCGAACTGACGGGCATTGCGAAACTCGCACGCATCGCCCACCGTGGCCACCAGCGCGCTCGCCGTGAGCGGCCCCACGCCGGGGATCGCCTCCAGGCGCCGGCTCGCCTCATTGTGCCGATGCCAGGCGCGAATCTCGCCCTCCAGTTCCTTGACCTGCCGGTCCAGCTCACGGAAGCGCTCGAGTAGCCGCCACAACAGATCACGCAAGGACTCCGGCAACCCGTTCTCCTCATCGTCCACGAGTCCCGGCAACTGCCGCGAGAGCTGAGCAATGCCCTGGGGGATTGCCACGCCGAATTCCGCCAGCAGCCCCCAAATCTGATTCGCCTGCCCGGTGCGTGCCTTCACAAAGCCTTGCCGCGCCCGGTGTACGGCCAGTATCGCCTGCTGCTCCTCGCTCTTCACCGCCACGAAGCGCATGTTTGGTCGTCTGACCGCCTCGCAAAGAGCTATAGTCAAATCTGGTGTATGCCATGATCAGGCGGCGTCCCTGTTGTCGTCGGTATTGCTGCTCACTTCGATACCATCTTTGAACTTCACACCCTCGATGACCTTGGCGAGGTAATGGAATCCACGGATCCTGCGCCAGCGCTTCTCCGCGCTCATCCCCAGTTTGTAGATCATCGCCAGCATGGTGTTCCGGCTCACGCATCCCTTGGCCCGATCCGTCCGGTGGCGAACCGTGGCAAAGGTTGACTCAATCGGGTTCGTCGTCCGGATATGCACCCAGTGCTCCGCCGGGAAGTCGTAGAAGGCCAGCAGGTCTTCCCGGTCCTTCTCCAGGCAAGCCACCGCCTTCGGGTACTTGGCCTGGTAGGTCTGCACAAAGTGGTCGAAGGCCTTGTGGGCCGAGGCCCGCCCTTCGGCCATCCAGATCTCTTGCAGCGCTCTTTTTACCTTGGGCTGAACGGCCTTGGGCAGGTAGTTCAACACGTTCGCCGTCTTGTGCACCCAGCAGCGCTGGTGACGGGTCTCGGGATACACTTCATCCCGCGCCGCCCAGAAACCCAGGGCGCCGTCTCCCACCGCCAGTTTCGGGGGAACGTCGAGTCCGCGTCTCTTCAGATCCAGCAGCACCTCCCGCCAGCTCTGGGTCGATTCCCGAACCCCATCCTCGATGGCCAGAAAATGCTTCTCGCCCCGCTCGTTCACGCCGATGATCACCAGCACACAAAGCTTTTGGTGGTCCGCCCTCAGGCCACTGTAGATACCATCCGCCCACAGATAGACCCAACGGTCTCGGCCCACGTCCCGGCGGCACCACTCGGCATACTCCGCCTCCCATTCCCGCTTCAGGCGACTGATCACCGAGGCCGACAGTCCTTTCGCCTCGGGGCCTACCAGCACCTCCAGCGCCTCCCCCATCTGTCCCGTGGCGATGCCCTTCAGGTACAGCCAGGGCAGGGCCGCTTCCACGCGACGCGCCTTCCTCACGTAGGGCGGAACCAGGGTGGAGCGAAATACCACCGACTCCCCCGTCCGGCTGCGCACCTTCGGCACCTTCACCGGTACCGGCCCCACGCCGGTCAGGATCTCACGCTCCGGCAGGTAGCCATTGCGGACCACTGCGCTGCGACCTTGCTCGTCCACCTGCCTCGCGTATCGCTCCAGCAGCTCGGCAAGTTCTGCCTCGACCGCCTGCTGAATCAGTTGCCTGGCCCCCTTGCGTAACAGCTCTGTCAATGGATCCTCGATGCCCTCTGGTGACCGAATGGCAACTACGGTATCTTTGCTCATGGTGGCGTACCTCCTCTGCTGTTCATCAGTTCGGCAAAACCGATTTCAGCAGGGTACGCCGCCTTCTTCAATCACGTCCGTACACCAGATTCGAGCATAGCTCATTCCGATTCCGGGAAATCCCGAAAAGTGTTCACCTTGAACCAGAATGAGCGTTCACATTCAACCAGAACAGGCGTTCACGTTGAACCAGAATGAGTGTTCATCTTGGGCCGGAATATGCACCCGGCGCAACTGGCACCGGAACACCGTGTGTCCGCTCGCCTCCACGCCGTGCACCTGGGAAAACCGCTTTGCCAAATCGATGCCTACTGTCTGGTCGGCAAGATGCCGGGGGAAGTGGATTTTTATCCCGAATCCAGCTTATAAATTCTACGAAGGTGGCAAAATATAACCCTCGATTGAGGGAAGGGAGCAGGTGGCCATGAAAGGGATCATCCTGGCGGGGGGCAGCGGCACGCGGCTTTACCCGTTGACGTTGGCGCTGAGCAAGCAGCTTCTCCCGGTGTACGACAAGCCGATGATCTATTACCCGCTTTCGACCTTGATGCTGGCCGGAATCCGCGAGATCTTGATTATCTCCACCCCCCGGGATCTGCCCCGGTTTCGCGATCTCCTGGGTGATGGCAGTGCCTGGGGGCTCAGGCTGGAGTACGCCGTGCAACCCGAGCCGGGTGGATTGGCTCAGGCGTTTCTGATCGGCGCCGATTTTATTGATAAGAGCCCCGTTGCCCTGGTGCTCGGCGACAACCTGTTTTTCGGCCCCGGGCTCGGGCGCGAGCTGGTGGCCGCGGCGCGGCTGGAACGGGGCGCGCACATTTTCACCTACCCGGTGCGGGATCCCGAGCGTTACGGCGTCGTCGGCTTCGATTCCGCTGGCCGTGTTTGCAGCCTCGAGGAGAAACCGGCGCAGCCGCGTTCGCGCCATGCCGTGACCGGGCTCTATTTTTATGCGGACGAGGTGGTCGAGTTGGCTCGCGGCCTGCGTCCTTCGGCCCGCGGAGAGCTGGAGATTACCGATCTCAACCGGCTTTATCTTGAGCGTGGCCGGCTGGGCGTGACCCGCCTCGGGCGCGGGGTGGCCTGGCTCGATACCGGTACCCATGCCTCGCTGCTGGAAGCGGGTCAGTTCATCGAGGTGGTGGAGAAGCGCCAGGGGCTCAAGGTGGGTTGCCCCGAGGAGATTGCCTGGCGCCTCGGCTATATCGATGACGCGGCGCTGCGCCGCCTCGCCGCGCCGCTGGTGAAAAACGGCTACGGGGAGTACCTGCTCGGGTTGCCCCAAGCGGGACGCGAGGAGTGAGGCCATGAGGATTCGGGATACCGCGCTGGCCGAAGTCAAGCTAATCGAGCCGCAGATATTCGGCGATGCGCGGGGGTACTTCTTCGAGAGCTGGAACGCGAAGGCCTTTCGCGAGGCCGGGATCGAGGCCCGCTTCGTGCAGGATAATCACAGCCGTTCGCGCCGGGGAGTCCTGCGCGGCCTACACTATCAGGTTAGCCAACCCCAGGGCAAGCTGGTGCGCGTGGTTTCCGGGGCGGTGTTTGACGTGGCCGTGGATCTGCGCCGCTCCTCGCCGGGTTTCGGGCGCTGGGCCGGGGTAGAACTCAGCGCCTGGAATCACCGCATGTTGTGGCTTCCGCCCGGGTTCGGCCACGGTTTTTACGTCCTGAGCGAGACCGCGGACTTTCTCTACAAGACGACCGACTACTGGGCTCCCGAGCATGAGCGAACCATCCGCTGGGACGATCCGACCCTGGCGATCGAGTGGCCGGTGCCCGCCGGAATGCCCCCCCGGGTTTCGGATCAGGACGCCCGCGGCGTGGCCTTTACCGAGGCCGAGTGTTACCCGTGAAGGTGCTCATTACCGGCGCCGGGGGGCAATTGGGACGGGCGCTGCGGCGTAGCGCGCCCGGGAACGTGGCTCTTGCCGCCTTTACCCGCGCCGAGCTCGACCTGACCGATGCCGCCGCCGTGCACTCCGCCGTGGTGGGGTTTGCCCCCGACTGGATCGTGAACGCCGCCGCCTACACCGCCGTGGATCGGGCCGAGAGCGAGCCCGAACGCGCCTATGCCGTCAATGCCGAGGCGGTGGCGCAACTGGCCCGGATCGCCCGCGATGCCGGTGCCCGTCTTGCCCAGGTTTCGACCGACTTCGTGTTCAGCGGCGATTCGGCTCGTCCCTACCGGCCGGACGCGACCCCCGAGCCGCTCGGCGTGTATGGGGCGAGCAAGCTTGCCGGCGAGCGGGCCGTGCGCGAGGTTCTGGGAGAGCGGGCGCTGATCGTACGGACCGCCTGGGTTTATGCCCCCGAGGGCCATAACTTCGTACTCACCCTGCTGCGCCTTTTGCACGAACGCGAGCGCCTCGGCGTGGTGGCCGACCAGGTCGGATCGCCTACCAGCGCCCACGGACTTGCCGGAGCCTTGTGGGCACTGCTGACTGCCGGACTCGGCGGGACGCAGCACTGGACCGATGCCGGGGTGGCTTCCTGGTATGACTTTGCCGTCGCCATTCAAGAGGAGGCGCTCGCCCTCGGTCTACTGGAACGCGAGGTGCCGATTCGTCCGCTTCCCACCGCCGAATATCCCACCCCGGCACGGCGCCCCGCCTACGCCGTGCTCGACAAGAGCGCCACCTGGGCGGCGCTGGGCTACACCGCCCCGCATTGGCGGGTGGCCCTGCGTGAGGTACTGCGGGAACTCAAGTCCATGGAGGACCAAGCCCCATGGCCCCCTGCTTGACATCAAACAGGGGATAATTACAATATCTTCGACGGGCGGGAATAGCTCAGTTGGTAGAGCGCAACCTTGCCAAGGTTGAGGTCGCGGGTTCGAGACCCGTTTCCCGCTCCATTCGAACCCCGGCCGGCCGGGGTTTTTTTAGCCGGGTAATGCATGGTTCCCGGTCAAACCGAGGCCAGGTGGCAGAGGGGTTATGCAGCGGCCTGCAAAGCCGTGGACGCCGGTTCAAATCCGACCCTGGCCTCCATTTATTTTTTAATCCCCGGAATTACCGGAAATGTTCCATAAAAACACCCCGGGATCCCGGAAATAGCGGGCCTTCTTGTTCCTGGCGTTCCCGCGAAGCTGGAGCAATTTAAGGCACGCCAACCCCTGAAATACGAATTGGCATGCCGTGGCCTCGGCAGCAGTCCAGTAAAGAAGATCAAGCCCCCCCGCGCCACGCGGCTTAGGCCATTCGCCGGGTGCGCCCCGGCCCGGACGCGGGCAGAACGGTATTATGCTAAGGGGTAGATTTGTACCGTCGTGAGGGTTATCTTATGCAAATCGGATCAACGCTAAGACTGGTTGCGATTGGAGCGGGTATTGCGGCGCTGGTAGGCGCCATGCCGGTTTCCGGGGCGAGGGCCGCTCGGTCGCCGATTGCGATCGTGATCCATGGTGGGGCGGGTAGTATTACCCCAACGAGCGTGCCCCGGCCGGTGCAAAAACAGGTGCGCCTTGCCTTGAAGCAGGCGCTCGAGAGCGGCTATTCCGCCTTGAGAAATAATCGTTCCAGTGTTTATGCTTGTGTTCACGCCATCGAGCATTTAGAAAGCTCTCCGCTTTTCGATGCCGGCAGGGGGGCCGTATTGACTCACACCGGGGCCGTTCAGCTGGACGCGGCGATCATGAACGGCAAGACTCTCAATGCCGGCAGCGTGGCCGCCGTGCAGCATGTGATGCACCCCATCGCATTGGCGGAAAAGGTTATGCGCGATTCCCCGTATGAGATGATTGTTGGCCGGGGCGCGGAGATGTTTGCGCTGGAACAGGGTTTCAGGTTGGTTCCCGACAGTTATTTTTACACGAAGAGGAGGTGGCGCAGCCTTATGCGCCTGTTAAAGCAACGGGGCGAGTACAGGCCGGGACTCATCGGATCGACCAAGTGGGAGAACTTGGGTAAAACCAGTGGTACGGTCGGTTGCGTGGCGCTGGATCGGGCGGGGAATATCGCGGCTGGAACATCTACCGGGGGGCTTACGAATAAGCCCTTTGGGCGGGTCAGCGATTCTGCGCAAGTAGGTGATGGAACGTATGCGAATAACGCGACGCTCGGGGAGTCCGGAACGGGTATCGGGGCGTATTACATACGGCTTAACTTGACAAAGGATGTCTCCGACCTGATGCAGTACCGGGGATGGGGACTGGAGAAGGCCGTCCGCTATGAAATATGCGATAGGCTCGTAAGTTATGCTGGGGCGAACACGGGTGGACTGATTGCCATGGATCGTCACGGGGATATCGTAATCGCGTTCAATACGCCGGGCATGTTTATGGGCTACGTTGACACCAAGGGGCGGATGAGCGATGAGGTAATGTTCCGGAAAGGTTCATGCCCGGTGACATTTATTAACGGAAGGTAGGGTTGCGCCGGGTGGGTGATCCGGCTGCAAGACGTGGGGCATCCACCCCCCCCGGGATGTATCCCGCGTGACGGGTGGCGGGATTCGGTGATCATCTTCATCGGAATACGTGCTTTACCCATTTTTGAATCGCGTCCATCGCCTCGGGGTACGAGACCCGGGTCCGCCATCCCAGCTCCTGTTTTGCCTTGCTGTTATCCACATCATTGTCCCGCCCCATGGTGGTTATTGCCAGCCGTGTGATCGGCGGCCGGAGTCCCAGGGGGGTGAATATCCGCTCGATGATCGATGCCAGTGTCCATGCAACGGGATACGGGAGACTTCCCGCCGGTTTTTTTCCGATCATGGCGGACAGGTCGGTCAGATACCGTTTCCAGCTGACATTCCAGTCATCCCTGAAATGGTAAACTTGCCCGGATGCCCTCTCGCTGGTCGCGGCCCTGGTGATGCCGTCAACCAGGTTGTCCACATAAACCAGGCTGGCGCTGTATCGTCCCTTGTCAATAAGTGGAACCATTGATCTTAAAAACTGCCTTTCCATCTCATCGACCCAGGCGCTTCTCGGGCCGATCACGTTGGCGGGGCGCACGATAGTACAGCCGTTCTTAAACTTATTTTGGTAACTCCGGACGATCAATTCGGCCTCCGCCTTGGCATCGTTATAAGGGATGCCCGATTTTTGGACGGGAGCGGTTTCGTCGATCCCCTTTAAGTGCCGCCCCAGCCCGCATGCGGCAATCGAGCTGACAAAGACGAACCTTGCCGCGTGATGAGCACAGGCTGTCAGCATATTTTCCGTTCCATGAACAATCGGCAGGTAAAACTGTTTTTTTGATCCATAATCAAGAACCCGTGCCGCCAGGTGAAAGACCACGTCAATCTCGTTGCCGATACCTTCGAGGGTTCCCGGGTCGGTAATATCGCCAGGTACGACCTCCGATATATCATCGGCAATATGCGAGGTGTCTTCCCCGGGCAGCGCCAAGGCTCGAATCTTCCACCCGGTTTCTTTAAGTGCTTTGCACAGCCTGGTTCCGATAAAGCCGGTGGCACCGGTTACAAGTGCCTCGTTCATCTGCGCGTCCTGGGAATCACCCCGGTTTACCAAGCCATTGCATTATAGCCACGCGAGCAATCCCCCGGGTTGCGGTTACCGGCTGCGTGACTTGGAACAGGCCGCCTCCCCGGGGGCCTGGGCCATGAACCACGGTCATCGCTGGCAGGCGATGGCGGCCAGGACAGCGATGAACACATGGGCGCCTCTTGGCCCATAATCTAGGCGGGCCGGGTTTTATGTCGGCGCCTCTGTGTGCCGCCGCTGAACCAACCGGGGGTGGGCGGTCCCGGGTGATCGCCGATCTGGGCGAAGCGATTGCCGATCGCGCGGCGTGCTTCATCGTCCATCGTATCCAGGCGGACACGCTCCGCGTGATCCACGGCAAGCAAGGTCGCCGGGCGAAGGGGAAGCTACCATTAGATTTTACATGGTAGCGGGGATCAAGCGCTCTTTCTAAAGTCGTGTCTTGGCGGGGGGCGTGGCTCTTGGGGTTCGCGAGGCTGTTATGGCTCTGCTCGACTTTTGAAATGCCGCCCCCGCCATTCAAGTGTCATCCGTAAAGTCTCCCAGGATGGTCCGGAGCGGCGAACGCGGTCGCAAAATGCCGGGAGGAGAATGTTAAACTAGCTTCCGGGTTTTATTTTGAGCCGGATCGTGTTTCGCGCTAACCGGGGTACCATAGATGCTGTGTTCCCCGTTGAGTCCGCATCGTGATCGCGGGAACCGTTCATGGGAGCGATGATCAACCGGCCCGGGTGGCGGAATCGGTAGACGCAGCGGACTTAAAATCCGCTGGCTGCAAGGCCGTGCCGGTTCGAGTCCGGCCCCGGGCACCATTAACCTGTTTCAGACCATTCCAGACCGTCTCGCCAACAGGGTATAATCCAAAAATATCAATTAGTTAGCGTTTATTACTGTTCCAGACCATCCCTTGGCAGCCCGATGGTGTTGTGAGTATCCTTGTGAGTATGGCCGCTGGATACAGCGTAACCAAGAGAAGATACTCACACGAGGTACTCACAATGTTGACGAACACCGAGTTGCGAAGCCTGAAACCCCGGACAAAGCCATATCGTGTGGCTGATGGCACGGGCCTGAGTATCGAGGTTAAGCCAAGTGGCTCGAAGTTGTGGCGCTTCCGCTACCGCTACGCGGGCAAGGCCAAGATGCTGTCTATGGGCGTCTATCCCGAAGTCACGTTGCGTGAGGCTCGCCAGCTACACAATAAGGCCCGCAAGACCTTACGCGAAGGCACAGACCCTAGCGAACTACGCCAGCAGGCTAAGACCGCCATCGCGCAGGCCGCCGTCAACAGCTTTGAGGCCGTGGCTCGCCAGTGGATGGCGCGCCAGGACGTGGCCGAGGTGACCGCGATCAAAAACCGCTGGCTGCTGGAAACCTTCGCGATCCCAGAACTGGGACGCCACCCGATAGCCGAGATCACCCCACGCGAGATACTCACACTATTACGCAAGGTTGAGAGTACGGGCAAGCTGGAGACGGCACAACGCCTCAAGCAAAAGATAGGGCAGGTGTGTCGTTATGCAATCGTCGAAGGCATGGCTGAGGTTGACCCGACCGGGAGCCTACGCGGTGTTTTGAAGACACCCAAGACTCACCACCATGCCGCGATCACGGAACCGAAGGCTATCGGTGCTCTGCTGCGGGCTATTGACGGCTTCGAGGGACAGCCGGTTACGCTGGCTGCCTTGAAGTTGCTGCCGTTGGTATTTGTGCGACCGGGTGAACTGAGACACGCTGAGTGGCTGGAGTTTGACCTTGAGGCTGCCGTGTGGCACATCCCTGCCGAGCGCATGAAGATGGGGGCGGCCCATATCGTGCCGTTGAGCAAGCAGGCAGTAGCTATTCTACGTGCCCTGTATCCATTGACCGGCCCGAGGGGCTACGTGTTCCCGTCCGTGCGCACTTCGACCCGACCCATGAGTGAAAACACCGTCAATGCCGCCCTGCGGAGACTCGGTTACTCAAAGGATGAAATGACCGGCCACGGTTTCCGGGCAATGGCGAGTTCACGCCTGAACGAGATGGGCTGGACGCCGGATGCTATAGAGCGACAGTTGGCTCACGCCGAAAGCAACGCGGTACGTGCCGCGTACTCACACGGGGCCGCGTATCTGGACGAGCGTCGCCGCATGATGCAGGCATGGGCGGATTATCTGGATGGCATCAAGACCGGCGGTAACGTGGTAGCGCTTCACGGCAGGCGTACATAACCGTAGAGTTCAGAACTGCGTTCACGGTACTATATGGGCCATAACTTCCGGACTCGCAAATAGAGGTATTTATTATGAATGCAAACGATCAAGCTTCTACGGCAATTCTTATCATCACCTTGGTGGTGTCATGAATGCGGGAGAGGTACTCGCACCCGTTGTCTTCACACTGATCGCGATCGGAGTGGTTGCGGTAACGATCGGCTGGATCCCGGCGGTGATCGCACGGTCAAAGGGACGAGACTTTGCAATCTGGTGGCTCTATGGAAGCTGCCTGTGGATTATAGCGTTGATCCACGCGATCGTGCTTCCCCGGGATGAGAAATTACTGGAGGAAAAGAAACTTTCTGAGGGAATGAAGAAATGTCCCTACTGTGCAGAGGTGATCAAGGCTGAAGCGAAAGCCTGCCGGTATTGCAATCGAGAGCTTGCCACCACAACAGAAGATAAGTCATAAAAACACATGGCTTTTTAGTTCGATATGGCAGAAAGTTTGAGAAAGCAACCCCCGTTCTGTAAATTCGGCACTCCTTTCGATGGTCGGTATCATTGGGTGAGGTCCAGATACACTCGATCGGTCACCCATTCCTCGGAGATTTCCATGGCCACGGCGCTGGCGAG
>Ga0256829_1003530_pt1 | contig 10772 bp, 11 predicted proteins | sample 131447metaG_FD_185979 | JGI IMG/M metagenome (GOLD analysis project Ga0256829, IMG submission 185979) | Hydrothermal vent microbial communities from Lau Basin, Pacific Ocean - 131-447 | ecosystem: Environmental > Aquatic > Marine > Hydrothermal vents | place: Pacific Ocean: Lau Basin | collected... | reverse complement strand
ACTTATCTGCTTGAAAGCGAAGGCGTTGCCTGTGTGCAAGGGGCGGCATTCGGTCTGTCACCGCATTTCCGTATTTCTTATGCGACCAGTACAGAAAACCTTAAAGAGGCTTGTAAGCGCATTCAGAACGCATGCGCCGCATTAAAAGGTGAAGCAAAAGCCGCGTAAATTAAGCGCTACATTAAATCGTGGTCGGTATGACCTGTGTGATGACGCTCTTGTTCTTCAAGGGCGTCTTCTGTTGGTACATTGATTTCCGTCCAGTCATGGGTCATAACACGCATCATCAGTAAGATCGCTTTGCGCGCTTCTTTTGATTCCAAAAACGGATGGTGGTATGTATCGAATTCGTAAAAGTCTGCATCAAATTCTTTGGCAACACCCATAATATGGTTTTTAGAGGATACAAAATCCTTGGAACCGCCAAGCATAACAATGGGAAAGTCTTTTGCTGCATCCGGCGCCCCGTTTTTCTGGATTTTTTCCCAGAGCTTTTCACCTTCCTGATTAGAATATAAAATCTGCCCGTGCGTTGTTGCAGTATTTTGCGGTGTGATCGGCGACGCAGTCAGCTTTGACTTTTCTTCAAAATCATCGCGAAGTTCACCTTTTCCGCCTGTACTAAAAAAGTTTCTGACTTTTTCAGTGGCAGGGAACACCCAGTCCAGAGGCGCTTCGCCATAGGCTTGTTTCGCAAAGATTTTGCAATAACTGTTGTAAAGCGCATTTAGCACAGGGGTAGAGCGGTAAGGCGAAGAGAAGTGCGGAGCAATTAAAACAGCGCCGGCATAATTGTCATGGATCTCTTGCGCAAAATCTTCATCAAGCATATTCGCAATGAATGCGCGGCCACCAAGTGAGTGCCCGAAAATGAAATTTGGGATACCTTCTTTTAACCCTTCGGGGGGCGGCATTTCGGTTAATGCCTGTCGGACAATCTCTTTATTGTCATGTAAATAGCCAATATGCGGGCCTGGATCAGGTAGTAAAATTATGTCTACTTCGATGCCTAAGCGCTGTAATGTTCTGATTTGCGGGGTGTTGTATGTTTCCATGTCGGCTTTGAACCCTGAAAACATGGTGATTTTTGATTGTGGCTCACCAATGGCGTGTGCGCGGTAACAACCGACATCAATATCATCGACTTTGTAATCGATGAATTCCCAATTTTTAGGAACATCTTCAGGCTTTGGCCGTTTCAGCATATAAATAGGAAGCTTCTCAGGCGCTGCGTCATCAAGATGGGTCGATTTATCCTCCATCAGGTGGCTTTTTTCGCTGCCTGATTTAAAGAATCCCAGTATGCTTTTTGCATTGAATGCTCGAGAGTGTGCTATTTTACGCGTCCCACTTTATTTATTATCTTTTTATAATATTAATGTATCACAGAATGATGCGAAGAATAAAGCTGTGGTGCACAAAAAAGAAAACCGGACCATAGGTCCGGCGAGTTGAACAGGGAGGTTTTACGTCTAAGAGACGAGGGGTTGGAAAGTTCCGAACCCGGACATGATCATTATTAATAATCATATAATACTAATATACGAGAGGGAGCCTTAGCACAAACGCGAAAACAGTATATGGGGTATGCGTTTTTTGCATATACTATGCTTTAGTGGTATGCATCATGCGAATAACTTTTTTTCATATTTATATTTTGTTTTCTTCCTGTTTGATGAAATCAAACAAGAATTCGCGTAACACTTTGATTCTTTGTGAATTTCTACGCTCTTGAGGGTACACGAAATACATATCAACGCTTGGGATTTTAATTTCAGGGCAGATGATTTCCAAATCAGGGTCTTGGTGGATAATGTAATTAGGGAGCACAGAAATCCCGCCGCCGCTTTTGATTGCGCTGTATCTGGTGTGCATTGAATTAATTAAAACAACGTTTGGGTTATTTATGATATCGATTCCCAGCTTATTGAAAACCCAGTTTGGTTTTGTGAACGGTGTGTGTGTGTTAAGCGGATATCCAATCATCAGGTGATGGGAGAAGTCGGTCTTCTTTTTTGGGCGGCCGTGTTTTTTGATGTATTCTTTAGATGCGCAAAGCGATAGGCCAATGGTGGTCATATGGCGCTCAATCAGGTCACTATGCTCCGCTTTCTGAAGCCTTATCGCAACGTCTGCTTGCCTTTGGCTAAGATTGTAAACGCGGTCATCCAAAAGCATCGTAAGGCCGATTTTAGGAAATTCCTTTTTAAATCGGGCGATTTGCGGCGCTAATAAAGTAGAGGCTAAAAACTCCACAGTTGTCATGGTGAGGGGACCGGCCGGCAGGTTTCGTGAATCACTAAGTTGGATTTGAACCTGTTTTAACCGGTCAGATACATCGCACGCAGTTTGGAATAATATCTCGCCTTGTTCGGTTAATATCAGGCCGCGTGCATGGCGATGGAATAGGGGCATGCCTACTTCTTGCTCAAGAGCGCTTATCTGTCTTGATATGGCAGATTGGCTGAGGTTTAGTGTTTCACCTGCATGTGTGAAACTTCCGGCCTCGGCAACTGACTTAAAAATTTTGAGCTTATCCCAGTCCAATTACCGCTCCTTCAGGGGGGTAGGTTTATACGTTTGCACAACAGGTTATTCTGCTGCGTGTTGCTGCGCCGTGTCTTGATCTGCAGCGTCACTTTGTGCGGCCAAGAACCGATCAGCTTCTAATGCGGCCATACACCCCATACCTGCTGCAGTTACTGCTTGTCGATAGACATGGTCTGCAACATCGCCCGCACCATATACACCGTCAATTGATGTGGCAGTGGAGTCGGGTTTGGTAATAAGGTATTTGCTGTCGTCCATTTCAAGTTTATCAACGAAGAGCTCGGTCGCAGGGTCATGACCGATGGCAATAAACAAGCCATCCATCTCTAATTCCTGTGTTTCAGATGTCTTGGTGTTCTTAACTTTAACGCCTGTCATGCCACTGTCATCGCCGAGGACTTCTTCAACTTCGTGATCCCATAACATTTCGATTTTTTCATTTTCGAAGAGGCGCTTTTGCATGATTTTTTCCGCACGCAATTCATCGCGTCTGTGTATCAGTGTTACCTTTTTACAAAAGTTTGTAAGGAACAGAGCTTCTTCCACGGCGGTGTTTCCGCCGCCTACAACGGCAACACTTTTATCGCGGAAGAAAAACCCGTCGCATGTTGCGCAAGCGGATACGCCGCGGCCTTTAAATTTTTCTTCTGATTCAATGCCCAGCCAGCGAGCCTTTGCGCCTGTTGCAATAACCAGAGTATCTCCCGTATAGATGTCATCACCGCTTCCTGTTGCAGTGAAGGGGCGTTTGGACAGATCAACATCCATAATATAGTCGTTAATCAGCTCAGTGCCGACATGCTCTGCTTGGGCACGCATTTGCTCCATCAGCCACGGGCCTTCAATAGGATCAGCAAAGCCGGGGTAATTCTCAACCTCTGTTGTGATCATAAGCTGACCGCCCGGTTCCATGCCCGTCACAAGGATTGGTTTCAGACCTGCACGCGCCGCATAAATTGCCGCTGTGTATCCTGCGGGGCCTGACCCGATAATGAGAACTTTTGTGTGTTTTGATGTCGTCATAATTTTACCGCCTTATTCTTGACAAACATATTAGTCAATTAGCGCCCTTAGTAAAGTCTTTCAGGCGTTTTTTGATTTCATTTGAAACCATTTGTGAATCATTCAGCGGTTTATATGAAAAAGTTTCAAGCGTTCCGTTGAATTTTTTTAAGGCGCCATATTCTATTAAATTGTGGTGGAATTGTTCTATGCGGCGGGCTCCGCCCTCAAGTGCGACCATGTAAACTGGCTTACCGGTTGTACAACTTTCTGAAATCATCGATGCGCTATCGGCCGTTACAAGAATATAATCTGCCCATGCTAAAAGCCCGAAATAGGGGTTGTTTCCTTCGCCATCCCAGAAAAAATTCCCCGGTTTTTTTAGCCCCGATTCGAGAATAGCTTGATTTTCTTTGCCTGTACGGCGTGAACAGGTGATCATCAGGCTTGCGTCGATATTGTTAAGCTGCTCTACGAGGGTGCGCGTTGTTTCATCAGTCATATTATATGCTTTACTTGAACCGCCAATGAGAACGGCAACGCGTGGCTGTTTTAATTCCCCCAGATGCGGGAAATCTTTCTTGGCTCGCTCCAGAATGTGATTTGTTATTTTGTTCGGTGCACCGTTTGTGACAATCACATTACCCCCGCGCAGCGGGTCATGAGCGGGCACTGCGACAAGGTCAAAATGCTTTGGAGCGATACGAGGGTCTTGAATTTGAACAGTAAAAGTTTTTCCCTGGCTCATTTTTTTGATGTATTTTGACGCGGCGATGCTTTTACGACCACTCGCGATCAGAATTTCCGGCCATGGGGGATGCAACGCAGGCGTGAAGCTTTTTTCTGTTTCAAATCCTATAAATGGAGATAGACTCTTCCATGGTTGTGTCAGTGAAATGCGTTTCACCTCATACGGAATGTTCAAAGCATCGGCAACACCGATACATTGATTTTCGGTTCCTGCTATACCCTCTGTAATCACCCAGCATGACGGGCTTTTTGGCTGTTTAATCATTGCGAACTCTATTCTGGAAGCGGCTTTTTTTTAAATTAACACTTGCTAATCTTCGAGTGCATCCTTATACAAATCTATCTAAAATAAAAAACCGTTCAATACTAAAACTTAAGGTTATAAAGAGTAATGCCCCGTTCTCGTCTGGATAAAATAGATAAAAACATATTAAAGAGATTACAGGAAGATGGGCGCGTAACAAACGTAGAATTAGCAAAATCAGTGGGGATATCAGCTCCACCTTGTTTGCGTCGTGTGCGCGTTCTTCAGGATTCTGGTTATATTAAAGGTTATTTCGCGAAGGTTGACCCGGTAAAGCTTGGGTATGGCGTGCATGTCTTCGCTATGGTTAAGTTAAAGAGCCAGGCTGAAAAAGATCTTGAGGCATTTGAGAAATATATTGCTGAGCTTCCGATGGTACGTGAGTGCCACATGCTTGCGGGTGATAGTGACTTTGTTCTAAAGATCGTTGCGAAAAGTTGGGATGCGTATCAAGAGTTTCATACAGGCCAGTTAACTACGGCTCCAAATGTAGAAACAGTGAAGTCTTCTCTATCAATTCGTTCAACGAAAAGTCTTCCCGGAATTCCTATTGAATAAGATTACTCTTCTTCGCGCTTAAATTTGCTGTGCTTTAAGAAGAAAAGCGCTTGATCCATCACATCCGGATTAAACATCATAAATGAATGTGTGGCCGACATCACAATGTGATCGGCCATGCCGTCTATCTTTGTGCGCTCCACAGGGACAATGCCGTCATGTTCGCCGTTTAAAACCCAAGGGGCAAGCGGGTTGATTGACAGATTTCCTGCGATCACACCAAGCGGGTAGGTGATGTCGCCGTCAATATGCGGGTATTTCGTCGTTAATTGCTGTCCTGCAGGGCCAAAAACCGTTTTGAAAATCGGTGCCAGAACCTTTGTTTCCGTTAACCAGTCGGCAAATTCACTGCCTGTGTTGGGTGGGCCAAGCATAACAACTTTGCCAAGATATTTGGGCTTTTTTCGCGCAATGTAGTAACGGGTGATCAGTCCGCCCATAGAGTGGGTTACGAAATTGAGCGTGATATCCTCGTGATAATCAGGACAGTTGATGATTTTTTCATGAACAAAATCGCTGAGCTCTTCCAGGTTTTGTTCGCGGGAGGGGTATAGAATGTTAAGAGAGGCATAACCGTTTTTTGCAAAATGACTGCTCATAAAATGCATGTCTAATTTGCTACGCAATATACCATGCAATAACACAACCATTTCTTTCGGTTGTTCTTCACTCATATCCAAAGCCTTTTTTATTGTTGATCGAACTGCAAGAGCCTAAGAATAATGCCCATAAGAGCATAAATAAGGCAATAGTTTTTCTATGCGGCATCTTTTTCGTTGCTAAGCCAGCTTTGCATATCGTTAATGGCGCGATCCGTATAAACTTTCTTGCGATCCTTACCTTTCAACTTTTTGCGCTTACCATTTGGCTGTACAGGGCGCAGCATTTCATCGGTAGGCAACGGGAAAAGGCCAAAGTTAATATTCATTGGCTGGAAAGTATCGGCGTTTGCGCCGCCTGTTACGTGGTTTAATAAGGCGCCATGCGCGGTGGTCTCTGGTGGTTTTTGCAGCTCAAGCCCAAGGATTTCAGCCGCAGCAAATCGTCCTGCCATTAACCCGACAGAGGCACTTTCGACATATCCTTCGCATCCTGTGATCTGTCCGGCAAATCGAATGTTGTTTTTCACCTTCAGACGTAACACATCATCAAGAAGTTTTGGGGAATTGATAAATGTATTTCTGTGCAAACCGCCCAGGCGCGCAAATTCTGCATTTTCCAATCCGGGGATCATACGAAAGACCCGTGTTTGCTCCCCGTATTTCATTTTTGTTTGAAACCCAACGATGTTATATAGCGTCCCTAATGCATTATCCTGACGCAGTTGCACCACAGCGTGGGGCGGTTCATCTGAATGCGGGTTTGTTAAACCGACAGGCTTCATAGGGCCGAAACGCAAAGTTTCGATACCGCGTGATGCCATAATTTCAATGGGCATGCAGCCTTCAAAATACGGGGTGTCTTTTTCCCATTGTTTGAAATCGCCATACTCTGCATTCAGTAATTCGTGAATGAATGTTTCGTATTGCTCCTTACTCATGGGGCAGTTCAAATAATCTTTTCCGGTTCCCGCAGGGCCCGCTTTGTCGTATCTGGACTGGAACCAACATGTGTCCATATTGACACTGTCAAAATGAACGATAGGCGCAATCGCATCAAAGAATGCGAGGTCATCTTCGCCGGTTAAATCTTTGATAGAATCCGCGAGTGATGAAGATGTTAGGGGGCCTGTGGCGACGATTGTATGCGCCCAATCCTCATTGTTGATTGAATTCACCTCTCCGCGCTCAATGGTGATGTTCGGGTGTTCGCTCATAGCTTTTGTCACGCCGCTCGAAAAAATACCACGATCGACGGCCAACGCTCCGCCTGCGGGTACGGCGGCTTTATCTCCCTCACGCATGATCAGGGAGTTCATCATTCGCATTTCCGCATGCAGCAAACCAACTGCATTATATTCCGCGTCGTCAGACCTGAATGAGTTTGAGCATACCAACTCCGCACAGCCATCTGTATGGTGCGCAGGTGTTTCAACGTGCGGGCGCATTTCATGCAAGGTAACATGAACGCCCATATTTGCCGCTTGCCATGCTGCTTCGCTGCCTGCAAGTCCGGCGCCAATGATGTGTAATTCTTTCTTTTCCATGGCAAGAGGAGTAGCAAAAACATGTTAAAAGAGCAATCAAAATCAGCTCCAAAACTCTTCTTGTTCCGGGACGCGTGCAAAGGCAATCTTTGTGCCGACATAGCCGACCGATGTTTTGGGGGTAATGCCAAGAGAAACAACATCTTTTTGGTATCGTGCCTGCAATGTTTCCAAGGCCTGTGTCAGGGCTTCGTTTTTGATGGCGGAGTTGTGGTTATTCTGTAATGAGGGGAGGAATAAATCATCGGTGATGGCGTCGTGCATAGCCAAGCCGAAGAATGTCACGGACACTTTCTTTATTCGAATGAAGCGTAGGTCTGTGTTTGTTTTTTGCGCGGCATATTGCATCATGCACGCCCACATATTTTCAATATGTTGCAGCAGGAGGAACGGATCGTTCGTGGCTTGGATAGGGATTTGAACGGATGACTTAAAACCGCACTCTGTTCGCAGTGATGTTGCGATTGTGCGGGTATGTTGCGATTTTTTACGCAGTCTGTGTGCCGCTTTCATGGTGAGTTTTCGTAAAATGAGACGCGCTTTATTAGGGGGGCGTAGCTGCGGGTCAAGAATACGGCTATGGCCGATCATAGAGGGTTTTGTTTCAGGGGCGGGGAAGTCATATCCATGCAGCCAGTACCAGAAGCGCTCCCCCTGGACGCTGCCCCATATTTTGCGTGCATGTTTTGGCTCTATATTCCAGAAATCTTCGATGCTGTATATGCCTGCTTTATTCAGGCGTCTTTCCATGTTAATGCCTATCCCCGGTATATCTGTGAGTTTTAGATCAAGGAGGGGGCCGGGCAGGTCTTCTTGCTGCAATATTGTCAGGCCATTTGGTTTTTGCATTTCGCAAGCAATTTTTGCGAGCAACGAATTAGGGGCAAACCCAACGGAGCAGTTAATCGCCTGGCCAACATTATCCCATATGCCTTGTTTTAGTTTTTGTGCAACCTTTGTTGCGCTTTCTATATTGCGTTTATTAGGGGGGAGGCGGCTTGAAAGCTCATCAATAGACCAAACCTTGTTTATAGGGGTATGCTTAATAACTTCCTCAATAATACGATTATGATATGCAACATATCGATCATGCCGCGCCGGCACACAGTGTAGGTTAGGGCACATTTTCTTTGCATCCCTGATCATTGTGCCTGTCTTGATGCCATAGGCTTTTGCCTCATAACTGGCGGCGATCGCGCACGTGTAATCAGTGTCCATCGGGGTAACCGCCACAGGCTTTCCCCGTAACGCAGGATTTTCTTGTTGCTCGACACTCGCGAAGTAGCTGTTGAGATCCATGAAAAGCCATTTAATGCCGGGTTCACGTTTCATGCGTCTGTTCCTTTTAATGATGATTCAATGTCTCATATCAAAAAGAACAAATCAAGAACATTTATTTATGATCGTCTTCAAAAATGAACTCATCCTTATAAAATTGTGAGTAATTCACGATATACGTATAAAAATAACGCAAACTGCATTGCACATAGGAGGTAGTCTGATCATTATGGTTGTGTAAATATGAGAGAGGCCTGTAAAAAGCCAGGTATTTGATTATTTTAATAAAATGTCAGCTTTTTGCAGAGATAATAGTTTATGAGCAAGGATGATGTGAATAAAAGCGCATTTCACATGTGGCGAACGTTGATAGCGGTCGCGCATGCGGATGATATCGTGACGGACGAAGAGATTGAGTTTATCGCCCGCATGATGGAAGACGTGAATTTTTCGGATGAACAGACGGCGATCCTAAAAGATGATATCGTGCATGCCAAGAATGTGAACGATATGTTTGCCGGCATTACGGATCAGAATGATCGCGTGCAGTTTTTTGATTTTGCCCGCGACTTGGTCTGGATTGACGGTGACTTTGCATCTGAAGAGCAAAGCGTCATGATTGCGTTATATCAGCAACATATCAAGGATACTGATGTTGATACGCTCGTGGGGCGGACAAAGCTGGAATTTGAAGAGGATTTCGGATTAGAACCTGCCAATGAAGATATGACTATTACAGAAAAGAAAAGAGGGTTTCGTAAGTTTATTTCTTCTTTACGGCGTTTCTTTGTCGGGTCGTAAATAGGTGCCGCAGAAGGGCGTATTACGGCGAAATTCCTGTTTCATTATAGCTTCCTTGGCTCATATAAGGTTCAATTGCGTCGCTTTGTGTGTATTGTTCTCCATTGAAAAACAGTATGCGGCTATGTGCTTTTTCAGTATTCCCGGATACTTGAACCTTGATATTTTTCCATCCATTGGTTTCTTGGTTCGTAATATTAAATGGCGGGCGAATAGGGCGGATATCTCCTACTATTGAAAAGCCCTGAGTGTGGCCTTTTAATATCAGTAAGGTACAGCCGGAATGATCGCACCATCGTCCGTATGGTGTTTTCATATATACAAGACCATCCAAAATACCGTCTTCATTCAGATCCTTCTTGGTAAAGTCATATTGTGAGAAAAGCGGCGCGTTATGGTATTGCAAATATTCATGCATCGCATTCTTTAGATATCCGTCATCATAACGAACACCGGTTTGCTGTTCGCCCATGGGCGTCATAATTGTGCTTTTTTTAGGGGCGGGCTGGCTACATCCTGTTAGTGCTGTAATGATGAGCGCAGTAAAGACGAATGTTATGTTTTTATATCCGATCATAAATGCCCCTGATTTTGACGTGATTTTAAAAAAGCATAAACCGCATGAGGGTGCGTGTATAGTTTCTTTTTGAAAAGCTGTTGCCATATCAAAAAGGAGGATTATAGTGACACTGCTAGTATTTATCAGGAGTAAAATCGAAAATGACATTTGTTGTTACAGACGCATGTATTCGGTGTAAATATACGGATTGCGTAGAGGTGTGCCCCGTTGATTGCTTTTATGAAGGGGAGAATATGCTTGTCATTCACCCTGATGAGTGCATAGACTGTGGCGTATGTGAGCCGGAGTGCCCGATTGAAGCCATTTTGCCTGACACAGAGAGTGGCATGGAAAAGTGGGTCGATATTAATAGGAAATATGCCGAAGAGTGGCCGAATATTACTGTTAAGAAAGATGCAATGCCCGAAGCAGAAGAAATGAAAGATAAAGAGGGTAAATTTGAGTCAGATTTCAGTGCGGAGCCCGGTGAAGGCGACTAACGCTGAGTGTGTCTTTTGATAAAGACCCACGAATTACAATGAAGTGACATTTACTTAAGGAGAAAAAACATGAGTTTTCCCGCAATTAAAAATACAGAAAGCCCGCTTAAGGAAAAAGCAGAATATCGCGGCCGTATTTATGACAGTATCTTAGATACAATTGGCGCTACGCCGCTTGTCCGTGTTCCGCGTTTTACTGAAAAACATAATATTGAGGCGGATATTCTCGCTAAGCTTGAGTTTTTTAACCCTGTTGCATCAGTCAAAGACCGTATCGGTTTTGCAATGATTGAAGACGCAGAAGTGTCAGGCAAGATCCAGCCG
>Ga0256829_1003529_pt1 | contig 10773 bp, 8 predicted proteins | sample 131447metaG_FD_185979 | JGI IMG/M metagenome (GOLD analysis project Ga0256829, IMG submission 185979) | Hydrothermal vent microbial communities from Lau Basin, Pacific Ocean - 131-447 | ecosystem: Environmental > Aquatic > Marine > Hydrothermal vents | place: Pacific Ocean: Lau Basin | collected... | reverse complement strand
TTCTTAAAACCGAAAAAAACAAAACCATTAATTTTGTTCTGGAGAACAGCAAAGTACGACAAAGCATCGTCATTAAAAACGGACAGTTGTACTCGGACACACTCCGGCTCAGAAAATCGTGGGCTGCTACCTACCACCGTCCTGCCGGAGAACTTATCAGCGATGCAGGCTTTTCACTGAATGTGGTTTGGACAGGATTGCGTGCGCCGGGAAAAGACAACAATGCAGATAATCCTGTTCAATTCAACAACGCTCATTTTGTCTTTGGCCATTACACATTGTCCGATGGCAAACGGGGAAGACAGGTCAACCTTTTTTTTAAGGGAACAGACAACCCTTTTATCCTGCGTGTTTCTTACAGCCTGGCACCGGGAGAATTTTATTCCCGCAGGCAAATTGCTGTCAGCGACCCGAAACTGGATGGCCATTTTCTGGATCGCATGAACCCCCGTGAGGGTAAATTTATCTTTACAGAAACAAACGAAAACGAAAAAAACACAAAAACCGGCATGAACATTGAAGGCTCCGGCTTTGCCTATGTAAACCAAACCAAACCGCAAAACGCTGCAGGGGCCCCGTTCCATATCATAAAAACCGGCGGCTTCGGGCAACCGGCAGCTTTTTCCAATCAGTTCAATGGCGGTTTTATCGGACTGGAATACCCTACGGGCACGACCATGGCCAAACAGCTGCACAACAATGTTTTTTTTGTGAACAGCTTCCAGTATTTTGGCGAAAGGATCGAAAACAAACCTGTTAAAAGCAATTGGGAGGTTGTGGCCGTTACACCGCAACCATATGTAAAAAAATGGTTCTTCAGTTACGTGAAGGACATCCGGGTAGCACCGGCCAAACCATACCTCCTTTACAATAGCTGGTATGATTTACGTTCCTCCCTGTATGCACAGGTGGACAAAAAAATACCGCAGGATGCAGTTATGGACCAAAAAAACACACTGCGCATCATCGGGCTGCTGCGGAAAAACCTGATAGAGAAATACCATATCCACCTGAACGCTTTTGTGCTGGACGACGGTTGGGACAATTACCAAAGTGCCTGGGCACTGAACAGGAAGGAATTTCCCAACGGTTTGAAGCCCATTGCCGACACACTGGCAAAAACCCACACGGTTTTAGGACTTTGGTTTGGCCCCATGGGCGGTTATTCTTTTGCTATGAAACGGGTAAAATGGATGGGCGAACACGGTTATGAAGTGACCGGGCACAAGTACGTTTACGGCTCGGCCAAACTCTGTCTTGCCGGAAAAAACTACAGTGCCTTGTTCCAAAAAAGAACCACAAATTTTGTCCGCAATGACCATGTGGGCTATTTCAAATGGGATGGCATCCAGTTTAGTTGCTCCAATCCCACGCATGGCCATCCCGTCGGCATCTATTCACGACGTGCCGTCATGCAATCGGTCATAGCCAAATGCAACGCCGTGCGTGCCATCAACCCCAAAGTCTATCTCAACATCACTACGGGAACATGGCTAAGCCCCTGGTGGTTGCAATATGCAAACCAGATTTGGATGGATGCTGCCGATTATGCCTTTTCCGATGTCCCTTCCATCCATGGGCGCGACAATGCCATGACATACCGCGATTATGCACTGTACAATGATTTTAAAATTCGCAACATGTGGATCCCAACGGCCAACCTGATGACCCATGGCATTATCAAGGGCCGCCTGGAAAATATTTCCAAGGGGGGCGAACCCATGGACCGTTTTACCAACAATGCTGTCCTTTACTTTGCCCGTGGCATTACCATGTGGGAACTTTATATCTCCCCCGACATTCTCACCCCGGCCGAATGGAACGTGCTTTCACAATCCATCAAATGGGCCAAGGCCAGCCGGGATGTAATGGCCTCCACTTTTATGATTGGGGGAAACCCCGCCAGGGGCGCAACTTATGGTTATGTACACTTTAAAGGCGATAAAGGGTTGATTGCTGTTAGAAACCCCAAAGTTACAAATGACACCATTCGTTTTCAATTGAAACCGGCTTACGGCCTGAACGAAAACGCTGCCAACCTGGTCATAGAGCAAATTTATCCTTACCGCAGGATCTTACCGGAAATATATTCTGCCGGCGGCCGGCTGGCCATCCCCCTCGATGGTTTTGAAACGGCACTGTTCAATGTCTTTCCCATGCAAAGTACCAACCGGCCTTTGTTGGCCGATGCGGTCTTTTCCCTGAAACAGGACAACAACAAACTGGAATATAACGTGTTCGAAACCGGCCCTCATGCCCGTTTCCTGCAACCGCAAAACATTCAAAACATTGCTGTCAACGGCAAAAAAACAGATTTTAGAAATATCCCCGAAACAACTCCCGCTGTTTCGACAAAACCGGTTTATCCTGTTTCTGTCAAAAGGTCCAAAAAACACTTCACTTATGTCATTTCGCTAAAAGCAGCAAACAACAACCATCCCGTAGAAGTAGCCCTGCTGCTCTACCATCCCCGGAAAGGAGATAAATTCCCTGTGGTAACCATCAGGCAGGGGACAAAAATGCTCAAAGTGGACAAACAAAGTGTAAAAGGGCAATGGGCATGGTATTCGGCAGTGCCGGTAAACTACAATAAAAATATTGTGGTTACTGTCAATACAAATTCCTGGAACGGAAAAAGCGAACTTTGGATCAACAATGACCATGTTCGCAAACCGTTTTCCATGCAAATTACTTTATACAAATCCGTTAAAAATCAGGTTTTGCCCCCACTGCCTTTCCCCTCTTCCGAAAACAGACAGTATCTGTTGTTGAAAAAAGCAACCATGTAATTTGATTTAATCAGCACTGTTTGATCTTTTAAAGTCAAAAAACTGAAAGGCCCATCAACCTGAAAATTTTGGTAAAATATCTTCGGGTTCAGTAGTACATTTTGCCACTGATTTCATTAATTTTGCCTAAAACAAAAGACAATGGATATTCAAGCCAATTTGAAAAAAGTCCTGAGCGACCTTCCGCCTCATGTAAAACTGGTAGCTGTTTCTAAAACCAAACCAGTGGAAATGATTCAGACTGCTTACAATGTCGGTCAACGTGATTTCGGAGAAAACAAGGCTCAGGACATGGCCGCCAAATATCCCCTTTTGCCACAGGATATACGGTGGCATTTTATTGGTCACCTGCAAACCAATAAAGTGAAATACATTGCCCCTTTCGTTTCACTGATCCATGCGGCTGACAGCCTGAAAATATTGAAAGAGATAAACAAACAAGCCATAAAAAACAACCGGGTCATCGATTGCCTTTTTGAATTTCATATTGCTGCCGAAGAATCCAAATTCGGGCTAAATCCTGAAAATGCAGAAAGCATCCTGCAATCGGAAGAATACAAACAATTAAAAAATATACGGATTTGCGGTGTGATGGGCATGGCCACTTATACTGATGACAAAGAACAGATACACAGGGAATTTCATCATTTACACAACATATTTGATATGCTGAAAGGAAAATATTTCAAAGAAGCAGCTTATTTCAAAGAGATCAGCATGGGCATGTCGGGCGATTATCCCATCGCCATTGAAGAAGGTGCCACTATGGTACGTGTAGGTTCTAAAATATTTGGAGCCCGTTACTAATGCCACCATTGAGGTATTATTTAAGTTGTTTTAAGTTAACTTGTTATTTCTGAATAGAACATACTGAGACCTTTGCAAAACTACTAATTTTGTTATCCTGAACGCAGTAAAGAATCTGTAAACATCGAATATTCAATATATTGAGATTCTTCACGCTGCTTAGAATGACAATTTCTTCCTGGTTTTGTAAGGTCTCAATCTGTAAAAAGATGAAACCATCTTTATGGTTACCGGTGAACGATCTATCCTCAAATATTTTTTGGGGATAATTACCTTGAAATTTGCATCGCATCTATAAATATGACTATTTAAATATATATATTTAAAAATATATGATTACCTTTACACAAAAATTAATCTGCATTATTTGTGCGAAAACGGAGTGTTTAGTATGATTATGTAAGAGCCCCAATAAATGAATATTCGAAGTTAAACCGTTTAAATATTTAAATTATGGATACAGAAAAAACAATCATTGAAACATTAAAGAAAGCCGGGAAACCTTTAAAGGCGGGAGAAATTGCCGAGCTGGCCGGTATTGAAAAAAAAGCAGTGGATAAGGCTATCAGAGCTTTAAAAACCAGAGATAAAATCGTTTCTCCCAAACGTTGTTATTATGAAGTGAAATAGCCGTTGAAAAGGATGTTTGTTTCATGTGTTTATAATTTTATATTTCATTGGTCAGATGGAACTTACCATGATTGAATAATCATTCCCCTGTGTGGTTTAATAATTATTCAATCATGGACATTTCATTAAAATAAGTCGGGTTTTTGATCCGGGTTTTTATGCCTTTCGGAATACCTGGCTTAAAATCGAAAAATCATGTAATTTTTTCTGGGAATTGTATAACAGCTATTAGTTTGACCAATACTACATTTGTAAAAATTTATAGACATGAAAAATATTCTTAACACCGTTCGTTTTCAATCGGAAAGAATTATTTCCGGGGAATATGAAAACAATATCCTTTTCGAATTAAACCAATTAGAGGGAATTGAAGGTTTGCACACCGGTCTGGATTTTGTGGAGATAGATTATTACCCCGGTTCCCTTTCGTCCCAACGTATCAGGGAAGCTTTAACAAAAGCTTTTTTTGATTTCAGAGAATTGCCTGCTAAACGGTCGCCAGGTTTTTTAGGAAGTTTCATTCCACATATGGCCAGGGGAAACAGGAAGACATTGAAAAGTAAAGGACATTCCTGCTGTGGATAGGAAAAGGGGCACTGTTGCCTTGTAATGATTACCCGGGATTTAAGAACGGGTCAATATAATAAGTTGGTTCGTTATTTAATCCAAATCGATGGAATTGAAAAGAATGGACAAAATAAAGTTTCAGCAATATTTTATAATCAAAATTCAAAAAAATGAAAAAATTTTATAATTTGGGAAAAGGTAAAATGTTATCTGTTCCCGGCAAAAGAAATTTTGGAATTTCAGGAATTATTTTTTTATTTCTGGCTTTCGTAACCGCACCTGCTTCAATGTTGGCTATTCCCAGCTTTGCTCGGCAAACAGGACTATCTTGTTCTGCCTGCCATACAGTGTTTCCCGAGTTAACTTCTTTTGGAAGGCAGTTTAAGTTAAACGGTTATACCATGACAAACATCAAGACCATTGTTCAAAAAGAAACTTCCTCAAAGAGTAAAAAAAGCAGGGATATATTAAAATTGCTTCATATACCACAGCTGTCTTTGGGATTTAATACCGGTTTCACCCACCTGGCAAAAAGCATACCGGGAACGCAGAATAATAATGTTGAATTTCCACAGTCGTTGAGCCTTTATTATGGAGGGGCTGTCACCCCACATCTTGGTTCATTTATACAAGTTTCCATGGAAGATGATGAAGGGAGCTTTGGAATTGATATGCTTGATATACGTTATGCCAATAATGCACAAATTGGGAAAACAGCCTTATTATATGGCTTTACTCTGAATAATGGCCCTATGATGGAAGATGTATGGAATACGGCTTCACCATGGAGCTATCCTTATTCGGCTTCAGGTGTAGCGCCGGTTCCTTCAGCGGGTACAATCATTGAAGGTGGACTTATGGGATCTGTGGGGGCAGGGACTTACGGTTTGTTTGGTAACACTCTATATCTGGGATTTAGTTTGTACCGGTCTGCTCCATTCGGTACGATCTTTCCCCCTGACAATTCTTCTGTTATGACGATCAGGGGGTTAAGCCCGTACTGGCGTATTGCTGTTCAACACCAGTGGACAAAAAGTTATCTCGAAGTAGGTACTTTCGGGTTATCAACCAGATTGTATCCTACAGGGGTTACCGGTGCAACGGATAATTATGCTGATTTTGGTTTTGACCTTCAATATGAATATTCTTTTGCTAAAGGACAGTTTACTTTTCACAGTAGTTACGTTTCGGAAAAACAAAAGTTTAACGCAAGTTATGATGCCGGCAATAGCCAGTTTGCAACAGGAAAAGTTAACTCTTTTAAAACCGATGCCAGCATTTTCTTTCGGAAAGGCTGTAAGTTCACCCTTGGATATTTTAATTATCATGGCAGTGCCGATAACATTATTTATGCTCCGGATGCTGTAACCGGAAGCCGGACAGGACTTCCTAACAGCAGCGGGGTTATGGCCCAGATAGATTATTTACCATGGCAAAATACTAAGATATCCCTGATTTATACTGCTTATAATAAATTTAATGGTGCGGTTAATAATTATGATGGTTTTGACAGGAACGCCGACGATAATAATTCTTTATATCTCCAGCTCTGGTTCCTTTTTTAAGTGATCGCCCGGTGTGAGGCTGATTTTTTTATCCTTACCCAAACATAGGATAAACAAATGAATGAAACAGATATAGATTAAAAAAAACCGGTTGTGTGCCCAGCCGGTTTTTTTAAAAAAATATATAAGATTTCTTCAAAATTGTGTAACAATCAGTTAGATGCACGGCCTTACCTTTGCTGAAAATTAATAGATAAATGAAAAAATTAATTCAAATTATTTTATTAACCATAAAAAAACAAAAATCATGATGTACTTTGGAAACATGTCCGGTTGGGGAATAGGATTTATGTGGATTAGTGGTTTGGTTATAATGGGCTTGTTCATCTGGTTTGTTATTACCCTTTTAAACCGCACCAGTAACCCCTCTTCTTTTCAATATCCCCACCATGAAAATTCACTCGATATCCTAAAAAAAAGGTATGCGGGAGGAGAAATTACCAAGGAGGATTTTGACAGGATGTCAAAAGATCTCTCGTAAAAATTTAATTTTTAAACCTTGCCGGCAGAAAATTTTTTTCTGCCGGCGTAAAGAAAGAAAAAAATGAAAAATAATAAAGGCGATCATATTGCAACGGATAGGGTTAAAATGACCTCTTTATATTACTGCCCCATGCACTGCGAAGGCGACAAGACTTATGACCATCCGGGTGATTGCCCCGTGTGTGGAATGCACCTTGTGCCGGTCGATGGTGAGAGCGGACAAAAAAAGACGGCTCATCATCACGGGCATGAACATGCCATGGCTGAAATGCCTGCCGGGGGAGAAAGAAAGCTGTATTACTGCCCCATGCACTGCGAAGGTGACAAAACTTATGATCATCCGGGTGATTGCCCTGTATGTGGAATGCACCTTGTGCCGGTAGACGGTGAGGGCGGAAAAACGGAACATAAACAGTCTTCGAACACAACTATAAAGAAGCCTGCCAAAGATTCAGGCCGACAGAAAAAAAAACTAAAAATAAAATCAATCCATTCTGATCATAATCATGCAAAAGGGGTCAAGTATCATTGCCCCATGCGGTGTGAAGGTGATAAAACTTACGATCAGCCGGGAGACTGCCCGGTTTGTGGAATGCATTTGATTCCGGAAGTCAGTTTAACGGCAAAAAAAAGCGAAGAAAAGAGTGTTGAAGAAAAAGCTTATCTCAACATGTCTAAACGTTTTTGGATTGCCCTAGCCTTGTCGGTTCCGGTTTTGATTATTAGTATGACGGCGTATGTCCCATGGTTAGACCTGAAAAAGATAGCTCCTGAAGATTTTTGGCGTTGGACCGAATTTATCCTGACCATACCGGTTGTATTTTATGCCGGCTGGGATTTCTTTGTCAGGGGTTGGAATTCCGTGCTCCGATGGTCGCCCAATATGTGGACGCTAATTTCCCTTGGCGTTGGCGCTGCTTTTATTTTTAGTGTACTGGGCATGTTCGTTCCCGGAATTTTTCCGGCAGAATTTAAAGATGCGGGCGGATATGTCCATCTCTATTTTGAAGCTTCTGCTTTTATTTTAACTTTAGTATTACTGGGTCAGGTACTCGAACTCAGGGCACACAGTAAAACCAATACAGCCATAAAAGCGTTGCTCAATCTGGTGCCTCCCGTGGCCAGGGTTATCCGTAACGGAGAAGAACAGGAAATTCCCCTTGAGGAGGTTATGTCTGGTGATATTTTACAGGTCAGGCCCGGAGAAAAAATACCTGTCGATGGGGCCATTACCAACGGAAATGCAATTATTGATGAAGGGATGATTACCGGCGAATCTATCCCTGTGGAGAAAACCAAAGGTGATAAAGTGATAGGTGGGACAGTTAATGGTAAAACGGCTTTCCGAATGAAAGCAGAGAAAGTTGGCTCCGATACGTTGCTTGCACAAATTATAGATATGGTCAACAAAGCCGGGGGAACCAGGGCGCCGATACAAAGTTTGGCTGATAAAGTGGCTAAATATTTTGTACAAATTGTGGTGTCTGTAGCGATTATTACATTTTTTGTTTGGTACTTCTGGGGACCGCAACCCGCATTAGTATATGCTTTCGTGAATGCCATTGCCGTGCTTGTCATTGCCTGTCCTTGTGCCCTCGGCCTGGCTACTCCCATGTCTATCATGGTCGGAACGGGTCGGGCAGCCCAATCCGGCGTGTTGGTAAAGGATGCCAAAGCTATTGAAGAAATGAATAAAATAGATACTGTTGTTGTGGACAAAACCGGGACTTTGACGGAAGGGAAACCTGCTTTGAATTCTTTCGTTTCGTTCGAACCAAAATATACGGATTTACAAATCCTGGGAATTGCTGCTTCTCTCGATAAAAACAGTGAGCATCCGGTGGCAGATGCCATTGTCAAAGGTGCCAAAGAAAAAGATATTTCGTTATTTGATGTTAAAAATTTTGAAGCGGTTGCCGGAAAAGGTGTTATTGGCACATGGGATGGAAAAAAGACCGGATTGGGAAACCAACGCCTTTTGGAAACCTTTGGACTGGAATTAACGGATGAACAGACAAAGAAAGCTGTTCAATGGCAGCAAAAGGGGCAAACCGTCATGTTTTTGGTAATTGATAAAGAAATTGCCGGAATGGTCAGTGTTGCCGACAAAGTCAAAGAAACGTCAAAACAGGCTGTCCGTGCACTGCATAAAGCGGGTCTTCAGGTTGTTATGCTTACCGGAGACAATGAGTTTACGGCAAAGGCTATTGCCGATGAGGTGGGTATCGATGGTTACCAGGCCGATTGCCTCCCTGAGGATAAATATAATAAAGTGAAAGAGTTGCAGGATCAGGGACACATTGTGGCCATGGCCGGTGATGGCATTAATGATGCCCCTGCTTTAACCCAGGCCAATATTGGAATAGCTATGGGAACAGGTACCGACATTGCCATGCAAAGTGCAGAAATAACCCTTGTTAAAGGTGATCTAAACGGTATTGTCAGGGCACATGACCTGAGCCATAAGGTGATGCGGAACATAAAACAAAACCTGTTCTTTGCCTTTGTGTACAATTCTGTTGGTGTGCCTGTAGCCGCAGGTGTTTTGTTTCCGGTATTTGGCCTGCTGTTAAGTCCGATTATTGCCGCTGCCGCCATGAGTTTCAGCTCGGTTTCGGTGATCAGTAATGCATTAAGACTTAGAAACCAATAAGTAAAGTAAATTTTAAATACAAAATTATGAAACAGGAAAAGAAAACAGGTTTAATTATTGCTGTTGCAATAGCCATATTATTTGTACTTGCCTTTCTGTTTTTTGGGCGAATGTCTCAAAAAGCTATGTATAGAAACAACAACAATAATAAGGATACGGCTTATGTTCAATCAAACGGGAAAAGTATTGCCGATTACAACAGGGGAGCTCAAATTTATCAGGAAAGGTGTGTGTCTTGTCATCAGACAAACGGATTGGGAATTTCGGGTGTTTTTCCTCCGTTAAAAGGTTCGGATTTCCTGAAAAACTCAACCAAAAAAAGACTGATAGAACAGGTAATGAACGGATCGAACGGCGGACTTGTTGTTAACAACGTTAAATATTCATCTCCCATGCCCCCACAGGTGAATAATGAAACCGATGCTATAGCTGTTGTTAATTATATTCTTAATTCCTGGGGCAATCACTATGGAATTGCATCCCCGCAGGATGTGAAAGGAATAAAAAAAACAAATAATGGCGGCAGACGGCGTCACATGATGATGAACAGGGGAATGATGATGAACAGGGGAATGATGCGTGGCATGAATATGTTCCGTCATCGTATGGCGGAAAGAATGAAATAAACCAATTTACCGAACAATAAAATTAAAAAAATGGAAACAATTCATCCGATAATCGTGCATTTTCCCATTGCATTGCTGTTAACTTCTACCTTTATCAGCCTGCTCGCTGTTCTGTTCAAAAACAAAAGAGAAGAACTTAAAATAGTCCTTTACTGGATCCTTATCCTGGGTTCCATAAGCGTTCTTGCCGCTTTGGCCAGTGGTCTTTATGAAGATGAAAGGGTTATACATGACAATGCAATCCATCAAATTATGGAAGTTCATAAACTTTTGGGTTTTATCATTACTTCGGCTTTTGTTTCCATCACCTTGTGGTTTATCATCAGAAAACGTAAGATCCGGTATAGGGAACTTTGGATAATTACCCTGTTTTTAATTGTTACCTCTGCTGTCCTTGTTTACTCTGCTTATCTTGGTGGTAAAATGGTTTATGAACAAGGAGCCGGCGTGAAACCCATGGAAAAATATATAATGGAAATGCCCGGTGGAAGCATGTATCATTCTGGAGGAGAAGCGCCACACAATGCTGATGAAAATATGAAGCGTCTTCATAAGCATATGCATTCGACTTACCAGGAAATGACAAAAGATTCGGTTGCCCGAAATACAGGTTCAACATCTAAAAAAAAGGCAGTGCAGAACACCGGTGACCA
>Ga0256829_1003528_pt1 | contig 10775 bp, 13 predicted proteins | sample 131447metaG_FD_185979 | JGI IMG/M metagenome (GOLD analysis project Ga0256829, IMG submission 185979) | Hydrothermal vent microbial communities from Lau Basin, Pacific Ocean - 131-447 | ecosystem: Environmental > Aquatic > Marine > Hydrothermal vents | place: Pacific Ocean: Lau Basin | collected... | reverse complement strand
AAACCAGATGCCAATAATAATGGCAATGATGCGGCCACTATGGTCGGCGATGCCCACCAGCGGGAATACATCAGCGGGTGGTTGCAGCAGGTGAACGGTCAGCATCAGACCAAGCACGAGGATCAGCATGCTGGCCGGTCGTTCCGCCGCTGTAAGCAGTATGTCGTCAATTTGTGTTTTCGTCCGGGCGGTTAATTGTCTGGCCACGCGATCAAATGCGGTGACGATGACTCGCTGGGCGACGACGGTCAGAAACAGGGAGAGGGCAGCGATCAGCCAATGTGCCAGCGTAATAGCGAGCAAGGTGTTTTCAGTTAACAGGGTCCAGATCTGGTGCATGGCGAGGCTCCTTGGGTTGTTGCGGGTAAGGATAGCGGCAAGTGAGAGACATGAACATTTCCGTAGACACAGTTTGCACACTGTTGCGCGGGTCGATGGAAGTGGTAAGCATGGCGCTTCAATCTTGATGACTGCTTGCGAAATTATCAAGATGCTCATGGACGGACTTTTTACGATGTCATCAATGTTGAAACAAGAAGAGGAGTGTTTGTGAAAAAACTAATTATTTTGTTGGCCTTGCTCTTGCCGGTAAGCTGTTGGGCGGCAGACTGGTCTCTGGATGGCAATCAATCCACGCTGACTATCTTTTCGGTTAAAAAGGGTTCAGTCGGCGAAGTGCATTATTTCACCGGGCTGCACGGCTCGATAGATGGCGCAAAGGCCAGGGTGTCCATTGACCTGTCCACCATCAAAACAGGCATTGCCAAGCGCAACAAGCGCATGCGATCGATGCTGTTTGATGTTAGCAAGTTTGCCACGGCGACCATTACAGCGGATATCAGCAAGATCCATATTTCCACGCTCAAGGTGGGCGAAACCCTGTCGGCGACGCTGCCGCTTAGGCTGGATTTACATGGCGTTAGCAAGACAATGCGCGCCGATGTCACGGTTGTAGCCTTGGCCAACGGCGGCCTGTTGGTCAACAGCCGGTCGCCGGTGATTATCAAGGCAGCCGATTTTGGTCTGAGCGCTGGTATTCAGACACTGCGCAAAGTAGCGAAACTGACATCTATTGCAACGAGCGTACCGGTGACATTCGAGTTATATTTCAGTCGCTGAAAAGGCTGGTAGTGTTGGTAAAAGGCTCGCCGGTTGTGGCGGGCCTTTTTTTGTTTTTTGTCTGCCATTGACCGATGCCGGCCAGTTTTCTAGATTGTAGTCACTCAGGGAGTGAGCATGATCGACTCGGCAGTACAGAAGATGATTGATGATCCCGGTATGCTGATTTGTCTGATCGGGCAGCGCGTTCGTTACATGGGTGAGGAATATGAGGTGACCGATCTGCTGGCTGCTGAGGGACTGGTTATTTTATCCTCAGCCGATGGCGAGGATGTGCAGGAAGACAGCTACGGTCGGCCCAGCCGCATGGTACCAAAGCGGCTGGAGCTGTATTTTCGCGATGCGCATGGTCAACCGACCAGTATATGGGAAGATCTGGCATTTCTTGATGGTCCGCTGGCGGGTTAATGGAGTTGGGCTATGCGTATTTCAAGATATTTCCATTATTTTACTATGCCGCTGGTTGCCGATGTGAACGGCAAGCGCAGGGTGTATTATCAGACGATCGCTACAAAAAACGGGATGACGCTACATGCTGTTGAAGTGCTTGCCGGGCGCACGGGCAGTTTATTATGAATGCATCCGGTAGATGGGTGAAAAAGTAAAAGCTGTTTCTCATATTGCTTGTGATCACCTTGCGATACCGGCTGCGTGGAGCCGGATATCGGATAGGTATCACCAGCTCTGGCGAACGTGAAAGATAACTGACTTCGTATGAGTGTTTTTGCCCACCTGTTCACCCGCAAGATGGTTATCTGCGTATTCATCGGCTTCGCCTCCGGTCTGCCGCTGTACCTGCTGATTAATTTGCTGCCTGCCTGGTTACGCAGTGAGCAGGTGGATCTGACTACGATCGGCCTGTTTGCGCTGATCCAGTTTCCCTACACATGGAAATTTCTCTGGGCGCCCTTGCTGGATCGCTATGTGATAACATGGTTGGGGCGCAGGCGTGGTTGGATGCTACTGACCCAGACCGGGCTGTTGTTGGTCATCGCCGGCATGGGCGGCTTTTCACCACAAACAGATCTGACCATGATCATCGTTTTCGCCACGTTGCTGGCATTTCTCTCAGCCACGCAGGACATTGCGCTGGATGCCTATCGGCGTGAGTTGCTGGATGATGAAGAGTTAGGGTTGGGGAACTCGGTGTTTGTCAATGCTTATCGGGTGGCAGGGCTGGTGCCGGGTTCACTGGCGCTTATTTTAGCAGATCACTTGCCCTGGAGTATGGTATTTATTATTACCGCTCTGTTTATACTCCCCGGCATGGTGATGACCATGCTGATAAAGGAGCCGCATGTTGCAGCTGTGCCGAAAAGCCTGCGTCAGGCGGTGGTTGAGCCGTGGCGCGAATTTATCAATCGTCAGGGCTGGCGGGGAGCGCTGATGGTGTTGGTCTTTATCTTCTTCTACAAGCTAGGGGATAGTTTATGCACGGCGCTGGCTACGCCGTTTTATCTGGATATGGGTTATTCTAAAACAGCGATCGGGCTGATTGCCAAGAATGCGGGTCTGTGGTCGGCGGTGATCGGTGGTTTGCTTGGCGGTTTATGGATGGTGAAGATTGGAATCAATAAGGCATTGTGGTTGTTCGGAGTAGTGCAGCTTGGTTCTATATTCGGTTTTGTCTGGCTGGCCTCGGCAGGTATGCAGACTGATATCGGCGCTGCTGCATTAACCCGCCTGGCTATAGTCATCGGCTTCGAGGCATTCGGGGTAGGGGTTGGTACGGCTGCTTTCGTAGCCTTTATTGCCCGCTCAACGCACCCGGCTTATACAGCCACCCAGTTTGCCCTGTTTACCAGTCTCGCCGCCGTACCGCGCACTTTCATCAATGCCGGCGCCGGCTGGTTGGTTGAGTCAATGGGGTGGCTGGACTTTTTTCTGCTCTGCTCCATGCTGGCCGTGCCGGGCATGTTATTGTTATGCAAGGTTGCCCCGTGGTCGGCAAAGACCGGATCGGCGTTTGAGTGTGAATAACACATGTTATCAGTGATCAGGAGCAGAACAGGGGGAAGAATCATGCATTTGAACAAATGGCTGGTATTCGTTGTTTGTCTGATGGTGACAGCATGCTCCCTGGTTCAGAAGTCGGCTACCGAGATGAAAGCGCCGGTATTCGTAGCGAGCAGCTGGAATGCATTGCCGGATTGGGAGCAGGTATCACTGGCGCTTTCACTGGAGGCTTTGCGCAGTGAATGTGCGAACCTGAAGATGAAACCGGCGTGGCAGCAAATATGCGCCGAAGCGGGGCTGCTGGACGTGGACAATAACGAGGGCCTGCATCAGTTCTTTGAGAATCGGTTTACCCCGTATCAGTTGCGTAATGGTGATGGCAGCGAGCAGGGCCTGATCACCGGTTATTATGAGCCGTTGCTCTATGGCAGCCGAAAAAAGACCAAACGTTTTCGCTACCCTGTGTTTGGCGTGCCGGACGATTTATTGATCGTCGATCTGAGCAAGCTTTATCCGCAACTTAAGGGCATGCGTCTGCGCGGACGTATGAAAGGACGCAAGATCATCCCCTACTATGATCGGGCCGATATCGATGGCAAACATGCTCCGAAGGGCAAGGCAATCCTTTGGGTGGATGATCAGATAGGTTTGTTTTTTCTGCAGGTTCAAGGCTCGGGTCGTGTTCAGTTGCCTGATGGCAGCATAGTAAGACTGGGTTATGCCGACCAGAATGGATACCCCTATGCCTCGATCGGCAAGAAACTGGTTGAAATGGGGGAGCTGACACTTGCTCAAGCTTCGTTGCAGAGTATTCGTCAGTGGGGGATGGATCATCCCAAGCGGTTGTCTGAGTTGCTGAACACTAACCGCAGCTATGTATTTTTCCGGCAAATGCCGAACTCAACACAATCGGCAGTCGGCGCCATGGGCATCCCGTTAACCGCCGGCTACAGCATGGCGGTGGATCGGCGCACGATTCCGTTGGGCATGCCGGTATTTCTCTCCACGACCTGGCCGAATACGGATAAGCCGCTCAACCGCCTGATGCTGGCGCAGGATACTGGCGGAGCTATCAAAGGCGTGATTCGGGGCGATTTCTTCTGGGGCTTTGGTGATGAGGCTGGCAAGCAAGCCGGCAGTATGAAACAGAAGGGACGCATGTGGGTGTTGTTTCCTAAAGGAATGAACCCGGATATAAAGAAAAAAGCCCGGTGACAATTAATAGCCTGCGGTAAAAAGTTTCTGACCATGGCTGTTATCAGTGCTGAATTATGTTTTGTGATTCAAGAGTAAGGACAACGAATTTAGTTCACTCTTGGACGGTTTGATGCTATAAAGCCGCATGGAATCATTTGCTCAATGGCGACCTCACCCCTGGCACGGGCTGACAGCAGGAGCCGAACCCCCGCGGCGGGTGCATGCCTATATAGAAATAAGCCCTTTTGACACGGTGAAATTTGAAGTGGACAAAAAATCGGGCTATTTGCGGGTGGATCGTTCGGTGCGTTCGTCCTCTCAGCATCCTGCGCTTTATGGCTTTATACCACGCACGCTGTGCGCAGAGCGCGTCGGCATGCTGATGCCCGATGCGTTATGTGGCGACGGCGACCCGCTGGATATTTGCGTTATTTCCGAGCGCCCGATTTCACGCATTGAAATACTCGTGAATGCGCGCGTTGTTGGTGGCTTGCCGATGTGCGACCATGGCGAAGCGGATGATAAAATTATTGCCGTGATTGAGGATGACCCGCTTTGGTCAAAGATTGATGATATCCTGGCGCTGCCGCCTGCTCTGATCGATCGACTGATGCATTATTTTCTCACCTACAAACTGGTGCCGAATAAGTCACAGAATGTGACTATCGGTGAGCCTTATGGGTTTGAACATGCGACCACTGTGATTGAGGCTGCGATTGCCGATTATGTTGATGCATTCGGAGCGAATCCTGAAAGGCGCAAGATTGCTACTTGAGCATGATCCCCTCGCATGACAGAGACGATATACGAGCGGGCTAGGTCGGGGCGCTGACGCCAGTCAGCTTGCTCTTGCGCCACCACGCCAGCCGAGCCAAGCTACGGGTTTGTCGCCCAAATCAATACGCAGCCGAAATGGTGATAGATCGAGCAGGATATATGGAGCAGCAGCGCTACGCCGGAGAGGACGTGTGTTTAGCGGGTCCAGTTGGGAATATCCTGCAACAGTTTCCCCCAGTTATGACCGGGCGTGATTTGCCCGCTGCATACACAGCGGGAAGCGCCGGTGACCCTGGCGATGGTGTTGGCCTGTCCCATCAATGTCTGCCGGGCCAGTATGGCGAAACTGGCTGCCTCCACTGCCTGAGCGGTCATGCCGGCGCTGTCAGTGCTCATCACTTCGGCTGGCGCCAGCGCTCGGCGCAGTGTCTGCATCAGGTAGTTGTTGCGTACGCCGCCGCCACAAACCAGCCATTGCTGCGGCGCGTCCGGAAGGAATTGGCGGCTGGCCGCAATGCTTTCGGTGGTGAAACGGCAAGCAGTGGCGAGCCGGTCAACGTCGGAGATATCCGGCCAGGTTATCAACCTGTCGATAACGGCTTCGCTGAATTCTTCCCTGCCGGTAGATTTCGGCGGCTTGCGCCCCAGGAATGGGTGAGCCATCAATGTGTTGAGCAGTGCTGCGCATACCTGTCCGCTGGCTGCCAGTTCGCCATTCTTGTCAAAGGACTCACGTCCGTCGCTGATGGCCAGCATAAGACCGTCCATCACCATATTGCCGGGACCGGTATCGAAGCCGGTAACGCTGCCGTCTGCGCCCAGCCAGGTGATATTGGCGATGCCGCCGATGTTCAGCACTGCAATACTCTTGTCTGTCGAGCCGAACAACTGGTGATGGGCAAAGGGTGCCAGTGGCGCCCCTTCACCGCCGGCAGCGATATCACGGCTGCGGAAATCGGAGACAGTGGTGATGCCGGTTCTCTCGGCAATCGTGGCTGCACAGCCGATTTGCAGGGTGAAGGGCGTTGCTGCATGTGGCTGGTGGCGGATAGTCTGGCCGTGGCAGCCGATGGCGGCAATGTCGCTGACATTCAGACCTGCATGATTGATAGCAGCAAGAGCAGCACTGGCGTAAGCCTTGCCCAGTGCGCTGCCCAGTTCGCCCATCACATCAATTTCGTTTATGCCCGGTTTAGCCAGGCGCAGGATCGGCACGCGCAATTTATCCGGCATCGGATATTCAAAGAACCGGATCAGTTCCGGCTTGCATCCGGCCTGCGCAACAAAGCGTACGATGCCGATATCGATACCATCGGCCGATGTACCGGACATGATGCCGACAAACAGCGGAAACTCAGCATGCATCATGGCATTCGGATTGCGTCGCGGCCTCGAGCGGGGCATTTATCTCCGCTTCGGCTTTATCATCAAGATACACAGCAACCCGATCCATTGCTCATCTATTGGCACAAAAACACATATACCTGCGATTATAAGTAGTGATGCTCATGAGCGCAATGGCCACTACAGAACTCTGCATGAATAGGGGATACAATGTCATCATTTAATGTGTGATAGCAGTGAAGAATCTGAAATACTGGCTGAATTCACGCTGTTTGCACATCTGCACCCATTTGGCAGCATAGCCTTGCGATGGTGTAACAGTCAGCCTGCCCCCTCCAACACTCTGGATGCGTGTATTTTTGCAGGGGTGCGAGAGTCGTTCTATTCGATTTTTAAAGTCTTGGAGGTCTTTCCCCGAAAGGGTGTGTTGATACAGGGTTTGTACACGCACAACACATTCCCGATTATGGATATCGGCGTGAGTTCAACAGCAATCGTGAATTTGGGATTGGCGACCAGAATCATTCCCATTGGCGATTGGGGCATGTTTACCGGTGCGGCCATCCCTCTAATGAATCAAACGCAGCAAGCATTGCTCCCCTATCTGCAAAAGAATATTCACGAAAAGTTGATAGGACAGGATCGGCCTTTTTCCTCAAAAAAAGAAATGCTTTTCCAAGCTACCATCATCCGCGCCGCCATGACGAATGGAGGCTTTGAAGGTGTTGGTTATGAAGACATTTGATACTCAACAGTCACGGGTCTGGGTTACCGTCGATATTGATGCCACTGCCAACCGCTATCAGAATGATCGCGCCCGCGTGGTGACAGCGCTGGAATATTTCAGCGACAAGCAATACATCGAACTGCAAAGCAAACAGAAGGAAGCCAATGAAATCAACCGCATCAGTCAGATGATCTCATTTTTCGAGAGTAGCGACTGCATCAGCCTCAAGCTGGCGCGCTATTTTGGTGAAATATCACCTGGTCACCATCAGCAAAGAAATAAATCCAGGGCATGCCGGGTACAGGCATGCTATGGTTAATTTCCAAGTATATTGAGGCTTACGGAGCATCAGGTATTACACATCCGGAAAGCCGCCAGACCAGAGGCATGGCAGCAGACGATTTACAAAGCGCTGGGACGCACCCAAAGCCCCAGAGGCATCACCAAAACCATCATGGCAGATCGAAGATGACACAAACGTAGTACCAACGGCTATGCCACTACGATCCAAATGCGTTGGAAAATAAGATTTCTATACCATAGGATGGCAAAGATGGGTTAGGTTATACATGATTTTATGGGCTTTATTATCCGGGTATCTTGTAAAAATGGTGCTCTATTCAGTCGTTCGCAAGGCTGAAGCGGCAGCCTTGCTGAACAAAGTCAGACATGTGCTCAGCAAAGATGGTCATGGTAGATGCGAAGGGTTGAGATCGCAGGCTGACAAGGGATCAAAAATTAATTCTGATTGACTGAATTCCTTCAGGCATTGCACCGGATCTTCAGAATGTGACAGGATCATGCTCTCCAGTTCTTCGTGTGCCTCAATGCCGATAGAACCGAATTGAATGGCGAGGTATTCATCCTGGGTCCTGACAACCGAACCTGTCGCGATCATGGGTAACTCATGCTTGAAGCGGCCAAGCAGGATTCGAACCCTGCACGGCTGTCCCACTTCTAATTGTTGTTCAGCGTGAACCAGCATGCCATGAAGGCTCAAGTCATCGACCATGATATCAATGGGTTCGCCACCCTCGGGGGTCAGCTGTGCGGCTATAGATATTTTGGATCGGGTGTATTTTCTGCTATCACGTTTTCGCATATTCAATGCCTCTGACGATCAGTATTCCTGACAGTTCCGTTCATCATTATTTGAATCGATTTTCACTTTGTCAAACACAAATATGATGGAGCCGTAAAATCGACGTGTATTTCAAATAAGCCTGGCCGTAGGCCTTGATAAAGAAAAGTGAGATGCAGTTGTTTGACTGACCGATCGACCGGTCGATATAGTACGGCGATGCTTGCGGGAGGTGTTGTCATGCCAGGGTGTACGAAAATTCTCAATGCGGCGGAATCGCTATTTGCCGATAAAGGCGTGGATGGCGTGTCGGTCCGTGAAATAGCTGAAGCTGCCGGTATCTCCAAGGCTACAGTATTTCACCATTTTGATAACAAGGATGCTCTGTATCAGGCGGTAGTCCGGCGTTCCTGTGAAGGTATTGGCGAATTTGTGGCGCAACTGGCCGTACGGGAGGATAATAGGCCGTCGGCGTCGTTGGCCGATTATCGGCGCAAGCAAGCAAAGAGCTGCGTCAGGATATGGATGGCGGTGTGGCGGCCGCATCCGTGGTTAGTATCAATCTGTTTCTGGTCTGGCCGGTACTCAAACACTTGCCGGGCACGCCGTTTGTGCGCATGGAAGATGCCGCTGAGTTCATGTTCGGCCTGCTCATGGATGGGATGCGCAATCCGATAAAGACCGCAGTAGAGAGAGGTGTCGAGAGGGAGGGGGATAAAGCATGAAGACGTGTATTATTCTGATGCTATCCATTTTTCTGCTTTCCGGCTGCAGTAATGGAAAGCCCGGCGAACCGTCATCAGGTTTAGGCAAACAAGCCCGAGTGCGACCACAAACGGTGAAAATCACCACAGCGGTGAGTTCAAAACAGGATATCGAAATCAGGGAAACGGCGCTGGGTCGGATTATCGATCCGGTGGCGGTTACTATCGGAGCGGAGGAGCGGGGCAGGGTTGTCAGTGTTTTAGTGGATGCCGGTGAAGCGGTTGCGCAGGGACAGTTGATGGCAGTGCTGGACGATAGCGATGCCAAAGTAGCCCTGGCAACCACGAAGGCGGATGTTAAACGTCTGCAGGCGCAACTACAGGCGCAGCAGAATCTGGTCCGGCGCTATCGCAGCATGATGGATAAACACTTTATCTCGCCGACCGTGCTTGAGCAGGCTCAAGCGCAACTAGCTGCCTTGCTGCAGAGCAAAAAAGCGGCACAGGCGAGGATGAAACAGGCGCGCAATAATCTGCGACGTACCCGCATCACAGCGCCGATAACCGGACATGTTGAGCAGCGATTGGTGGCTGCAGGCGATTATATCAACCGGGGTAAACCGTTATTCCGGATGGTCACCGGACAGCGCCTGACGGTTTCGATCCCGTTGCCGGAAACGCGTGCTGCGCTGATTCACAAGGGGCAGACAGTACACCTGCATCTGCCCGCCGATACGCAGGTAACGACAGCAAAAATCACCAATCTTACGCCGATGGTGGGGCGCGGCGATGCCTTTGAGGCACGTGTGGAGTTAGATAACCCGGCTCGCTGGCGGCCGGGCGGCTCTGTCGTCGCTGACATTATCACTGCTAGGCGCATTGGAGCGGTGGTTGTGCCTGAAGAGTCTGTCGTACTCAGGCCTGCAGGTTATGTGGTCTATCGTATCAGAGGGAATATAGCCAGAGCCGTGAGCGTGCTTACAGGCGCTCATGTCGGTGGAAAAATTGAGTTGCGCAGCGGCTTGAAGGCCGGAGAGGTCATTGCTGCAGACGGCGCAGCCTATCTGAACGACGGGGCACGGGTTGAAATCCATCATGCCGGATCGAAGCCCCACCGTTCCAGGTCTGATGGTTTCGGATCTGATGGGCAGCAGTCGTGAATCTATCCGCTATCTCCATCAACCGCCATGTGCTGGCATGGATGATGTCGGCACTGTTGGTGCTGTTCGGGCTGATCAGCTATCAACGCATCGGCGTGGATCGTTTTCCTTCAGTCGATTTCCCGATGGTGTCGGTAACTACCGTACAGACAGGCCTGACCCCGGGTGTTATCGATGCATCCATTACCTCGATTATCGAGGAAAAACTTAACAGCGTGCCGGGCATTGATCATGTGATTTCTTATTCCACGCCCGGCGTATCGATTGTAACGGTGCAGTTTAAGTTGAATAAGAATATTAATGTCGCCTTCAATGAAGTGCAGGCCAAGGTCAACCAGATCCTGCCTCAATTGCCGTCCGGAACAGACCCGCCGGTGGTGGCCAAGGTGGAGATCGGCGCGGCGCCGATCCTGTGGCTGACACTGAGTGGCAATCGCACCTTGCAGCAGTTCAATCAGTATGCTCGCAACGTGATCAAGAAGCGGTTGGAAAATATCAATGGCGTGGGTGAGGTGCAGATAGGCGGAGAGCGCAAACGGACGATTCGCATCTGGTTGAACTTGGCGCGTATGCAGGGCATGGGGATCACTATTTCCGATGTATTGGCAGCCTTCAGGCGTGAGCATGTGCAGTTTCCCGGCGGTTTTCTGACCGGTGGTAAACGGGAATACATGATCAAACTGGATATGGAATTTCATTCGCTGCATGCC
>Ga0256829_1003527_pt1 | contig 10776 bp, 14 predicted proteins | sample 131447metaG_FD_185979 | JGI IMG/M metagenome (GOLD analysis project Ga0256829, IMG submission 185979) | Hydrothermal vent microbial communities from Lau Basin, Pacific Ocean - 131-447 | ecosystem: Environmental > Aquatic > Marine > Hydrothermal vents | place: Pacific Ocean: Lau Basin | collected... | reverse complement strand
ATCCGATGGTGTTGCTTTATTTATATCAATAGAAGCTCGCAACTTTTGTAAGCGTTGTGGATTTAATAAATCAGGAATATGTACAAAATCACGGTCGCCCAAATATTGATTGCGATCCTTATAGGCGCGCTTCATGGCTTCAATTAATAAATGTGTGCGATTGGCATGGCTCATTTTCGTGAGTTTATCATTTTTCAGAATACCAAATGTTTCTGCCATGGTAATTCCACCAGAAGATGGCAGCGCAGCAGAAACGAATTGTGTGCCTTGATAGGTAAATTGTATGGGTTGGCGCTCGATAACATGATAATCGGCAAGGTCGCTCTCTCTGATAAGCCCACCATCATGTTTCATGTCTGCAACCAGCCGACCTGCTGTTTCACCATGATAGAAATCTTTTGCGCCATGTTTGGAAAAACGAAGCAGGGTATCAGCCAAAGCTTTTTGGCGAAGTATGCTATGCTTTTCAGGAATATTTCCGTTGTGAAGAAAAATACGTTGAGCAGCATCATTAAGTACATCTTTGCGCCACTTTATCATGCCCTGTAGATGCGGTGTTATAGGAAACCCGTTACGAGCTAAGGAGATTGCGGGGGACACGGTTTCTTCACGAGCAATGCGCCCATATGTTGATATTAAATGATCCACACCAGCAAGTAGTCCTGGTACGCCTGCGGACTGTGCTCCATTAATACTGGATTGGGATTGATAAATTTCACCGTGCCCTGCTAATTCGGGTGAAGTTTCGCGGGCATCAATCATCACATAACGATTATCTTTGGCGATATATAATAAAAAGAAACCACCGCCACCGATACCTGAAGAACCTGGTTCGACGACACCCAGAGCGAGAGCAATTGCAGCAGCAGCGTCAAAGGCATTGCCGCCTTGTTTTAAGATTTGAATGCCTGCTTCACTCGCCAATGGGTGAGCTGAAACCACCATGTTTGAAGTGGGGTGAGTTGTATCTGCATGTGTGATACTCGGCAGTAGTATCATACATAAAACTGTACTGATAAGACGAATCATGTTTTCTACCCCATAGTATTTATATGATATTTACTTAATAAACGATGAATACCTGTGGGTAGTGCGAGGTCTGTAATGTCTGTAACCCACCGTCCTTTTGATACAGGCTCTGATTTACTTTGTATTGTGTAAAAGTGTAAACGCCGGTGGGTAAGCAGGTGAATGTAGCATGGTTCAACGTTAGGTCTTGTATCGAGTTCGATAATTGGCGGTGTCCAAAGGCTTGCCCATATGCCTTTGTTAGGGCGTTGTTGCAGCCACAGACCTTTATCAGGGTGTGTATGTAGATTTATTTGCCAAAAGACATCTTTTACGGCTGTTTTTTTCTTGTTTGAAGGTTGCTTCTCGATGTTTGAGAAGGCTGATTTGCAATGTTTGGAAACAGGGCAATCATCGCATTGCGCTCGATGGGCTTGGCACATTGTTGCGCCTAACTCCATCATAGCTTGATTCCATGTTGCGAATTTTTGCGATGTATCAATGGCGGTTTGTGCCAAACGCCATAGTTGTTTATCAGTGGCTTCAGGTAGCTCATGCCAGCGTTTGAGGACGCGTTTTACATTGCCATCTAAAACAGGCGTGTTCATGTCAAAACAAAACGATGCAATAGCTCCAGCAGTTGATTTGCCAATACCTGGCAAGTTTACTATAGCATCAAATTGTTCGGGAAATACACCATCGTGTTTGGCGATAATCTGCTGGGCAGCGGCATGGATAAAGCGTGCGCGACGATAATAACCCAAGCCTTCCCATGCTTTAAGCACATCATCCAATGGGGCTACTGCTAAGTGTTGAATGCTTGGGAATAATTGAAACCACTGCTGATAACGTGGTAAGACGGTTTTGACTTGGGTTTGTTGTAGCATGATTTCTGAAACCCAAATCTGATAAGGGTCAGATGTATGCCGCCAAGGCAGCTCGCGTAGGTTCGCGCGATACCATTGCAGCAATGGTTTACATGGTACGGAAAACGAATTGGTCATCAACGACTTCAAAGGTGAGATAGAAGCTTGCACGATCCAGCCCCCAAGAGCTGGGTAATGGCTTAAATGGCGCAGCATCATGAATAGCCCTGACAGCACTTTCATTGAGTGATTGAATCGGGCTTGGACGTAAGATTTCTAGGTTGCCAAGCTCGCCACTCATCTCAATGGTAACACGCATCAGTACCTGTCTGGCTTGATCTGCGAATTTTTGATAATCAGCTTGCCCAGGTCGCCATTGTTCCTCCAAGGCTCGTACCAATGAATGTGCATAAGGAGCATATTTCGCTTCTTTGGTGTTAATTGGAATATCAGCTTCTTTGGAAAGCATCTGTTTCATGCGGCGTTCACGCTCAAAATCACGCGATAATTCAGATAAAGCCATGCTCGATGGCATAAGTTTGGATAGTGGGACGAGGCGTGGTGGGGTAGGGCGTTTTTTTGTAACAGTTTTCTTTTTAACTGGGTTGTTTTCAACAACATTATCATGTTCGGATGCTGCACCTTTTTTGGTAATGATACGGGTGCGCTTGTCTGATGATTTGGGCGGTGTTGGTGGTGTTTTAGGGGCTTTGGGTGGGGTTGGACGTTGTTTGCTCTGCTTTTTGCTAAGTGCTGGAGATTTTGCCGAACGTGTGCTGCGATCTTTGGCATTCGAGCTTCCGCCTTCCGCATTGCGGTTGGCAATCGTTTTGGCATCTTTGGGAGGGGTCTTTTTAGACTCGGTAGCAGGGTCAAGGAGGACAACATCGGTGAATTGCGGAGCCTGTTTTTTCACCAAGCGAGGCTCATCAGGATTCAAAGATATGAATAGACCCAGCACGATATGAGCGGCAACAGATGCCACAAATGCAATGATTAGACGGTTATTTTTGGACTTTTCCTGCAATGCTTATTTGCTCCGAATAGTGAGTTGCGCTGTAATATAGGTCGCCAAAGCGCCATTGAGCCAGCCTGTCGCGCAGGATAGCACAAGCAATGGCGGTAGCAGATAATAAAGTGCAATTTGCTGAATGAAAAGCTGTTCCACGACAATAAATTGGCTGCACATATGTGCTAATGCAGCCAATAAACTAACGCCAATCAAGCTAATGCGTGGGATAAATCGCCATGCTAAAATCATCACAGTCGTTGATGCTAAGGTGGCTGTAAAACTGATGATAAATGTCGGTGTAAAGATTGTTCCGATAAAAAAAGCACCAATCACGACCCGTGCAATAGCGAGGCTTGCAGCGGCTTTAGCCCCCATAGTGGCAAGTACAATGATGGTGATAATATTTGCCAGACCAAGTTTAAACCATGGACCCAAGCTCGGCATAGCAGCCTCAAAAACATGTAGCCCACTGGCAAGCAATAAAAGCCCTAACCAGTAAGCTTTTTTCTCCAAAGAAGCCAGTGATGGGCGAGGGCTTTGAGATGTATTCATTATTCAGATACCGCATCAAGGGCAAGTTTTTGCGAGCCTTGAATGCTTACCAGAATACGATTCGGCACACATGCCAATATATCGCCGACACGATGACGGTGGCCAGAGAGTACACAGCGTTGGGTTGTGCATGTGGAATGGCTGATGCGCACACCATCCGAATCAATGGTGATTTCTGATAAGCCAATATCACCTTGTGCCTCAAAATGTATGGGTTTGTCGGGGTGCAATGGGTAGGTGGCGAGCAATGTTTTGCCGTGGTAAATATGCACCATCGGTGTGCCAGATAAGTTTTGTTGTATCCATAACCAGCCCATGATGATGGCAATAAGTGTGAGTAATAATAGCGTACGATCCACCCATGTGCCTTTTAGCCAATGCCATAGACTTGGCTCATTGCTAGGGTCAGCTTCGTGCATGGGTGTAGATGTTGAACGAATCGGCATGTGGCGAGTGTAAACATGCAAAAGGATGGAAGCGAACATGAATGTATTCATTACAGGTGCAAATAGAGGTTTGGGATTGGGCTTTGTGCAGCATTACTTGGCAAAAGGCGATCAAGTATGGGCTTGTTATCGTGGCGAATGTGAAGCCTTAACAAAGCTGGATGCAAAGGCTTTGCATTTGCTGCAATGGGATGTCTCACAAGATGATATGCCACGCGGGGCACTGCCCGATAAGATTGATTTGCTTATCAATAACGCTGGAATTTACGGCTCAATAAAGGGCGGGCAATCATTGGATGAGATTGCGTCTGATGATATGTTGGAAGTTTTTAATGTGAATTGTGTAGGGCCATTGCGGGTGGTGAAACATCTAAAAGACCGAGTTGTTGCGGCGCAGGGCGTGATTGCAAATTTAAGTTCAAAGATGGGTTCAAGTGCAGATAATAGTAGTGGTGGAACGTATGCTTATCGGGCATCCAAAGCTGCTTTGGTGATTGTGTCTAAATCCATGGCAGTTGATTTGCAAGATGATGGTGTGCGGGTGATTACTTTGCATCCAGGCTGGGTGCAAACGGATATGACACATCATTCGGGTTTAATTGATGTGAAAAAGTCTGTGGCTGGGATGACAAATGTTATTGAACATGTGAATGATTATGAGGCAGGGCAGTTTGTAGCATTTGATGGGAAAATTGTGCCTTATTGATTTTTAGTCTATGTTGAGAATATAAAAGGATTAATTATGAATATATCAAATCAATCGAGTCTGACCCCATTCTTTCCATTGATTCCCTTTCATTTTTTACTCCACAACTTCAATTTTAAATCAATAGGGTCAGACTCGATTGATTTTAGAATTTAGGTTATTTTACTTTAATATCATGCACTTATGGAGGAAAGATGATTTCAAAAAGACCAAGTAAATATCAATCGAGTCTGACCCCATTGATTACATGAGCAACTATTATGAATTATTAGGTATTCAAAGGGGTGCATCACAAGCAGAGGTTAAAAAAGCATATTGAAAGAAAATGTTAGAATATCACCCTGACACAAATAATAGTCATGATGCGCACGACCTAGCTATAGAGCTTAATAAAGCCAAAGACATTTTATTATCGGCTGACAAAAGAAAACAATATGATGAAGACCTCGACTATTGGGCAAGAAAAGATGCAGAGCAAACTCAACGAAAAAAAGAGGCAGAACAAGCTCAACGTCGAAGAGAAGCAGAGGCTAACCAACGAAAAAAAGAGGCAGAACAAGCTCAACGTCGAAGAGAAGCAGAGGCTAACCAACGAAAAAAAGAGGCAGAACAAGCCCAGCGTCGAAGAGAAGCAGAGCAAGCTAGCTCTCGGCAAGAAACATCTGGAGATAACGACTCTCAAGAAGATGCATTGTACGGACAGGTGTGGAAGGAACTAGTACATCAACCAGTTTAAAATGTCGGATAAAGGCAACTTAGTTTAATTCTTGCATCTTCGGTGGTAAATCGCCACTTCATATCACTTTTGATTGAATTTCTGTTGTTTGTCCATGCTGTCACTTCTTGTGTTAAATAATCTCTATCGCCCATTCGTTCTGCATGCATTGCCGGGATAACAAACTGAATTCAATTTCCGCCATATTAAGCCAGCTTCCATGATTTATGTTTAATTGTACGGACTTATTTGACTGGTTGATGTACTAGATGCTAATAACATAGTCGAAAGCTTATGGGCTAAAGCTTATGCGCAGTCTGAGGGTAACTCCGATAAGACAAAAGCATCCTATATTACATATAGAGTGAATCAATTAATGCGTGCCAAGAAGGCGGTGGATAAATCTAGAGAATTTCAGAAAAAAGCGGATAAATCTAAGGAAGACTTTCAAAACAAGCAAAAGCAAAAAGCAGCCGAGAGTTCTAGGAGACAGTCTAAAAAAACAAGGCGCTCACCAACACAAAGAAAATTTTCTTCAAATGAAGATCTTATGAAAAACCCAATGTTTGGAGGTGCAATTATTGTTATTTTTTTGGGATGGTTATTGATAGTTGTTGGTACAAAATAAATGGCAATAATTATATGAACGGTCTAATCGATAAATCAATAGGGTCAGACTCGATTGATTTTAGAATTTAGGTTATTTTACTTTAATATCATGCACTTATGGAGGAAAGGTGATTTCAAAAAGACCAAGTAAATATCAATCGAGTCTGACCCCATTGATTTATTTAACCTTGCATTTTCTGACTTCCTCTTGCCCCTCTGATTCTTGAGATGCCTTTAAGCGAACCATCTGCTCTTCGCTTAACTACTGCGTTTCTTGCTGCGGAATTGATATTATCGCATTTCCTTTGAACGGATGTCCTTCTGGTAGTTCTTTCCAACATGATACTGCCACAATCATCTTTTTCATTTCAAACAAACCCTACTGATGCTCATCCTAGTAATCTGAGAATAGCACAATAAATAGTCACCTAAATCAATAGGGTCAATCAATAGGGTCAGACTCGATTGATTTCAATCAATAGGGTCAGACTCGATTGATTTTAGAATTTAGGTTATTTTACTTTAATATCATGCACTTATGGAGGAGAGATGATTTCCAGTTTGGGGGACATATTACTTAATTATTGATATTTAAGTAATGTAAAATACCACCACTGACTTGCGGAATGCCAGTGGTGGCTAGTTTTTAAACGCCTTGGTGGATGTATAAGCCGCGAGCAATATCGCCAATGCTTACCATGCCAATCAATTTGCCATCTTCAGTGACAGGCATACGGCGCAAGTTGCGCAAGCCCATAAAAGAGGCTGCTTTAAGGATAGATTCGTCAGCGCCAATGCTCATAGGCTCTGGGGTCATGACTTCTTTGACTTTCATGCATAATACACGCTTATAGTTCTCTTCCATTTCTTCAAAATCGCGACCGTGTACAGCATCGTGAACATATTCACCAAAGTTGGGATAAAGCGGTAACATGGTATCACGGATGGTTACAATACCTGTAAGGCTGCCGTTTTCATCAACAACAGGAATAGAACCGCAACGGCGCATAACCATTTTTTCAGTGATCGTGCGAAGGGTGTCATTTTCATCACATGTTAGGGGTGTTGTAGTCATTACATCAGAAACTTTCATTGTTTTGAGTCATCCTCCTGATTTAGGGAAGCTCTGGATCACATTTTCTTTGTCCAAGCTTATTCAGAGCTTCCTTAGCTCTAATGCAGTGCATCAAAGCTTATCCGTAATATAACCTGAAAATTGAGTTTGATGGAAGTCTTAATTAAGATTTGGGCGTTTCCTCCATATATAAGATAGTAAGTATTGCTTATTGGCGCGTTGGCTGAGGTGAATGGTAAATATGAACGGAGTGAATTCATGGCGTACAAAACAGCGAAGGCATGGAAAGAAGCTGCAATGCAAAGACCTCAAGGTGTGGATGATGCAGAAATGCATCAAAGGGAGCAGCAAGCTCGAAAACATGTGTTGCAAGAGGGTAAGCAGCCTGCGGGTGATGTTTGGGAAGATTATATGATATATATTATGGGTAAGATGGACTTGGAAGAGTATCAAGCTTACCTCTTATTCAAGTATTCGAAAGGCGGGGAATAAAAAATACTGTGCCATGAAAAATATATCGTCAGAAAGTGTTGACATGGGGAAGGAGCATCACTATGTTTCGCGACCCTTCGCAAGGAGCTATTGAGTTTAAATGCTTTCTTGTGCAAAGGTTTTTAAAAGTTTTAAGAGGTAACGATGCCAACAATTAATCAGTTGATTCGCAAGCCACGTAAAGATAAGCGTAAGATTAACAAAGTTCCTGCTTTGGAAGCTTGTCCCCAACGTCGCGGTGTGTGTACACGTGTTTATACAACCACTCCAAAGAAGCCTAACTCGGCTTTACGTAAAGTAGCGCGTGTTCGCTTGACGAACGGTCATGAAGTGACTGCTTATATTCCAGGTGAAGGACACAAGCTGCAAGAGCATAGTGTTGTTTTGATTCGTGGCGGTCGTGTAAAGGATTTGCCAGGTGTTCGTTATCATGTATTGCGCGGCGTTTTGGATACTACGGGTGTTGAGGGTCGTAAACAGGCTCGCTCGAAGTATGGCGCTAAGAAGCCGAAGTAAGAGAGGAATTGAGTTATGCCACGTAAAGGTCCTGCGCCACGTCGTCCGATTACACCAGATGCTAAGTTTGGTGATACTCAGGTATCGACTGTTGTAAATAGAATTATGTTGGGCGGCAAAAAAGCCAAAGCTGAAGCGATTGTGTATAAAGCTATGGATATTGCGGCTGAGAAAACTGGTGAGCAGCCGCTAGCTGTATTGCATCGTGTTCTTGAAGTGATTCGCCCTGCTGTTGAAGTGAAATCTCGCCGTGTGGGTGGCGCGACATACCAAGTGCCGATCGAAGTGAGTGATCGTCGTCAGGCATCATTGGCAGTGCGTTGGTTGGTTGAATATGCGCGCAATCGTTCTGAACATACTATGTCAGATCGTTTGGGTAATGAAATGGTTGATGCGATGAATGATCGTGGTGGCGCATTTAAGAAGCGTGAAGATACGCATCGCATGGCAGAGGCGAACAAGGCTTTTTCTCACTTCCGCTGGTAAGGTTTTTTAAGTTTTAAAAGTTTGATTGTTATTTTTTAGATTGTTCTAAATAGATTAGGTAGAATAGGAGTAGTTGATCGTGGCTAGACAGACCCCACTTGAGCGTGTGCGTAACATTGGCATTATGGCTCACATTGATGCAGGCAAGACCACAACAACAGAGCGTATCCTGTTCTATACTGGTGTTTCTCATAAGATTGGCGAAGTGCATGATGGTGCAGCTACCATGGACTGGATGGAGCAAGAGCAAGAACGTGGTATTACTATTACCTCTGCGGCAACAACTTGTTCTTGGAAAGAGCACACTATTAATATTATTGACACTCCAGGGCATGTGGATTTCACGATTGAAGTAGAGCGTTCTTTGCGCGTGCTTGATTCTGCCGTGGGTGTTTTCTGTGCGGTGGGCGGTGTTCAGCCGCAGTCTGAAACTGTTTGGCGTCAGGCTGATAAGTATAAAGTTCCGCGTGTAGCTTTTGTAAACAAGATGGATCGTACGGGTGCTGATTTCTTTAGTGTGGTTGATGAAATCAAAGAGCGTTTGGGTCACAATGCTGTTGCGTTGAATGTGCCAATCGGTGCTGAAGAGAATTTCAAGGGTGTAATTGATTTGGTGTCCATGAAAGCAATCGTCTGGAAAGATGAAGCGATGGGCGCGGATTATTCTGTTGAAGATATTCCAGCTGATTTGCAAGAAATCGCAGGTGAGCGTCGCGAAGCTTTGATGGACGCAGTGCTTGAAATTGATGAAGATTTGATGATGGCTTACCTTGAAGGTGAGGAAATTACTGAAGCGCAGTTGAAAGACTGTATTCGTCGTTCTGTATTGGCTATTTCTGTAATTCCAGTGCTTTGTGGTACGGCTTTTAAGAATAAAGGTGTTCAAACGCTTTTGGATGCAGTAATCGATTATATGCCGGCGCCAATTGATGTGCCTGCAATTACGGGTGTTCATCCAGATACTGATGCAGAGGATTCTCGCCCAAGTTCAGATGACGAGCCTTTTGCAGCGTTGGCGTTTAAAGTGATGAATGACCCATTTGTGGGTAACTTGACCTTCTTCCGTGTGTATTCTGGTGTGTTAGATTCAGGTTCTTATGTGATGAATACAACCAAGGGTCGCAAAGAGCGTATTGGGCGTATTTTGCAAATGCATGCCAATGAGCGTACGGATATTAAAGAAGTTCGTTCTGGTGACATTGCGGCTGCGGTTGGTCTTAAATCAACTACAACTGGTGATACATTATGTGTGGATTCTGATCCGATTATTTTGGAACGCATGGAGTTTCCTGAGCCAGTTATTTCTGTGGCGATTGAGCCTAAGACGAAAGCTGACCAAGAAAAAATGGGCATTGCTTTGGGTCGTTTGGCGGCAGAGGATCCTTCTTTCCGTGTGAAGACAGATGAAGAGACTGGTCAGACTATTATTTCTGGCATGGGCGAGTTGCATTTAGAGATTCTTGTTGATCGCATGTCTCGTGAATTTAAAGTTGAAGCGAATATTGGTAAGCCTCAAGTGGCATACCGTGAGACCATTCGTGGTAAAGCGAAGTCTGAGGGTAAATTTGTTCGTCAGTCGGGTGGTCGTGGTCAGTATGGTCATTGCTGGTTGGAAATCGAGCCTATGGAAGCTGGTGGTGGTTTCGAATTTATTGATAAGATTACGGGTGGCTCTATTCCTCGTGAATATATTCCATCTGTTGGCAAGGGTGCTGAAGAAGCCATGGCAAATGGTGTGGTAGCAGGCTTCCCAATGGTGGATGTGCGTGTAACTGTGGTTGATGGCTCTTATCATGACGTGGATTCAAACGAGATGGCGTTTAAGGTAGCTGGTTCTATGGGTTTCCGTGCTGGTTGTGCACAGGCTAAACCTGTATTGCTTGAGCCAATGATGGAAGTTGAAGTAACAACCCCTGAAGATTATATGGGTGATGTTGTTGGTGATTTGAATCGCCGTCGTGGTAAAATCATGGGTATGGGTGACCGTGGCATGGTGAAAGAGATTAAGGCTGAAGTTCCGTTGTCTGAAATGTTTGGTTATTCAACGGCTTTGCGCTCAATGTCTCAGGGGCGCGCAACATACTCGATGCAATTTAAACATTATGATGAAGTGCCTAAGAACATTGCCCTAGAAATCGTGGCAAGTGTTAAAGGTTAAGGAGTAGAAAATGGCAAAGGAAAAGTTTGAACGTACCAAACCGCATGTAAACATTGGCACGATTGGTCATGTGGATCATGGTAAAACAACATTAACAGCTGCAATCACAAAGGTTTTGTCTTTAACAGGTGGAGC
>Ga0256829_1003526_pt1 | contig 10781 bp, 11 predicted proteins | sample 131447metaG_FD_185979 | JGI IMG/M metagenome (GOLD analysis project Ga0256829, IMG submission 185979) | Hydrothermal vent microbial communities from Lau Basin, Pacific Ocean - 131-447 | ecosystem: Environmental > Aquatic > Marine > Hydrothermal vents | place: Pacific Ocean: Lau Basin | collected... | reverse complement strand
TGGTTTTATTGATAGACTTTACAAACATGAAACAGTAGAAGAGAAGAGTAAACAACTCAAAATTATTAAAGATTCTGCAACTTCACTCTTATCTATTATCAATGATATTCTGGATTTTTCCAAGATAGAACAGCATAAATTGCTTATAGAAAACCATCCTTTTAACATTCAAGAGGTGTTTTCCCTCGTTGTAGAACTTTTTTTCTCTAAAGCTAAAGAGAGACAGATTAATATTAAACTTCATATTGATGAAAATTTACCACAAAATACACTTGGAGATACGACAAGAATCAAACAGGTTCTCTCAAATTTACTTAGTAATGCGATTAAATTTTCTGATATGCAAGATACGATTTTTGTGAATGTCATTTATCTTCAAGCCGAAAATGCTTATAAATGTGAAGTGATAGACCAAGGGATTGGTATAGCTGAGGATAAACTCAAAAATATTTTTAATTCCTTTGAACAAGAAGATAGTTCCACAACAAGAAAGTATGGAGGAACAGGTCTTGGACTCTCTATCTCAAAAGAGCTTGTAGCCCTTATGGGCGGAACTTTAAAAGTTCAAAGTGGTATAGGCAAAGGGAGTAACTTCTATTTTATATTGCCACTAGAGCATGTCATAGAAGAGCAACAAGTAAGTAAAAAAGAAGATACTCTTCCACTTGATACCTCGAAATACCTTTTGCTCGTTGAAGATAATAAAACAAATCAGATACTTTTAGGAATGCTCCTTGAAGATTTAGAGTTAGAGTATGATGTTGCGGAGAATGGTTTAAAAGCAGTGCAAGCTGTTGAAAAAAGAAACTATGACCTTATCTTAATGGATGAAAATATGCCGGTGATGAATGGAACAGAAGCGACAGCAGTTATTCGAGAACATGAAAATGGGTATGAGACTCCTATCATTGCCGTGACAGCAAATGCACTCAAGGGAGATAAAGAAATTTTTCTCTCAGCAGGGATGAACGATTACCTTTCAAAGCCTATTGATGCGAATGAGTTAGAGAGACTTCTAAAAAAGTATTTGCATCTTAAATAAAAATATGATACTACTGTGATAACAAGAATTGTTGAAATATATAGAAATGTGAATAATGGATATTAATTTACTGACCTATTCATGGTGTATTGTAAGTAAGTATGAGTAAATATAATGAAGTCTATTTTGATGGTGCGGATGAAAGGAGTGGATTTACTGCCTTTATCATCTTTTATCAGATCATATCAAACCCTCTCAACAGCCCTTATTTAAGGGACACCTGGACATTTTGATGTTATCATCCTTTATTAAAAAATATCATGTTTTAGCATATAGCAAGGACTGAGCAAGGACTCAAAATGGCAACCAAAACTCTAAACAAACGGATATCTACAAGTTCTGAAGGTATTTTTTATAAGCAGATTATATCAGAATCAGGTAACGAAGTAGATAAAATCTATGGCATTAGATATCGTGAAAATGGCAAAGATAAATTATTTACTGTTGGTAAACATAGTGCAGGTATTAGAATAAATTATTGCAAACAAAAAAGAAATGCAATAATCAATAAAATAATGCTTGGTGAAGAGACACCTTTAGAAAAAAGAAAAAAACAATTTATATCTGTTGATAGTATTGCGGAAAAATATTTTGATGGCTTAAAATATCACTCATCAGATATAACAATAAAAGACCTCAAAAGTGTTTATAAAAATCACTTGCAAAAATATGTCGGTAACAAACATATTCTACAACTTGAACTTGATACTTTAGAAAAAATACAAAAAAATAAAATTGAAAAATATGCACCACAGACTGTAAATCAAATGCTAGAACTCTTAAGTACAATCTTTAACTTTGGATTGAAAAAGCAGTTGTATAAAGGAACAAACCCAAGTGTTGGTCTTAAACCTTTTAAAGTAGATAATCAACGAGAAAGATATTTATCAAGTGATGATATAAAAAATTTATACAATGCTGTGTGTGACAATGAGATGTTAAATTTATTTGTCCGATTAGCTCTTACCACTGGTTCTAGACTTGAAGGATTACTGACACTACAAAAAAAAGATGTAGATTTGAAAAATAATTCCATCACTCTATATGATTTAAAAAACAAAGAGACATATAAGGGCTTTTTGTCAGAAGATGTTAAAATGATACTAGAAAAACTATTTATAGAATTTAAAGCAAATAGTTTTTTAATAAGTCTAGATAATGGGGTCACTCAATTATCTAAAAGACAAATTCAGTGTAGATTAAAACCTATTTTAGACAATCTTTTTAATGAGGACTTAGACATTAATGACCGTAAAAATAGGGTTGTTATACACTCCTTGCGACATACTTTTGCAAGTCACTTAGCAATAAATGGCACACCTATTTTTACAATTCAAAAATTGATGAATCATAAAGATATAAAAATGACAATGAGATATGCAAAACTCGCTCCAGATAGTGGACTTGTGCAAATCCAAAATCTGTACAAATAATTTATTTCAAGTAGGATTCATATGAAAAAGATGGATCAATAACCTCTTTTTGTTACAGAATAGTTACACTGCAATCACTTAAAAAGTGAACCGTGATTTCCAACTTGAACTAAGGCAAGTTCTAAAATATCATTATTGATTTTATACACTAAAAGCAAGTCTGGTTTTACATGACATTCCCTTAAATCTTTAAAATCTCCCGTAAGCTTATGGTCTTTATATTTTTCGTCTAGTGTTTTATTTTCAGCTAATAAAATAATGATTTCTTTAAGCAAGCCTTTATCATTTGAAGATAATTTCTTGTATTGCTTTTTAAAAGATGTTGTTCTAAATAATGAATACATTAACTATCTAAATCCTCAAAAAGTTCATTTACATTTTTAAACTTTTTACCCTCTCTCTTCTCTAGTTCATCAATGGAGTTTATAAACTCTTTAGTAGGTATCTTAACTTCAAAAGGTAATCCTTTCTTTGCTACTACCATATTTGTAAAAATATTAACTGCATCTGTAAAATTTAAACCTAAACTTTTAAGTATCAATTTTGCTTCTGTCAATTTATCAGCATCCAGTCGTAAACTTGTTTGTACTTTACTCATAACTTATCCTTTAGTGACATTATACACCATTTGGGATATATTAGCAATATAGTTGAAGTTTAAAAATCTATATAAATAATTTATTATAAAGTATACTTTATAATAAATATGCTATTATACTTACATAGACTTTATAAAGGAAACTGATGGACCTTCAAGTATTATTTAAAATATCAGCACAAATTTTCTCCAGAGAAATACCGACCTATAAAAGATGGCTCTATTCTAAAATAGATTTTTCAGGTAAAATGATTGGTATAAAAGGTCCACGAGGTGCAGGAAAAAGTACTATACTGCTTCAATATGCCTCAAGCCTTGATATGTCAGCATCTAAAAAACTCTATGTAAGTTGTGATCATCCAGCTATGAGTGGAGTAAGCATTTATGACCTTGCCGAGAGTTTTTATGCAAGAGGTGGTAAACTTCTTATCATAGATGAAATTCATAAACGAGAGAGTTTTGCAAAAGAGTTAAAAGCTATCTATGATGTGTTTGATTTGCAGGTTATATTTTCTGGCTCATCAGCTTTGCATATTGATAACTCGATAGTAGATTTATCACGACGAGCAGTTATCTATAATCTTGGTGTGCTTTCACTCAGAGAGTTTTGTGAACTGCAAACAGGTGAAGTGTTTCAAAGTTATACTTTAGATGACATATTGAATAACCACACAGATATAGCAACAGACATTATGTCAAAGATAAGACCATTGGAGCAGTTTAATGATTATCTCACTTTTGGGTGTTATCCATTTTACAAAAATTCACTTATTGAATACCCTCAAAAACTTACAGAGGTTATAAACATAACAATAGATTCTGATTTATCAACCATCTATAAAATAGACCCCTCAAAACTAGACAAACTTAAAAAAATAATCTATATGCTTTGCTCAACGAAACCTTTTGAACTAAATATCTCTAAACTAAGTTCTGCTGTGGGAGCTTCTTGGATAACGCTCTCAAAATATTTAGAGAGGATGGATGCAGGAAGCCTCATTCATATAGTAAGAGTAGGCAGTGGTATGAGAGCTGTAAACAAGCCCGATAAGTTACTCCTAGATAATCCAAACCTTTTTACAGTACTTTGTGCCTCTGGAAATATCGGAGCAATCAGAGAGAGCTTTTTTGTATCACAAACATCACTGCTTCATCAAGTTCATTTTCACAATAAGGGTGATTTTATCATTGATGAAAAAAGAGTTTTTGAGATAGGTGGTGCTACAAAAGATGCACATCAATTAGAGGGTAATCCAGATGGATATATTGTAAGTGATGATATTGAGATAGGATTTGATAATAAAATACCACTTTATCTTTTTGGATTTTTATATTAGTATATAATTATTTATAGTATATTTAACTATCAACAAGTTAGATTAATATATTCTATTATATAATACTCCTAACATTATATAAAAGGATAAATAAATGCAGATAATTATATATAATCAAAAAGGTGGTGTCGGTAAATCAATGCTTACCACTCAAATAGCACTTCACTTTGATACAACAATATTTGAGCTTGATCCTTATGGTGTACTCTCACAAACACTTGAAGATGATAGAGTATATAAAATTGCTTTAGATGAAGAAGTTCCAGAAGTTAGTGATGGTGATGTCGTTTATGACTTTGGTGGGTTTGATGATTCACGACTTGATAAAATAGCACAGAGTGCAGATTTGATTATAATCCCTTTTAATCCAACTATAAATTCACTTGGAACTACTCTTAAGAGTTATTACAGAGTTTCTAAATTAAATCTTCCTATCTTATTTGTAGTGAACTCCTATATGAAAGAAAAGGATGCTGAGGAAGCTATAGAGTATATACAAGAGACCATAGAAAATAGTGATATTGAATTTTTCTCCATACCAAATACTAGAGCATTACAAACTTCTGAAAATGAGGGAAAAAGTATTATGGATATTTCTTCATCTTCTCCTCTAAAAAAACACACTTACAAAAAGATAAACACCATCATGCAAAATCTCATGAGTAAAATACAAGAGTATATTTAAGTACAATTAAATATAATTCTTGCACTATAAATAATTATCTAATATCATAAAAAAGGACACCCCAATGGCAAAAGTAGATACAAATAAATTCAAAGCAAAAAATCTTCAAACCGATAAAAATGATACAACACATGCTACTCTACAAGAGAAAAAAAAGAGTGGTAGACCAATTGGCTCAACAACAAAAAAAGAGCAGTCTAATGTATCTCTATCAGTTGCATTTACACCTTCGCAAAAACAAGAACTTATTGACTATGCACAAGAAGATGATAGAACAGCTGGATATGTAATAAAGAAGCTTCTCATCAAAGAAGGAATTATTAGCGACAATAAATAATAAGCATAGTTATTATCATAAAGAGTTTTTTGCTGCATGCACTCTAATTTTATAGTACATATAAAATATATATATTGTTGAATATAGATGTATCAGGTGTAGGTGCGATGGTTGGGGAGTTTACGAGCTAACCAGAGTAACTGCATATTATACATCATATTCAACGCCGTTTCCCTGCCCCGCCGAAAAATTTTTGCACTTCTCTTCCCTATCGTTCGTCCGAGAAAGTTTTTTTTATGTGTCATTTTCACACTTATAATTCTTTTTTTACACACCACACTTTTTTAATTTGTAAAGTCTAAATAATAAGATAAATTTGTTTTTACCCACCACATGGATATACTATTTATAGCTTCAATAAGAAGTAATATTTATATTTTAAAATTTACAATATGAGCACTAAAAAAAGATTAGTTGAACTAGCAAACAAGAATGAAAATAGTATCTACAAAGAGATAGCAAACGCACTCTCTAAAAAAGTATTCATCTCTAAAATAGAGATAAAAATGATCCATAGATATTGAGATTTTAGATATAATTTATTTGAAAAAATTCTAAAAAATCATAGAATTTGAGAATATTTTTATATCCATAAAGATGAAATAAAATCATTATTAGTACAAGAGTTTTGAGGGATATATAGATTTAATTTAGCTTATGAAGATTGAAAATTGGATGCTATTTCATTTGTACTGAGTTATCATTTAGCTCAAATAATCAAAGATATTTAAGAAGATGTGAAAACATCTTTTTTCTTTTTTAAGAGATATTTTCTAAATTTGTCAACTCCAAAAGTCTATTTATATTTGCTTTTACCCACCACATGGATATACTATTTATAGCTTCAATAAGAAGCAATATTTATATTTTTAATCTAAAAGATTATGAGAGAAAAATTAGAGATTTTATTACAAGAAAATCCAAATACAATTACAGCAGAAGTTGCTCAAACTGCATTAGAAAGTGAAGATCCAAAACTATTTTTTCAAGATTTATTGCAATATGGTTGTCAATCTGGAATGGTTAGTTCACTAATTCGGTATTCAGATACACATGCTTTTTACGATAAATATTATGACGAAATTGAAGATATTAGGCTGGAACTTCAAGAGCAATGAGTACTTAATAATAGTTCAATTGACTCAGATTTGAAAAATTATTTAGCATGGTTGGCATTTGAACATGTGGCATATAGCATCTATAATCAAGAGGAGTAATCCTCTTTTTTCTTAAAAAACAGAGTAAAAATTTGTCAAGTGATTTAAAATAATAAACTTGATTGACCTATGTTTTTGCATATACTGTAAGTACAATAGGAGAGAACTTCGTAAAAAAATTTAAAATTTACCTTCAAAAAAATGGCATTTATTATAAAAAAAAGATGAAAATATTATGAGTTAGTTGAAAACCAAAGAGTCAAGTGAGTGCATAAAAGAAAACTTTTGCACTATATGGGCTTGCATCTTATTATCCCCTTATCTATCATAGAGAAGTATAATATCAGTGATGATAACATTACACGACTAAAACTAAAATATCAAGATTTAAAAATAATTGATAAAAACTTGAGATAGAAGTTCAACTCTCATCTCAAGCTTTTTCAATTTTAATAGTTTGTAATATAGAGCTCTTTGACACTCTTATGTTTACCCTGAGCATTTTTTCAAAGAGTGTACTCTATCTCCTTAGAACTTCTAATAGTAAACCCTTGATAAAGCTCTCTAATCTCAGCACAATCATTATAAGAGAGTAAAAACTTTCACTTGATATTTTTGAGTGTATCTCTTAAAAGCAGATGTTGCTCTTTACTAAATCAAGAGGTATAAACTTTCTCATAGTTATAATATGGCGGATCAAGATAAAAAAATGTATCCTCTTTATCGTATCTTTTTATTAGTTCTTCAAAGCTTAGATTCTCTATCGTCACAAAGTGTAATCTCTTTGACCAAGTCATAAAGTTCCTCCATAAGTTTTTAGGTTTTCTACCTGATTTTGCATTCATGGCGAAGTGTGTTCCCTTGCTTCCAAAACTCTGAGAGATAAGATAGTAAAAATATGCTGCACGCTTAATATCATTTGAGGGTGCATCTTTTTTAGTTTTGATATCTTCAAACACCTCACGACTAATAAGCATCTGCTCTAAAACATAGGAGAGACTCTCAGGCTTATCTCTAATAATTTTAAAAAGATTTATAAGTCCAGAGTTGATATCATTGACACTCTCTAGTTTAGATTTCTGCTTAGCAAACAGAACACTCATCCCTCCACCAAACACCTCCACATAGTGTTTATGCTCTGGAAATAAAGCTATGATATCTTTTGCAAGTTTAGATTTTCAGCCCACCCGACCTATGGGGCTCTTTAGTGCTTTTAGCTCTATATCTTTACTCATAATTTTATAGTTAGGAAATAAAGTAAAGATATGACTATAACAGGAGTGAGGTATTTGTCAAATAGTTTTTTGCAAAAAAAATAATGACAATAAAAAAAGCACAAAGCTTTTTACAGCTTTGCACTTACCCATCCATCAAATATCACACGAAAAAGTGGATCATCAAGTCCCTTTCTCTCATATAAGTTCCACAGTATTGGCGAACTTACTTTCTCTTTTTCAAACTCATGTATGAGCTTATCTTTTTGAGTTGATGATAGAGTCTCCAGATAACTTTGTGTTGCTTGAGAATATTTTTTGGTTTTTTTGCAATGGGATTTTTGAAGTGAAGCTTCTGCTCAATCTTGATTATTTTTCATACGATTATTAGTAGGTAGTAAACTATTGCTAGAAATATCTTTACCATCCTCCATTGAAACTTTGTCACTTCATTTAGTTTTTGTTGGAAGTAGCTGTTCTTTAGAGTCTCATAGTAAGGGTTGTTTTTTGGCACTCACTCCATTTTCTCTTGGAGTGTTGATTGTTTGGTAGTCATTTTTTAGTACTGTTAAAGTATATGCAGGGATATTTTTAATGCTTCAGTGAATCATCTTTATTCTGATTATCTCTAAAGACTCTTTGACATAAGGAATAGGATACTCTTTTATAACCCTGTTCGCTTGTCTTAGAGTAAGTCCATAATCGGAGATGAGTGATTTTTGCAGTAAAAAGTTTTTATGTATTTTTCATACAAGTGCATCTTGAGTTGTTGGGTCTATATTATTTATCGCCATATCTATCTTTATATCATGGAGTAAAAACTTTAGAGCAACTATTTTTCTTCCTTCTTTTTTATACTCAAGCCCAATAGTAAATCAAGCAACTGTATTCAACTCTTTTATAGCTGGTTCAATCACTCGTGATTTTAGTCGTTTAAACTCTTTGTACTGGTGTGGTGTTACTCCCATGAGTTGTTTAAAAATATCAAGAGTGATAAATGGAGTTGCATTTATTTTTATATAATCAACTGTAAGTTCATATAAGCATAATGAGTACTTAGAAGAAAATAGCTTTACAAGAGAGAGGTTGAGTCTGCTATAGATATTTGGAGCATGCAGTTTTTCTCTTAGAATTGGCGAAAAGCTATAGTGACAAACACCTTGCTTAAATCGCACCGATGCTAAAAGTGCCGATGCTTCCCAATCCTCTTTATCTTTGTTGAGGAGATTAAACTCTACTGCTGTAGTGATTAGCTTTTTTAAAGACTCTTGGAGGTATCTGTTATTTCAGGAGTTAAATCATAATCTATTTTTTAAAGCACTCAAAGAGATTGTAAAAATCTCCTGCTCTGCAAGATCTATAAATGCATGCCCCACTAAAAAGTTAAAGAGCTTTCTTTGCAGGAGTGTAATGTTGTTTGAGATGGCGATTGTGCCACTGTGTTTATAAAACGACTCCTTGTACTCAATGTTTGATTGTTGTTTATTCATAGGTTTAGTATTGGGTAGATTATAATTATAAAAACAGATCTAAATTTTATGTGAGAAAAATTAGAAGATTTCTACCCAATAGAGTCACTATACACCAAAGCCCACAAATTGCAAATCTATTTTCTGTACAAATAGTAAAAACAGTTTTTAGTTTATTTTATAATCTAACCATAAACTAGGACTTTTAAAGCAGTATTTACCTGTGATTTGGGACTTTACACTTTTATGCCCTACCATAGAGTGGGACTTTTAAAATTCTGCACCTCTCAGTTTAGCCAAGAGTTGCACCCCTAAAATAAACTGATAATAAAATATATTTAAAATCGATAGCAGAAATTATAAATAATTGGGATAAATATAAAAAAGTGTACTTAATTTAATATATTATAATTAAGTGCATAAAAATATAAAAAAGTAGTTCATATATTTGCAAAAATAAAAAAGATATGAGATACTATTTGTGTAGCTACAGATTTTAAAATATAAATAAAAACAAAAATGCAAGAGATTGAAAAAAAGAACTACTACCAGATAAAAGAAGATGAAGATATATTTACAACACTTCTAAAAACAGAAACACAACTTGAAGAGATTTATTTAAATGCTATCTATCTCAAAGGCTCAATTGCTGGTCATGCTTGAAGTTACTATGTTTACTTTTACGACAGAGCAAAAAATATCTGTTACATCAATGATCTTAATTTCTACTACTCAAGTGATAGACTCTCTGTTACAAACACCATAGAGCAACTAGCAACAAAGATTCTTCCATATACTCAAGCAATCCAGAGTAAAAATTTAAGTCAAGAGTTTGAGATACCTCAGTTTATTTACTTTTACAACAGAGGATACAACAGCACTCAAATCATCAAACAACTTGTCTCATTAGAACCTACATATGACACAGAAAATAAGCTCTTATGATTTAGCAAACCTAGTTGGAGAGAGTGAAATACGATATGGCATTTGGAGATAGAGGAGAGATGAAGCAAGAGCTTCCGTGAGAGCAATAATGCTATGGGACTAGAATAGTGCTTGAAGAGGGTTTTATACCGATAGGGTATAAACTTGAATAAAAAATGTGTACAAGCTTAGCTATGTTGCCCTAAAGAAAAATTAGAATAAATTACTCTCATAATTACAAGTAAAATGATAATAGATTTTAGATGAAAACGATTGTATAGATATTTTATACAGCATTTAAGAAGAGTACTGGAGTATCTGCAAAGAGTAATTTTTAATATAAATGCAAAACTCTCTTTTTATTTTTTTTCACAAAAAATATACCCAAGTGAGTTTAAAAAGCACACTCTCATAACCTGAATGACAGGAAGCTGAAAGAGTGAACTTTTAAAGTATCTCATCAACTTTCAGATAGAGAAAAACAAGAGTGCAGTAATCGTACTTGATCCACATGGCGATGTAGCTAAAGAGATAGTAGAGAATAAATTTTTAGACAAATCAAGAGTAGTCTATTTCACTCCAAAA
>Ga0256829_1003525_pt1 | contig 10781 bp, 12 predicted proteins | sample 131447metaG_FD_185979 | JGI IMG/M metagenome (GOLD analysis project Ga0256829, IMG submission 185979) | Hydrothermal vent microbial communities from Lau Basin, Pacific Ocean - 131-447 | ecosystem: Environmental > Aquatic > Marine > Hydrothermal vents | place: Pacific Ocean: Lau Basin | collected... | reverse complement strand
GATTTAATTATAATTCTCAGTTATAATTTTATTATCAATTATACTTATAGGAATTATTATGTTAAAAGATTTTGCAAAATTGCAAACATTTTTGATGGTTATCAAAGAAAAAAGTTTTTCAAAGGCTTCAGCAAAGCTTGGAATCTCACAACCTGCAGTAACACAACAAATCAAATTTATAGAAGATTATCTCGATACAAAAATTGTAGATAGAAAGAAAAATGGAATTTTACTCACAAAAGAAGGTGAAGATTTATTTAGAATAGCACAAAGACTTGAAAAAACAATTTTGTCTAGTGAAAAAGATTTACTTAAAATTATTAATAAAGACTTCACTTTTGTAATGGGTTCTTCATTTACAATTGGAAACTACATTTTACCAAATTATCTTGGTGAAATTAAGAAACGCATTGCGAATGAAGTATTTATGAATGTTGACTGGTCTGGAAAAATTATTGAACAACTTTTAGATAAAAAAATAGATATTGCACTTATAGAATCCCCAATCATGGAAGACGGGCTTATCTATCGGGAGTGGGTTGAAGATGAACTCGTTGTGATTTCAAATCAACCAATTAAAAAGCAACTAACAGCAGATGACTTACTTGAATTTGATTGGATTTGTCGTAATGAAGAGTCACATACAAGAAAATTAACAGCAGAAGCTTTTGAAGAGATTGGTGTGCAATGTAATCATTTTAATGTTATTGGTGTTCTTGCAAGTACAACTGCAATTAAAGAGTCCATTTTAAGAGCAAAAAATAGAGAAAAACCGCTTGTTTCTATAATGTCAAAACATGTCTCTCAAACAGAAGTTGAAAATGGAACACTTTTTGAATCAAAACTGAAAAACCACAAGATGGTACGCAAATTTTATATTGCTTACTCTAAAGATAGAAAACACGATGCCTTTGTAGACAATGTTGTTAACTACCTACTCTCTTTACACAAGTTATAAATTATTTTAAAAATTTAGAGTTCTCTGGATTCGATAAGAACGAAGCCATAGAGTTCTCTACTCCATTCTCATCTATATGTGTTTCAGCAATATTTGGCAACTCTTTAAATGTCGCAAGATTTATAAAAATTGGTGTCTCATCTACTATAATTTGCATTATACTTAACAATGGCACACTCACAACACTCCCTATATTATCTGTTCCAAAACCAGCTTCAAAAACAAGCATATCCTCTTCAATTCTAGCTGTTTCAAATGTATAACCTGCCAAAAAGAAAAGTGTCAAAGGACGAAATTCTCTGTTTATTTCATGTGGTAATTCAGGATCAAAACTCGCTTCTTCTATTTTACATAATATACCAAAATTTTGTTCTTTTTCAAAAAAGTGTATCACTAAATCCTGTATATGTTGTTTCATTAACTGTGCGAAATCAATATCTTCTGTAACTGTTTCTAACAATAGAGTCCCTTTTGTTTATCTTCTGAAATTATATCGAAATCTATCATTGCATTCAACAAGGCCACTTTTTCATATTTTTTTAACTCATGAACATAGATATTTTTTTCATTTATTTGTTTCATTTTTAAGAGCCTTGCACGTGTTGTCCCTTTAAGAAGTGGTATTTTAGGAGTGTACCATTTTTTTCCATCAAAAAATGCGATATTAGCTACACTTGTATCTGTAATCAAACTGTTTTTCACAATTAAAATATCATCTGCCTCCTCTTTTTGAGCAAAATTATGATTTATTTGGCTTCTGTCTGCATATTTTTTACTATACTCTATCGTATCATCAAAAATTAACTTGAGTTTCTTAATAGTGCATTTTTCATACAAATGGTAACTCACATCAATACTCTTTTGCGAGTAAAGTACACGACAACGATAGAGACCTTTTTTTGGTGGATGGAGGAAAGATTGCAAGTCTTTAAACTTCTTTACCTCTAAAGAGGCAAGCACTTCTTCATAGCGCTTTTGATGATACTCAAGATGGAAAAGTTTTCCATCTTCTGCTTTTATAGTTTCTAAAAAAAGCTTATTCACTATAGAGTTCTGTACTCAAGTAGCGTTCTCCTGTGTCACAAAGAATTGTAACCAAAGTCTTTCCTTGAAATTCAGGGCGAGATGCGACTTGCATGGCAGCCCAAACATTTGCTCCAGCGGAGATACCTACAAGTAAACCCTCCTCTTTTGCTAACATCCTAGCGGTTGCAAAGGCATCCTCATTACTCACTTTTAGAACTTCCCCATACAGAGTTGTATCTAAAATATCAGGTACAAAACCTGCACCAATCCCTTGAATCTTATGAGGTGCTGGAGATTCACCAGAGAGAATAGCCGAAGATTCTGGTTCTACTGCAAAAATTGCAATATTTTTACCTGATTCTTTGAACACTTCTGATGTACCTGTCAGTGTTCCCCCTGTGCCAACCGCTGCTATAAAAGCGTCAAGTTTGCCCTCTGTATCATTTAAAATCTCTTTTGCTGTTGTTAAACGATGAATTTCAGGATTTGCAGGGTTTGCAAACTGTTGTAATACAATAGAATTTTCAGTACTTTCTTGTAGCTCTTGCGCCTTTTGTATAGCCCCTTTCATTCCCTTTGCAGCAGGAGTTAAAACAAGCTCCGCCCCTAAAGCTTTTAAAATGTTACGTCTCTCTAAGCTCATGGATTCTGGCATAGTTAAAATAAGCTTGAGGTTTTGTGCTGCACAATTTGCTGCTAAGGCTATTCCTGTATTACCACTTGTTGGCTCAATAATAGTTGTCTCTTGTGTGATTTTTCCCGCTTCTTGCGCACGTCGAATCATGTTAAAACCAATTCTATCTTTGACTGAACTTGTAGGGTTTAAAAATTCACATTTTCCTAAAATAGTTGCTCCTGTTTTTGCAGATGCTTTATTTAATCGTACAAGTGGCGTATTTCCTATCAATTCCGTGATGTTGTTTGCTATCTTCATGTAAAATTTCCTTTATAGAAATAATTCTACACTAAACTTGACTAACAAAAGGTGACATAATGAAAATTTATAGTAGTGATGGTAAAAAACTTCTCAATGTAGAATATGATACAATCATAGAAGTAAATGATATGGTTGATGGGATGAAAGTACTTTCTGTACAATCTAATTCGACAGAAGAGTATGCAGTCTTTTTACTTGAAGCAAGTACGAAAGTGACCTGCTATATTTTTGATGAAGTCTTTATTGTTGGCAAAGGTGAAAGTTTTGATACCCTTGTAGATGCTATCACCGCTTGGAGTCATAATGAGATTTAAGTTATAATTAGCAATGAGCTACAAAACCCTTCCTATCATCCTTAGCAATATGAAAATTCTTCTCATCGGTGGTGGCAAAGTTGCCCTGCAAAAAGCCCAAGTGATGCAAAGAAATAAAATAGAGTTTGAGGTGATTGCAGCGGAGTTTATAGATAATTTCAACTCTATTGATGCCAAAAAAAGGCAAAAAAACTTCTCACTTGAAGATATTGGAAAATATTTCATCATTATTGATGCCACGGGCTCCAAAGCACTTATGCAGACTCTTTTAGAGCACAAACAACAACAGAACTTTCTCTACAACTGTGTGGATGTACCTGAGGTGTGCGACTTCTTTTTTGCCGCACTCCTAGAGTATGGTTCTCTCAAAATTGCTGTCTCCTCTTCTGGTGCAAGTCCAACACTTGCAAAAGCAATCCGAAATAAAATAAAAAATATCATCCCCCCAAACATTGCACAACTCAACCAAGAACTCCAAGAGAAACGCAAGCAGGGTATCATCAACATTCAAGAGGCAAAAAAAGCACTCTCTGAACTCTTTGAAGGCTAAACAGACATGAAACTCTCACATCTCAAACAGATTTGTACCTATCTCCAACAATTTTCCAAAATCTCTGCTATCCACCGTGTCAACGACACAACACTCAAAATTGTTTTTGACAAAAGAGATGCCCTCTTTTTTAATATGCAACGCTCAAACTCAAGTATTTTTAAATGCAGTGAGTACCCGCGTTCTAAAGTCTACAATGCCCCTTTTGATGTCCTCCTTGCCAAGCGTTTTAACCGCTCCAATATCTTAAATATTGCACTCCTCAATGGCGATAAAATCATCCGTATTCAAACAGCCATCGCATCTGCATACAAAGAGGAGATTACGTATCTCCAACTCGAATTTACTGGAAAGTACACCAATGTTATTATCTTAGATGCAGACAATGTTGTCCTCGAAGCACTCCGTCATGTCGATTTGTTCTCCTCTTTCCGTGAAGTACGCGTTGGACAAAAACTTCTCGATGTTCCTCCTGCTCCCTTTGTTGCAAAGGAGTATCCACTTGAAGATGTAGAAAGTTTTCTCTATGGTGTTTACGAAAAAGAGCAAGAGGCACAACTCCAAAATCTCAAAAAGCAAAAAATTGCTTTTTTAAACAAAAAGCTCAAAAAACTACAAAAACTCTATGAAAAACTCGAAGATGAGGCAACGCTCCAAACACAAGCACAAACAAGTGAGCATTACGGAAACCTTGTCCTCTCGAATCTACACACCATAACACCTTATACACAAACTTTAGAACTACTCGATTACGATGGAACGCACATCACACTCCAGATTCCAAAACCCTATGCCTCCGCACACCTCATCAGTAATATGTACTTCACTCAGAGTAAAAAAGCAAAACAAAGAGCCAAACATTTGCACATTGAAGAGGAATCCCTTCGTTCCAAGATAGAACATACCCAGCTTTTTATTCATACCGTTCAAAATGCAAAAAACACAGCAAAAATCGAACTCCTTTTTCCAAAAAGAGTCCAAAACAAAAAAATCAAAGTCAATGATGCAATAGAGACTTTTTGGATAGAGGGCTACAAAGTCCAACTCGGAAAAAATGAAAAAGGAAACATCGCTGTTTTAAAAAATGCAAGAGCAAAAGATATTTGGCTTCATATGAGAGACCAACCCTCTTGCCATGTCCTCATCACCACCGATAAACAAAATCTTCCAGAGCATATCATTCAGAGTGCCGCTCGTTTGTGTGTTGATTTTACAAGCACTTCACAAGATAAATTTTTAGTCGATTATACTCCACGAAGGGAAGTCACTATCCAAAATGGTGCGAATGTCCTTTACAACAAGTACAAAACCATAGAAATCGATACAAGGAGTTAGTTATGGCATCTATTAGTCCTACGGGCAGTGTTATTTTTACCAACCAAATGACCCCTGCTGTTGCCAACACACAAAATGCACATACGAACCGTGTTGATTTTCAAAACATGGTTGCACAATCTACTGTGAACGAAAAAGATGAAAAAGTTTTAGAGGTTCGCCCAACAGAAGAGAATCAAGAAGTGGATGAAGACAAAGAGCATACCCGTGATGAAGCAGACCGTGAAACACAACGGAGTGAACACGAAGAGAATGAAGAAGAGAGGGAAGAAGAACCACTCTATAAACTAGATATTAAAGTCTGATATGTTATAATCTCCTCTAATTTTGCTATGGGGTTTGAGATGGACAGAGTACGGACAATATTTGACAATAACAAAGAGAGAATAGTCACAGGATTTATACTTTTAGCCTCTGTGCTTATCATCGGCTATATAGATAACTTTTTCATTACTTGGCTTGTGTTTGGTGGGATTTACCTCATTGCGTTTAGTGAAGCACTCAAGCTTTTTCAACTCAAAAATGCAAATCTTCTTCCCTTTGCTATAGGGGTTTGGCTTGTTGCAGGGATTTACCCTTATGGGGATGATTTGTTTGTTATTTCAGGGCTTGTGTATGCGAGTGCTTTAGCCTATAACAAAAAACTTGCTTGGAAAGACTATTTACCATTTATCTACCCTACTGCTGGAATGCTTTTTGTCTTTACAATGTACCAAGAGTATGGGGTTTTAAGTCTCCTCTGGTTACTTGCTGTTGTTGCACTGACAGATGTAGGTGCATATGCCGTTGGCAAAAGTATAGGAAAAACTCCTTTTTGTGAAACAAGCCCGAACAAGACGATGGAAGGTGTTGTAGGAGGTGTCACTGTGGCAACCATAGGAGGGATGTTCTTTGGTACACCTATCGTAGATATGGGGATTGGTTTTCTTATCTCTTTTGCTGTTGCTGTGAGTTCTATATTTGGAGATTTGTTTGAATCTTCACTCAAACGTGCTGCTGATGTCAAAGATAGTGGAAACATTCTCCCCGGTCATGGAGGAATGCTCGATAGAATAGATGGGTACCTCTTTGCTGGGATTATTATGCTTGTACTCCTTCGAGGATTAGTCTAGTTGGTACTCTTAGGCTCTACTGGCTCTATTGGGGTTAACACTCTTTTAGTCGCCAAACGTTTTGGTATAGAAATTGAAGTCCTTGTTTGTGGCAGAAATATTGCTCTTTTAAACCAACAACTTCAAGTTCACACTCCAAAAGTTGTAGTTGTTGCACAAAAAGAGGACATTCCAAAAGTCAATCACTCCAATGTTTACGCAGGTGAAGAAGCTATTTTACAAGTTATAGAAGATGCTTCAAGTAGCCTAGTTGTCAATGCACTTGTCGGATTTTTAGGACTTCGCCCTACCCTCACCGCTTTAAAATGCAATAAAAAAGTTGCTCTCGCAAACAAAGAGTCTCTTGTTGCTGGGGGTGCATTTATAGACACCTCTAAAATCCAACCCATTGATAGTGAACATTTTGGACTCTGGTATCTTCTCCAAGAGCGACCAATCTCAAAAATGATTATCACGGCAAGTGGGGGTGCATTTCGTGATTGGGAGATTTCTAAACTCCAAAACGCAACACTTGCCGATACACAAAAACATCCAAACTGGAGCATGGGACAAAAAATCACCATTGACTCCGCAACTATGGTGAACAAAATGTTTGAACTCCTCGAAGCTCGTTGGCTTTTTGGGGAGGGTGAATACGATGCCATTATAGAAACGCAGTCACTCATTCATGCTATGATAGACTTCAAAGATGGCTCAACTACCGCACACTTTGCAAATGCAAGTATGCAACTCCCCATCGCTTTTGCACTCGATAAAAAGATGGATGAAAATATCTTAGAACATGTTGACTTGCTGAAAACTGGTACTTTAGAGTTTCGAGAAATCACCCCTGATAGGTATCCTATTTGGGAGATAAAAAAAGAACTCTTAGCAAACCCTTCTCGTGGACTCATCGTAAATGCAGCCAATGAAGCAGCAATAGAATTATTTATTAACAAAAAGATAGGCTTTATGGATATTTCAAAACATATTATTACTGCGTTTGAGCAGTTTAATACACTCCCCCAAAATATTGATGATGTTTTTGATATAGACAATGAAGTTCGTCGCAGCATATTACAAGGAAAATCATGAAATCACTCCTCTTCATCTTTTTACTAAGTTCTTTACTTTTAAGTAAAAATGGTGTGCATTATAGACATGCATCTCTCCAAACAACATATGAAAATGTCACCTTAAACAATGGCGAAAATATGGGACTTATCGGTGTCAATTATCTTTTACACCCAAACAAACATTTTTACTATGGTGTAGGCACCTATGGAGCAGCTACTGGTAATAGAGGAGGCTTTTTTACAGGTGGATTTACAACAGGTATAAAATATGAACTGATTAAAGACTTATACCTAGACTCTGGTATCTTTTTGGGTGGTGGAGGCGGTGCTTCTGCTGATGGACAAGGTGGTGGACTTATGTTTAAAGCATACTCTGGTTTACTTGTTGATTTTGGAACACTTAGTTTAGGGGCAAATTACTCCTATATTAAGTTTCCAAATGGAAATATTGATTCCAAACAAGTTGGATTTATTGCAGATATGAAGTTTACAACCACTCTTGCCGATAACAAATTAGACCTTGATTCACTCCATCAGTACTACTTTAGTAGTGACCAAGATTATCTTGTAGCAACATACCAAACATACTTTCCTGTTAGTAGTACAAAAACACGTGCAGGTGTCATTCGAACTGAGAGTGTCGGTTTAGTTGGTGTTGAGTATGGCATTCATCTCTCTCCAAATTTTGTCACCTACTTTGAGAGCGCTGGGGCATTACAAGGTGCAAATGGCTATATGGAAGTTCTTGGTGGCGGAGCTTATGTTGCAAAATTGAGTAAAAAAACAGAACTCTTTGCAAAAGCTTCTCTTGGACTTGGTGGCGGAGGGAAGGTAGATACAGGAGGGGGTGGTATCTCTAAAGCCTCTCTCATGTTGAGTTATAGTCCTACCAAACGCATTAATACCCGCATCGGTGGTGGTTATTTTCACTCACTCAATGGTGGTTTTGATGCTCCTTTTGCTGAAGTCAATTTTGGAATCAATACAAACTTTTTATCTGCTGGTGCAAAGAAAAATGAAATTGACTACGACACAATTTATAGTCAAAAATTTACTATGCGTTTTGTAAATCAGACCTATTTTTACTCTGATACTTTGACAACAAATCCTACACATAAAGATAACATCCAACTCACAGGTGTTAAACTTGATTGGTTTCTTACAGATAAACTCTATGTTTCAGGGCAAGCACTTGCAGCGTATGCAGGTCAAGCTGGTGGCTATGCAGCTGGAATGTTTGGGCTTGGGTATGTCCAACCACTAGGACTTGGGTTTAATGCCATTGCAGAAGTAGATATTGGTGCTGGTGCAGGCGGTGCAATTAACACAGGTGGCGGTGCAATCACACAACCTATGGCGGGTTTTTCCTACCAACTCACGGAAAACCTTGCTTTCTCTGCTATGGCTGGAAAAATCCTTGCACTCAATGGAGTTTTAGATGCCAATGTTTTAGATGTGGCACTTGTGTATCGCTTTAACAAACTACTTTCTCATTAAGTAAAAAGGTACATATTTATGATTCAAGGTGTTTCTCTTTTTGCAAATGTAGGTATAGCAGAAACCTACATTAAAAACCACAATATCCAGATAGCTGTTGCTAATGAACTTCTCACTCCTCGTGCTGCGTTTCATCAGGAGATGCACAAAAGTTGTGAGATGGTGCAAGGGGATATTACCCAAGACGAGATTTTTGAAACCATTCGCACAAAAGCAAAAGAAAGAAAATGTGATTTTCTCATTGCGACTCCCCCGTGTCAAGGGATGAGTCTTGCAGGAAAAATGCAAGAGGATGACCCAAGAAACTCACTTATAAAGTATGTCATCCAACTAGCAAAAGAGCTCCAACCAAACAATATTTTAATAGAGAATGTCCCAAAAGTACTTAACACCTATCTTGTCCATAAAAAAGAAAAACTCAAGATTACAGACTTCATCAAAAAAGAGTTAGAACCTTTAGGCTACATTATTAACCCTGTTGTTGTCGATACAGCAGAGTATGGGACACCACAAAGTCGTAAACGGGCTATCTATCTCATCTCTAAACTCCAAAAATGGGAACTTCCACAAAAACAAGAGAAGATAACAGTCAAAGAAGCCATTGGACACCTGCCAAGCTTAGAGAGTGGAGAAAATTCACCTATACCTTTTCACAAAGCAAAAGCACACAACGAACGCCATATCGCCTTTTTACAGCAAACCCCCACAGGAAAAACAGCCCTCCACAACAAAGTACACTACCCTAAAAAAGCAGATGGCACCCGCATAAAAGGCTATGATACCACTTATAAACGCATAGAGTGGGATAAACCCTCCCCTACCATTACTATGGCAAATGGTTCTGTATCAAGCCAAAACAATGTTCACCCAGGTCGCTTAAAAAAAGATGGAACATACAGTGATGCACGAGTCTTAACACTCAAAGAGATTTTTATCTTAACAGGTTTACCTGATGATTGGGAGCCACCACAGTGGGCGAGTGAACAGATGATACGCGAAGTGATTGGAGAAGGTGTTCCACCAAAACTTATAGATATGCTATTGAGGACTATGCCAAAGTTTTAAAATTAGAGGGAGCAAGGGGAAAATCCCCTTGGCTAAACTAAAGTAGCTTAGTTGCAAAGATGCAAATAAGTAAAATTGTTATTAGGTACTTATCCATAAAAGCTCCCTTATTGAGTTTAGGAGGGTAAAAAAAAAGGGTTAGGAGTAATTACTTCCTAACCCTTAAAAAAGCTTTTTACCGCTCCATGAACTCAATAAGTCCTAATAACGGTATAATTATAGCATAAACAAGGAAATAAAAAATGATTTTATCCATAGAAAGCTCTTGTGATGATAGTGCAATTGCTATTACTGAAATAGCAACAAACAGGCTTCTTTTTCATAAAAAAATCTCTCAAGAGATAGAACATTCTGTCTATGGAGGGGTAGTTCCTGAACTTGCTGCAAGGCTTCATGCTGAGGCTCTTCCAAAGATTTTGGCACAGTGCGAAAACTATTTTTCAAAGCTCAAAGCAGTTGCTGTCACCTCTACACCTGGATTGGCTGTCACACTTGTTGAAGGTGTTACTTTGGCAAAAGCAGTTGCTGTTGCACTTGACATCCCTCTCATTGGTGTCAATCATCTTATAGGGCATATTTACTCTCTTTTTATCGAAAAAGAAACCGTATTCCCACTTACTGTACTGCTTGTCTCAGGCGGACACACACAAGTGATGGAAGTCAAAAGTCTTACAGAAATAGAAACTGTAGCAAAAAGCATGGATGATAGTTTTGGGGAAAGTTTTGACAAGGTAGCAAAGATGATGGGACTTGGCTATCCCGGTGGTCCTGCCATCCAAAACTTAGCAAAAAATGGCAATAGACTTGCTTATAATTTTACAGTACCCTTACATCAATCACCCCTCATTGCGTTTAGCTACTCAGGGCTTAAAAATGCGGTGCGTTTAGCGGTGCTTGAGGCTGATGGTGATACTACAAAATACCCAGATATT
>Ga0256829_1003524_pt1 | contig 10789 bp, 13 predicted proteins | sample 131447metaG_FD_185979 | JGI IMG/M metagenome (GOLD analysis project Ga0256829, IMG submission 185979) | Hydrothermal vent microbial communities from Lau Basin, Pacific Ocean - 131-447 | ecosystem: Environmental > Aquatic > Marine > Hydrothermal vents | place: Pacific Ocean: Lau Basin | collected... | reverse complement strand
CTTAAAAAGAATAAATTTTAAATAAAAGAAGAAGGCTTAAAAGCCTACTCTTCACTCATAAAAAAGCTATCTATACTAATGTTTTTAAAGGCAGCATTGAGTGAAGTAAAAAGTTGCGGATGCTCTTTTTCCATTGTTGCAAGCATCTCTTTCATATGGGCTCTGGCATAAGGCATTTTGACATCAAAACGCATAGCCGGACATGCTTCATCTCCTATTGCTTCTATTTCATTATCTTCCACAAATGCACGAAGCTGGCGTTCACGCATTTGTATAAGAGGACGAATTACAACCAGTCCATTCCCTGCTGTATATTTTGGAGCAAGACTTCGCATCTGTCCATTATAAATAAAATTCATAAAAAAACTCTCAGCCGCATCATCCATATGATGTCCTAATGCAACTTTATTACACCCTAACTCTTTGGCAACACTGTAAAGATAACCTCGTCTCATGCGTGAAAAGAAAGAACAAAATGACGAATTTTTACGAATTTTTTCTTTTGCCAAATCGTATGTATGTGTCTCTTTTACTATGTGCTGTATATCATGTTCCTTGCAATGTGCAGAGAGTTTATCAAAATTTTCACCCATGCCATAGCCTACAGTTACAGCAATAAACTCAAATTCAAAAGGAGCTCTTCTTTGCTGCTCTTTCATGGCATGAATCATTGTCAGAGAATCTTTCCCTCCGCTCAGACCTACAAGAATTTTATCACCCTCTTGTATAAGTTTAAATTCGGCATTTGTTTTACCAAGTTTTGACATAATTTTTTTTGAAAGTTTAATGCCCATTATGCGCGTACTAACCTGTCAACCATTTTCATTAAAAATTCTGCACTTACTTTTGCACTGCTTTGAACAAACTCTTCAAAATTAAAACCTGCATCCATATCTGCACTGTCGCTAATTGAGCGAAGAATAAAAAATGGAACACCTAAAGCATCACATACCACAGCTACAGAAGCACCTTCCATTTCTAAAGCGTCTGCTTGAAATGTTTGCGATATAAACTCTTTTTTAGCCTCATCTGCTATAAACTGATCACCAGTTGCGATAATGCCTTCTTTAACTTTTACACCCATCTCAGTTGCAACAATTTTACTCAGTGCTACCAAGTCTTTATCTGTCTGAATATAAACACTTCCTTCAGGAACATATCCATGTGGATGTCCAAAAATAGTAATATCTAAATCATGCTGTGCAAGTTTTGTAGCTACTACCAAATCTCCAATTGCAAGTTCAGGGTTTACAGCTCCGGCTACTCCCGTGAAAAGTAATACATCACATGCAAACAGTTCAAGCATTGTTGTTGCAGTTAAGGTAGAAAAGACTTTCCCAATTTTTGAATATGCCACAACTACATCATTATTTTTATATTTTGCCTTATAGTATGTATTTTTTGCATAATGCACTTCTTCAACATCATTAAGATGCTCTAATATTGGCGCTACTTCTTCAGGCATTGCACCCATAATTGCTATTTTCATTTCTCTTTTCCTATAATGTAATTGTTTTTGTTAGGCTTTTAAAATATGGTAATTTTTCTATAATTACACCCTCTTCATTCAATGCACAAGAACCGCCCCAAAAACCAAGACCATCTTCAAAGCCTACACGATTAACAAAAAGTAGTTTAGCCTGTGTCTCTTTTGCAACAGTTTGAACAATTTTATACCATTTTTCTTCAATTGACAAACCACTTTCATTAAAGCCACGAGCCGGTGATGCGACAAGCACAATAATAAGATCTGGGTTCAGTCCTATAAGCTCTTTGTGCACACTTTCATGCCATAAATCTTCACAAACTAAAAGTACAACTTTTTTCTCTTTGAGCATAAAAGCTTCAAAATGATCTCCACCTTCAAAATATCTTGCTTCTTCAAACATTCCATAATTTGGAAGATGTACTTTAATATGTTTGCTTAGAAGTTTCCCTTGCGAAAAGTATAAAGCAGTATTTCGAAAAAGTTCTCCATCTCGCATGGCTGCACCCACTGCAATGTCTATATTTTCACTTAACTTACAAAGCTGTGCAAGTTCTTCTTCCCTCCAAGCATCTTCATGTAGTTTATCTTGTAAAAGATACCCGCTAAGTGCAAGTTCAGGAAAAACAATAAGATCTGAATCTTCGCTGTGCTTTTTAACAAGTGTAATAACATCGTTCAAATTTGAACGGTTTAACTTCGGAGCAGTTTGAGCAAGAGTAACTTTCATACTATGAGCAGACTTCTTCTTTTACTTTTTCCAAAGATGCCATATCAGAAACATTCAGTGTTTTTAAATCTTTGACTATTCTTCTGTTTAAACCTTTTAAAACAACACCGTTTCCAAATTCTATAGCCATATCAACTTCTCCTGCAATTGCTGCAATGGATTGCTTATATTTTACCGGTTTTACAAGTTGTTCTTTTAAAAGTGTAACTGCTTCTTTTTTTGTATTATAAGGTTGTGTTGTTACATTTGAAATAATAGGAGCTGTGAAATTTTCTGTTATATATTTATTCATTAACTCGGCCAAAGGTTCCTGTGCAGGTGCAAGAATATCACAATGTGAGGCGACAGACATATTGAGTAAAAGTGCACGTTTTGCTCCGGCATCTTTAAAAGTTTGCTCTAAAGAAGCTAAATCTGATTTCATACCTGCTACAACAAGCTGTCCATCTTGATTATAATTTGCCGGCCATACTTTTTTACCTTCACTTTGCGCATCAGCACAAATTTTCTCAACACTTACATCGTCAAGACCAACAATTGCCATCATTCCAGCATCTATAGTATCACATGCTTGTTGCATCAAAGCACCACGTTTATGTACAAGTTCAACAGCATCTACATAATCAATAGCACCACTTGCACATAAAGCAGAAAATTCACCTAAAGAGTGACCCAAAAAGAGTTCTGCTTTTACATCAGGACACGCTTGTTGAAATAATTTATACGCAATCATTTGCACAAGTAAAATTGCGGGTTGTGTATATGCAGTTTCGCCAAGCTTGTCATTCTCTTCAAAAATCAATGCTTTAAAATCAACGCCAATCCTATCGCCTGCTTTTTCAAACATTTCACGTGCAAGTTTAGAACTTTCATAAAAATCTTTCCCCATGCCAACTGCTTGAGAACCTTGTCCTGCAAATATCATTGCTATTTTTTTCATATGTTCTTTCCTATATATTGTTTATGTTCTGATATTTTTTTTCTTAAAGTATTTCTATTTAGTCCAAGTTTATCAGCTACTTGTACTTGAGATTTAAATTTATCTAATCCGGCTCTTATAAGCGGAACTTCATATATATACAAAAAATTTCTATAATCACTGCCAGAACCTATTTTATCATATAAGTATTGTTCAAAGATCTCCATTATATCACTATCTTGTACATCCTGAAGTAAATAATTAATCATTACCTGCCTCTTTAAAGAAAAAGCATTTTGGGATAAATTCGGTTTAAAATTACTTACATCAAAAGTGTTACTGCCACCAAACAGTTCTTTAGCATTAGAAATAAATTGCTGGAGAAGTTCTTCAACATCTTCTGGCCTTTCCCGTAATGGAGGAAGATTAAATTTTATACTAAAAAAATCGTCAATAAATTTATGAGAAAAGGATGCTTTTGCAGTTGCTACAACTCTTACACTATTTTCTTTAATTATCTGCATAAGACGTTCGATATTTGGTGAATTATCTAAATTTGTAATAATAATATTTTGTGTATTTTCCAAAACTAATAGAAGTTCATCAAAATTAGATGCATCTACAACGAGAGCATCTGGAAGAATAAAAGAAGCTAAAGTTCTTTTTCCGACACCGACTTCGCCCGTTATAAGAGCGTTAACAGTCAGTGATTTTAAAAGAATAGCTGTCTTTTTAGCCTGAGAAGAAGATTCAGAGGCAGTTATAAATTTAGTGACATCCACAGCTGCTGCCGCCGCCTGTACCACAACAACCTTCATCATCCGAAGGTTTATTCTCTTCAGGAACACCTGTCATTGCTTCTTCAGCTGATGCATCTCTTACATTATTTATAGCAACACTAAACATTAACTCTTTGCCTGCTAAAGGATGGTTAAAGTCTATAATAACATTCTCATCTTTAATTTCTTTTACAATAACCTGAACAGTTCCACCATCTTCACCTTGACCATAAAGAGTCATACCCTTTTCTAAATCAATTCCGGCAAACTGCTCTTTTGGAACTTCTTGTGTTGCTTCTGCATTGTATTCACCATATGCATCTGCAGGCTGTACTAAAACATCAGCTTTATCACCAATATTCATCTCTTTAATTCCATTTTCTAAACCTGGAATGATTTGACCTTTACCAAACATAAATACTAATGGAGCTCCACCCATATTACTGTCAACTACCTTATCTCCATCACGTACTTCGTATTCTATAGATACGATTTGATTATCTTGAATTGCCATTGTTTTACCTTTAATTATTTTTGAGATTTTATCATAATAAAATATATTCTTTCTGAAAATTAGCTTTTACCCACTTAATCCTAAATATTTTTTAGCCTTTTTAGCCTCTGTAGATTTAGGATATTTGGCTATTATAGCATTATAAAATGCCCGAGCATGCTCTTTATCACCCGTTTTATCCATTGAAACAGCACTATGCAACATTAAATTAGGCATATAAGAAGCTTTATCGTATAAGGATGCACTCTTTTTAAAATATGATATAGCTTCTGCATAATTTTTTCGTTTAAAATACATCTCTGCAATCATATAATGTGAATAGGCTGGTTTATATTTTCTTCTTATAAGCTCTTTATAACTTTCAATTGCTTTTGTATAGTATTTTTTATTAAAGTACACCTTTGCCTGTGCATATAATTTAGCACTTCCAAGTTTTGTTGATTTTACAGTTGTTTTATGAGAGTGTATCTCTTTTGTAACTAATGTTTTAAAATTATTTACATCCTGAACTAAAGTATTAAATTCATTTTTACTCACATAATGGGCATTAATATCATCAACTACTGTAGACAACTCCAATATCATTTTTTTTAACTTTTCAATTTCTTGAGTGTTATTTTCAATTTTTTTACTTAAAGCAGTTTGAAACTCATGTATATTGTTAATACTAAGCTGATTAGCTTCTTTGTCATTTTTTAAATTAATTTTATTGTTATGTGCTTTAAGACTTAAGTCTTCAACAATACTTTGTATTCCATCTATTCTTTCTCTTAAAGAATCCAGCTCATTTGCTTGTGATTTTGTATTTATAGCCACTTTTTTAAGCGTATCTTTTGTCTGTAAAATGACTTTTTCATTTTTTGTGAGGCCATATGGATTTTTAGAGTTAAGGTCACCTGCTCCGAACGCTGAAGGCTCAGTAGCAAATGATAAAGATGATATAAAAGTAATTAATAGTAAAGCATGTGCAGTACTTTTCATATATAGAAACTTATGGTAAAAGTTTAAAATTTACGCGACGGTTTTGAGACCAACACTCTTTTGTATGAGCAGTACAAACTGGATTACTTTCGCCATAACTCACCATGGAAATACGAGAAGCATCAATTCCATCAGCTACTAAAGCTTTCTTAACTGCATTTGCACGTTTTAAGCCTAATGCAAAGTTATATTCATCGCTTCCCCACTCATCACAATTACCTTCTAGTTTCACGCTGAATGATTTAGCACCTGACTTGCCTAATTCTGCAGCAGCATCAATTTTTTCTTGCATACCAGCTGTAATATTGTACTTATCAAATGCAAAATAAACTGTTGGAAGTTTAGACTCAACTGCACTCATGCTCAATTCATTAGTTGACGCATTTACATTCGCGTTTTCACTTGCAACTGTTTCAGTCGCTACAGGTGCTACTTCTTGTACTGATGGAGCTGCAACTTCTTCTGTTTTTTTATCAACTGCTGGCTCTTTTGTGCTACACCCGCTTAAAACTAAAAGTGCTGCTACGACACTAGAAAGTATTATACTTTTCATTATTATTTCCTCGATTTTTTTAAGTTAATATATTATACCAAAAAATTACCAATCCATAGACTGAATTTTTCCTGATTTTAAAGGAAAAAGATAATTTTTATTATGCATCAATCTTATAATACCTATGGCACTTTGTCTTTTATAATTTTTTATAAATATTATGGCATCGCCATCTTTTGAAAAACGAGGAAATTCATTCACACCCGTTGCGGTAAGTCTTCGAATAAAATCTGTTTTAGTAGAAATTAAATGTAAATTAAAAGTATTGGCACTAAATGCATTGGAACTCTCCCGTGCTGCATAAACTATATAATGCCCTTGTGCACTACATGAAGAGTTACTTTTTCCATAATAAACCATTTGCTCGACTACACCTGTGTCAAGTTGTTTAGAAAATACATTTGGATAACCCAGACGCGAAGATATGAAAATAATTTTATTCTTTCCCAAAAATTGTCCATTTACATCTATACCTCTATATGTCGTAATTCTTTTATATTTTCTTGTTTGTACATTATACATGTAAATATCAGGTTGCCCATCTCGAGCCATAGTTAACAAGAGCTTTTTGCCATCGTTGCTCACATCAGAACATATCATCATACCATCAGATGATATAATATTTTTTACTTTTGCTGTTTTAATATCAACATATTTTAATGTCGGTTTGAATGAACTAAGAGAAGAATAATAAAATGCCGTTTGTCCTTTATTCGCCCATTTAGGGAATATATCCAATCCACCCTTTATAATAACATGCTGATAGGAAAGTGTATAATCTGCTATAACAATTTCACTTTTCTTCGGTGCGATTATTCGTGAAAAAATAACTTTTCTTTTCATCCATGCGACAGAAGGTTCTCCCATAAATTCATTGATATCATAAGCAATTGCGTGTGATATAAACATATAAATATTTTTTTTATTTACACGATACCGTTTGGAAAACACTTCTTGTGTATTAGTAAAAAGTTTGACATCCAAAGTCAATGCATCTGCATCACCCTTTGTCATTTTATAACGCAATACATAATTCATATCTTTGTTAGCACTCAAAACATCAGAATCATCATATTCATTCATTCTATGGTGTCTGTCGACATTAAACAAAGAAAGAACATTTAAATCAGCTATTAAAGATTTAAAAAAACGTAATTTAAATGTATTGTCATAGTCAACTGAAGCATCTTCAACGGCTAAAGATGGTAAAGAATCCGCTTTTTTTATCACTTCTATCGTTGCATCGCCAGCCCATGCTAAGCTCATTACTATCAATAATGAAAAAAATATTTTCAAAGTTTACTCCTTAGATATCAATATAACAATTGTTTTACTATTTTTATGCTGTGGGTTCAAAGGAAACACAACATTTTTCAACCTTGCTTTTATCAAATCGGCTTCTTCGTTGAGTGCCTCATTTGCAGAATATTGTAATATTCTAAAATCAAGTAATTTTCCAAAAGCATCAAGTTCTATAATAGTTTTTACACTATTGCCTTCACTATTTTGTGGAACATTGAAATGTTGATAAACAATATCTTGAATTTTAGCCAAATATTCATTAACTTCATTGGCTGCAGATATTGTCTTTTGCTCTGTATTCGTCTCACTATTTTCTAATTTATTGAGTTTTTGTGAAACTGATGTAACTTTATTCTCTTTTGTAAGACTGATTTTTTTCTGTATCTGCTGTATACGTTTTGAATTTTGTTTCTTTTTATGTTTTGTATCTATCTTTTTTGTCCACACATCACTAAAAAGATTATTGACATCTATATTTTTACTTTTAATTGATTGAGAAGGTTTTGCTGTGGTATTTTTTATACTTTTTTGTATTTTCTTTGCTTGTTTCATTGTTATAGAAACAGAAACATAGTTCTTTTTTTTATATCCGTATGTTTTACTTATAGATGTATGAAAAAGCAAATAAGCAAAGGCAAAAAGAAAAAAAGTAAAAAGAGAGAATGAGAGGAAGCCACTCACATAAAAATAACGGTTTTGATTATCCATTTGTTGCTAAAGATACCTCAGTAAATCCAGCCTGCTTTACTGCAGCCAATACTGACATAACTACACCATAATCCAAACGTTTGTCTGCACTAATGAGAACTGTCGCTTTTTTATTTAATTTATTTGCATAGAGTGAAAAGTTATCCATAAATGCATTTAAGAGATAGCTGTCCTTATTGACTTTTATATTTCTTTGTTTATCAATAGTAATATGAACAGGTGGAATTTTTGAAAGTTGTTGAGATGTTGAACCCTGAGGAAGTTTAATATTTTCTTCATAAATAATATTGGGAGCAATAACCATAAGAACAACCAATAAAACCAGCATAACATCAACAAGGGGGGTAATATTGAGTTCTGGTTTTTCATCCCAATTGTATAACATTTTATGCCTTACGAGCTAAAATCGCATCACTTTGCATTTGAATATAGCTAATTAGTTCATAAGAGTGTCTTTTGAGTATCTGGTGATATGTATATGCAAATGTAGCTACAAATATACCCGAAGCTGTTGCTATAAGAGCATCTGAAACACCACTTGCTATAATAGACATCCCACCACTACTCTGCCCTATATGCGAAAAAGTATCCAAAATAGACACCACCGTACCAAAGAGTCCGATAAAAGGAGAAGTAGAAGCAAAAACAGAAAGTACGGAAAGTCCTTTTGTAGCTTCTTTTGTTGCTGCTAGTTGCCCAAGTTGTAAAACTTCTTTTGAAACAACATTACTTGTTTTGATAAAATTATTTAAAAAAGAGTTATCACTCACTGTAGTAGCTCCAAGTAAAAGCGATTCAAGAGAATTACTTTCACGCGTAAGCCAGTTATTAAGAGAAAAATAGCGGTAAAAAAACACCCAATTTAGTACTATAAAATAGATTGACAAAAGGAGTAAGACTCCAAGTGTCACAGGATGGCTTTTTAAGTAAAAATCAATTAAATTATTAATCATATATCTATTATATTAACTTTTGTGCAGCAGATTCAATTTTTGCTGATACAGATGCAATAGCAGAGCTAGAATCTGCTATTGTATTAATAAGTTCTTTTGCTTCATCAAGAGCCGCAGCAATTTCAGTTTCAGTTTTACCGCGTATTGCAGCTGCACCCTCAACTAAAATGACAACTTTTTCTTCATCAACTTGAACAACACCCCAATTAACAACAACAGATTCGACTGATTTATCTTCTTTTTCGACATCTACCACGCCAGCTTCTAACAAAGTAGTTAGTGATGCATGACCTGCTAAAACACCAAACTCTCCCTCTTCACCAGGGAGAACAACACTAACGGCATTCCCATTATAGATTTCACCGTTAGGAGTTAGGATTTCAAGTTTAAATGTATCCATTACAGTCCTTTACTAAGCAATATGCTTATTTGTTTTTCTCATGTTTAGCGATTGCTTCATCCATGCTACCAACCATATAAAATGAGTTTTCAGACATATGATCGTAATCACCGTTTAAGATTCCTTTGAATCCTTTAATTGTATCTTCAAGAGAAACATATTTACCAGGTGCACCTGTAAATACTTCAGCAACAAAGAATGGTTGAGAAAGGAATTTCTCAATTTTACGAGCACGTTCAACAACATTTTTATCATCTTCTGAGAGCTCATCCATACCAAGAATCGCAATGATATCTTGAAGATCTTTATATTTTTGAAGTGTTTGTTGTACACCACGAGCTACACCATAATGCTCATCACCTAAAATTTGAGGATCAAGTAATCTTGAAGTTGAATCCAATGGATCAACTGCAGGATAGATACCTTTTTCAGCAATTTTACGGTTTAAAACTGTTGTCGCATCTAAGTGAGCAAAAACAGAAGCCGGAGCCGGGTCAGTCAAGTCATCTGCTGGTACATATACCGCTTGAACAGAAGTAATTGAACCATTTTTAGTTGATGTAATACGATCTTGTAATGCACCCATTTCACGAGCAAGAGTCGGTTGGTAACCAACAGCTGAAGGTATACGTCCAAGAAGTGCAGACATCTCTGAACCAGATTGTGCGAAACGGAAGATATTATCAATAAACATCAATACGTCAAGTTTTTTCTCATCACGGAAATACTCAGCCATAGTAAGACCAGTAAGTGCGATACGGTTACGTGCTCCTGGAGGCTCACTCATCTGACCATAGCACAGTGCAACTTTGTCCAAGACGTTCGATTCTTTCATCTCGTAGTAAAGGTCATTTCCTTCACGAGTTCTCTCACCAACACCAGCGAATACTGATAAACCTTCATGACCATGAGCAACATTATGAATAAGTTCCATGATAATAACTGTTTTACCAACACCGGCACCACCGAATAGTCCAACTTTACCACCCTTAGCGTAAGGAGCAAGTAAATCAACAACTTTGATACCTGTTTCAAACATTTCAGTAGTAGTTGATTGATCAACTAATGCAGGCGGTTCACGGTGAATTGACCATGTTGGAGCATCAGTTACCTGTTCTCCACCATCAATAGTCTCACCAATTACGTTAAAGATACGTCCTAGTACTTTTTCACCAACTGGTACACTTATCGGTGCACCTGTAGCAGTAGCATCCATACCACGTACAAGACCTTCACTCATATCCATTGCAATCGTTCTTACACGACCATCACCTAAGTGAGCTGCAACTTCTAATACTAAACGATGTTCACTACCTTCTAAATTAACTTTCACTTCAATTGCTTCGTTAATTACTGGAAGATAACCATCGAAATCAACATCAACAACAGGACCCATTACCTGGCTAATTTTTCCAATCATATTTTTCTCCATTATTTCATAGACTCCACACCACTGATAATTTC
>Ga0256829_1003522_pt1 | contig 10791 bp, 11 predicted proteins | sample 131447metaG_FD_185979 | JGI IMG/M metagenome (GOLD analysis project Ga0256829, IMG submission 185979) | Hydrothermal vent microbial communities from Lau Basin, Pacific Ocean - 131-447 | ecosystem: Environmental > Aquatic > Marine > Hydrothermal vents | place: Pacific Ocean: Lau Basin | collected... | reverse complement strand
CCCAAAACCCCAAAACCCCAAAACCCCTTTATCGAAATATATATCGAAATTTTCGTATAATTTTATATAAATAAAATAAGGATAAATATGAAACCGAAAAAGATTTCAGATGACGCCTCTCTTCTCAGAAAGGGAGGCTTTGATCCACCCAATGTTACCAAATGAGATAAATGCTATCCTATAAATTTTTTGGTGCCCAAACTTTTCTGCTTGTTCTCTCTTCTTTCTTGTGTCTTAGCTGTAGGAAATGGAAAGGCATCCAAATGCCCAGCTGGATACACTTGTTTACAAGGACAAAAAGATGAATGCACTCAAGGATTTTATAGTCTAGAAGGAGAAACTGATTGTAAAATGTGTCCAGAAGGTAAGAAATTTTAATTAAATATTCACTAAGCTAACTGTTAAAAATAGGATATTTTTGCCCAAATACAACTGACGAACCCCTGCCTTGCAAGGAAGGAGAATTTTCCATGGCTGCCTCCATCGAATGTAAACCATGTCCAGCCGGTAAGTCTTGGATATTGTTTCAACTCTATAGGATACACCTGTAATTTGAAAGGAAATAGTATGGAAGTTGTAACCTGCGGCTTTGGAACTTATTCATTAAAAGGAGGAAATAAGTGCCTAACAACTCCGAGAGGTTACATGAGCACTAACCCTTCAGCTTTACCAGAGGAGTGCACAGACGGGTACTTCACAACAAGCGAAAACTCTACGTATGTTCCTTTAATTTTTGATTCACCAATGAATTTTTAATATAGATCTTGTAACTTATGTCCAAAAGGTCATCACTGTCAGAATAAAGATCAAGAGCCTTCCCTTTGTCCCGAAGGAACTTATGCAGGAGTAGGAAAGACCAAATGATCAATCTGCCCAAGCAACTATAAGTGTAAAGAAGGTGCTGGAAGACCAGTTATGTGTACGAATGAAGATCCTGAGTGCAAACACAAAGAATCAAGGAGAAGTCTTGCAACATCATGCTCTGCAGGAGATTATCTTGATGGAGGTGGTACTTGTCTTACTTGCCCAGAAGGGTATACATGTGCAGGAGGAACAGACTTGCCAGTTATTTGTGGTGCAGGTACTTATACTTCCACAGGAGCCACTTCTTGAATTGTAAGTATTTTCTAAAAATCTTAGATAAATGTTATTTTTATTTTTTATCAAAATTTATAATTTATTTTTAGACTTGAGAAGCTGGATTTATTTGCCCATCAAGAAGAAGTTCAGATAGATACGAATGTCAATTAGGTACTGTAGCTACTGGTAATCTATATTGCAAACCTTGCGCTGAAGGTTATTACTGCAATAAAGTTAGTGAGATAATATGTACTAGCCAATCCAACTATTCTCCAGGAGGCATCATAAGTTCATGCATTGACTGCTCTAGTATTAATCATGAATGCAATATTTACACTTACATCCATTGCACTGAAGGATTTTATTTCAATCCTGGTACTAAAACATGTACAGAATGTGCACCAGGTTACTTCTGCCAGAACAATGTTCAAACTATCTGCCCTGCTGGTTCTTATATGCCATTCAAAGGCTTTACTTACTGTTTTGAGTGTCCAGTCCAAACCCAATGCCCAGGGACAGGAAATACAAATTATACAGTTTGTGCTCTCAATTCAGGATGGGCAGCACCAGGAAGTGCACTTTGCACCAGTTGCTCAGTCAATAATGAATGCTTTGTTGGATATGAAGTGCCTTGCCAAGAAAATTACTATTCTGATGTTGGAGATTTTGAGTGCCATCCATGCCCAGAAGGAAAAAGTTGTACTCCTGGAACTCAAGATAGCCAAGCAACTTGTGGAGCAGGAACTTACTCACCAGCAGGCTCAATGGAGTGCTATACATGCCCTATAGGTTATATGTGCCCAGATATTAAAATGTCAAAACCAATTCCATGTCCAGCAGGCACAGATCAGGTTTCAACCGGCCAAACCTCTTGCAACACATGTGCTGATGGAACATACTCTAATATTCCTGGAACAGCATCTTGCCTTACTCTTCCAACTGGCCATCATGGAGGCACTTTTAAGACAGCTTCTCTTCCTTGTCCAAAAGGAACTTATGTAAATCCTACATCAACAGGATGCCTTGCTTGTACTGCAGGTTCTCTCTGTGGAATTGGAGAAGCAACCGCTGCTCCATCTTATTCTAAGTGTCCTGTCGGCTATTTCTGTACTGTAGTTTCTGGAGCTGTAGTGCAAACCCCATGTTCAGCTGGAAAGTATGGAACTTCTGAAGGGGCTGCAACTGAAGCAGCTGGATGATCTGACTGTCCAGTTGGGTACTTCTGTCCAGGAGGCCCAGCAATCCCAGTTTCTTGCCCAGAAGGAGCTTATTGTGCCTTGGGATCTTCAACTCCCACTCTCTGTAGTCAAGGATACTATAACAACAAAAAGGCAAAAGGAGCTTCAGGAGATTGCATTCTTTGTCAAGCTGGAGAGCTTTGTCCAGCAGGAAGCGCTCACCCAATTGATTGCCCAGCTGGTAGTTACTGTGCTGTCGGAGTAGCTCTTCCAACGAGTTGTCTTGCTGGAAGTTATTTACCACTAAACAATATTCCTGATTCAAGAACTGGAGCGCAAGCTGACTGTCAAACTTGTCCTTTAGGCCACTATTGCCTTGCAGGAGCTTCTAACCCTACTCAATGCCCGCCTGGAACATATAGAGCTTTAACTGGAGGAGCTGCCTTAGCAGACTGTACTGATTGTCCAGCAGGAACTGCCTGTCCATTTGCAGGAATTGCTGATGTAAACTCTGCTGTTCCCTGTGATTATGGATATTATTGCCCAACTGCCTCTGTTTATCCCCATGCAAATCCTTGTCCAGCAGGAAAATTCTCAGATAACACAAATAATGGACTTGTGACTGACTGTGTAGACTGTGCTGCAGGATATTATTGCTCAGCCGGAGCCAACACCTTCACTAATCCTCCAGTAATTTGCCCTGCAGGCTATTACTGTCCAGCAGGTACTGCAATTGGTACTACGAATGCTTGTCCAGCTGGAACTTATTCTCCAAACACAGGATTAAAATTAGCAACTGAATGTATTGATTGTCCATCAGGATCTTACTGCACAATGGGATCTGTGGCAGTCACTGGTCTGTGTAATCCTGGCTACTGGTGCCCAATAAAATCAACAGTTGCTACCCAAAATCCATGCCCATTAGGCTCTTACTCTGCTGGAACTGGACTGAAAACAGAAAATGAATGCACTGTTTGTCCGTTAGGGTATACTTGTGATACAGTTGCATTATTGGCCCCTGTAAAATGTCCTGCTGGAACTTATGGATCAAAGGCAGGTCTTGATGGAACTACAGGAAATGATTGTACAACTTGCCCAGCAGGATACTTTTGTGCTGAAGGAGTAACTGGACCCACTGTTTGTGGAAAGGGAATGTACTCAGTTGCTGGAGCTAAAGATGTAGGCACTCCTTTATGTGAAAAATGCCCAACTGGATCATATTGTGCTCTAGACGCCACTGTAACTCCCATTGCATGTGATGCAGGATTTATCTGTGATGTAGCAGGACTAGTGGGAGTCCCAGAAGTGCCATTCCATCCCACTTACTCATGCCCAGCTGGATACTACTGTCTTGCTGGAGCAACTGCAGGAACTGCCTGTCCTCTTGGAACATATAATCCATCTGCAGGAAAAGGAGTTTCTACTGCTTGTATTACAGTGCCAGCAGGATACTATGCTGATGTTGTTGCTACCACATCAATAGCTACTAATCTTTGCCCAGCTGGTTATTACTGATTAGCAGGTGCTACTTCTTCCACCACTAGTCCTTGCCCAAAAGGAACTTACAGAAGTTTGACTACTGCACAAGCTCTCACTGACTGTGCAACTTGTCCCACAGGATACTACTGTGGAGAAAATACAGTGACCCCAATAGAATGTCCCCAAGGATATTACTGTGGAAATGGAGTATCTGAACCAGTTAAATGCCCTAAAGGATACTATGGAGCTGATTCAAGACTCAGAGCTGTTGGAGATTGTACTATTTGCCCACAGGGAAGATATTGCTCTCAAGCTGGTCTTTCTGCACCAGATGGTCTTTGTGACCCAGGATATACTTGTGGATCTGGAAGTACTTCACCTGCCCCACCAACAAGAAGAAATTTGCAAGGAACGAGTGGAGTTTGCCCAGCAGGAGGATACTGTGAGCAAGGATCAAAGTATGCTACAAGGTGTCCACCAGGAACTTATAATCCTTTACCAGGACAAGACCAGGCGTCAGACTGTCAAGGATGTGATGATGGAAATTACTGTATTGGAACTGTAGACCCAACCACCTCTGGATTATGCACAGCAGGATATTATTGTAACTCGAATTCAACAGCTCCAACTCAATTTGTTTCTGATCAAGGAAAATTCTCTCTTGCTGGAGCAGCTATTGATACTGCATGTGCAATTGGAACTTATAACCCATTCTTTGCTCAATCCTCTTGTATAACTTGTAAAAAAGGATATTATTGTCCAACTACAGGAATGAAGGTCATGACTGAATGCCCAACTGGGTATTACTGCCCAGCAGGAGCTAGCTCTACTACTGCCTGTCCAGCAGGAACTTTTAATAGTGTTGTCAAAGCAACAGCTAGCACTGACTGTATTAACTGACCTCCAGGCAAATATTGTTTAGCAGGAGCTTCTACTCCAACAGGTGATTGTAATCAAGGATATTATTGTAGAACAAGTGCCCAAATTGCTTCTCCAACAGGAACTGCTACTAATTTTGGAATATGTCCCGCTGGACATTACTGTCCTGCAAGGACTGGAGACCCCATCCAATGTCCTCCTGGCACTTATAATACTTTAACTAATTCTGTCTCAAGTGCTGCCTGTCTTAGCTGTCCAGCTGGAAGATACTGTGATCAACCAGGACTTGCAACCAATGGAAATAGCTGTCCTGAAGGATATTACTGTCCAATAGGAACAGACGTTAAATTCCCAACAACCTTCTGTGTTGCTGGAGAATATTGTCCACTTGGAAGCTCATCTGCAACATCTTGTCCAAATGGATATTATCAAAACGCTCCAAGACAAGGAGCATGCAGAAAGTGCCCAGCTGGCTATATTTGTACTGCAGGAGCGACTGCCTTTTCTGCTTCCCCATGTTCTGCTGGTAAATACTGCCCAGCCCAATCTTCAACAGAAACTGATTGTCCAGTTGGAACTTATAATCCAAATCCAAAAAGAGGAGCTTTGACTGATTGTATTGACTGTGACCCAGGAAGTTACTGTGCTACTCCAGGACTTACAGCAGTAACTGGAGATTGTGCTCAGGGATACTTCTGTGTGTTGGCTTCTACCACTGCAACTCCATCAAGTGCTGACACATTCGGTGGACCATGCACTATTGGGCACTACTGCCCAGTTGGATCAACAGTTGAACTTCCCTGTCCTCCCAAGAAATATTGATCCACTACACTTTTAAGCTCTTTTGAAGGAGATTGTGATTTAGGATATTACTGTGTTGGAGGAGCAACTAAGCCAAACCCAACTGATCTTGCAACTGAAGGAGGAGAAATCTGTCCAGCAGGCTATTACTGTCCTATTGGCACTTCAAGTCCAATTCCTTGTCCTCCTGGAACTTTCAATCAAGTGGCTCAAGGATCTGAAATAGCCAACTGCACTTCCTGTACTGGAGGAAAATACTGTGAATCATTTGGAGGAACAGCAGTTACTGGAGATTGTGCACTTGGATACTACTGTCCAACAGGTAGCACTGTCAGCAAGCAAAATATTTGCCCTGCAGGATCTAAATGCCCAGGAGGATCAGCAAGCGCTATTCCATGTAATGATCCTGACTACCAAGATATTAAGGGACAGGGAGTATGCAAGGTTTGTGGGGCAGGATACGAATGCACATCAACAACTCGAACTCTTTGTCGACCAGACCAGTCTTCCCTCAGTTATTATTGCCCAGACAATGCTTATGCCAGGGTGTCTTGTCCAAATGGAAAGTTCACAAATATCATTGGAGCTGAAACAGTTGCAGACTGTGTTGATTGCCCACCAGGGTTTTATTGTCCAAACTCAGCTTCCCTGTCAAAAATAGTTGAATGTCCATCTGGTTTCTATTGTGAAGGAGGAGCTTACACTGCCGATGCAACTGGAGCAAATACTTTCCAGTGTACAGATGCCCATTATTGTCCAAGTGGATCTAGTCTTCCAACCCCCTGCACTCCAGGCCAATATTGTACTGGTCTACAACTCCAAGCACCAAGTGGAGACTGCACTGCTGGATACTACTGTTTAGAAGGATCAAATACACCCACTCCAACTGATGGAGTAATGGGAAATCTGTGACCACCAGGATCTTACTGCCCACTTGGTTCATCAATCAACATTGAATGTGGCATTGGAACATATAATCCTAACCCTGGAAGTACTGCTTCAACTGCCTGTGTTGTCTGAGATGCTGGAAAAACATGTAAAACGAGAGGACTTTCTGCTGTAGGAACTGACTGCCCAGCAGGTTATTATTGAACTCAAAACCCATTTGATGCTAAACCATGTGAAGTTGGAAATTATTGTCCTTCTGGAGTTGATGCTCAAATTAAATGTGCTTCAGGAGAATATCAGCAATACACCTTACAAAGTTCATGTGACCAATGCCCTACAGGCTTTTATTGTCCTCAAACTGATACTACAACTAAATTCATTTGTACTGTTGGTAATTATTGCCCAGCTGGAACTGAAACACCAATCCCTTGTCCACTTGGAACATATGGGCCAAGAGAAGGCCTAACAGTAGCCTCAGAATGTGAAGATTGACCAAATGGTAAATATTGAGGATCAACTGGACTCTCAACTCCAGGCTCTGACTGTTCGGCAGGATCATACTGTGCCAGAAAAGCCACTTCACCAACACAAAATGCTTGTTTACAAGGATACTATTGTCCAAAAGGAACTTATTACCCAATTCACTGTCCTCCTGGAACTTACAATACTGGAACCACTGGAGCAACTCTTAGTGATTGTACTCCTTGTCCAGCTGGAAAATACTGCCCAAATATTGCAACAACTGCTGCACCTACTAGCACAAACTGTGCTCCAGGGTATGAATGCATTGGTGGTGCAAGAACCCAATACCCAGTCGATAAAATTACTGGCAAGTTATGAGATTTAGGTAATACTTGCTCAATTTGCCCTAGTGGAAGCTATAATGCTAAATTTGGAATTCCTGGGTGAGTAAATTGTCCTGCAGGATATTACTGTGACAATTCTATCAGTAGCACTACCTACTATATCTGCCCAGCAGGCAGTTATTGTCCTGAAGGAGATACTACATCTGGAAACGTAAATAAATATCAATGTCCCGCAGGAACTTACAGTTCAAAGACTGGACTATCATCTGCAAGTGAGTGCACTCCTTGTGACCCAGGAAAATACTGATTGATTGGTTCAACCTCTGTGAGTGGTAGTTGCTCTTCAGGATATGTGTGTCCAAGAGGATCTGGCTTAGCTGCTCCAACTGGAACTTTCGGTTTTGATCCATCAGTTCCTTCAACTTTTAATGTTCCTGGGCCTTGCCCGATTGGCCATTATTGCCCTATTGGGAGTTCATATCCAATTCCATGTGCTGAAGGAACTTACCAAATTTCTACAGGGCAAAGTTCATGTATTGACTGTCCACCTGGAAGATACTGTGATGAAACTGGAATAAAAACTGCTGCTGAATTAAGTGCCAAACAATGTGGAGCTGGCCATTTCTGTTCAGGGGGTACCAAAGTTGAAAAACCAATAAAGACTATTCATAGTGGAAGTATTTGCTCTTCAGGAAAATTCTGTATAACTGGAACTGCAACAGAAGTTGTTTGTGCAGGAGGTTTCTATGATAAGCGTAAAGGAATTAGTCAGTGCATGACTTGTCCAAAGGGATACTACTGTCCAACAGGAAGTAGAGAACCAATTGTATGTCCAGCAGGAAATTACTGACCAGCCCAATCTGCAGCTGGCACTCTTTGCTTAGATGGTACATATAATACAGAAGATGGGTTGGAGGATCAATCTCAATGTAGACCATGTCCAGTTAGTAAATACTGTGTTGCTGGAGCAGTTGCAGGTGCATGTGATTCTGGATACTGGTGTGATAGTGGAGCAAATTCTAAAACAGATCCTTCAAAAATATGCCCTGCTAATCATTATTGTGAGTCTGGAACTTCAGCACCAGTAAGATGTGAAGCTGGTAAAATTAATCCTAATACTGGAGGAACCTCTCCAGCTGATTGTACTAACTGTCCTGCAGGTAAATATTGTCCAGAAACAGCAAATGGAGTTGCATCTGATTGTCCTGCAGGATTCTACTGTGTAGCTGGAGTAACTCAACCAACAGCCTGTGGAGTAGGAAAATATAGAGCCACTATTGGCGCAACCAGCATTGCTGACTGCTTAGATTGTCCAGCTGGGCACCTTTGTAATGTTGAGGGAGTAGGAGATCTAAATAACTTTAAATGCCCAGTTGGATATTACTGTGTAGCAGGAAGCAAGGTTGCAACAGCCTGTCCAGCTGGAAAATATAGAAATGTTGTAGGGTCAACCTCTGCTGCTGACTGTCCAGACTGTCCTGGTGGATTCTATTGTCCCAAACAAACCATAAACCCAATTATTTGTCCAAGTAAAACTTATTGTCCTGTGGCTTCAAACTCAACAACTGCTTGTCCTGCTGGGAAATACTGTCCCCCGCAAACAACAACTCCAATCAACTGTCCAGCTGCCTATTATTGCCCAGTAAGTGTTGAAGAATACATAAAATGTGCAAATGGAACATATTGTGTTGAAAATTCTGCAAAGCCTACTCTTTGCGATAATGGTACTTTTGGAAATGGAAACCCCAAAAACATAAACTTTGCTGTATCTTGTGTACCTTGCAGTGCAGGAACCTACTCAACAACAGCTGAGCCTGGATTTTGCTTCCCTTGTACAGCTGGATATGTTTGTCTGGGACAAACAACAATGGCTAAGCCTCAGGTGGCCTCTACAGATAGAGGATATCCTTGCCCCAAAGGACACTACTGTCCTGAAGGGTCAACTAAAGAGACTCCGTGCCCAGTTGGAACATACACTGATGAATACAATACAACTTCTCTGAGTGGATGCAAGGCTTGTGCTGCTAACACTTATAATGACCTTGTAGGTCAGAAAGGATGAATTAGGTGTAGTGGAACAGCCACTGCTGCTATTGGATCAACCGAATGCAAATGTCTTGGAATTGGAAGGGACTACATCAAGGGAACTGGAGAATGCCTCTGTGGAAGGGGATATTCAACTGCTGATGGCAGTCCAAATGTGAATTCTAAGTATAATTGTGAGTTAAATACTAAGCCAAGCTGCCCAAGAGGACAAACTAGTGATATTGCTGGTAAGAATTGTATCACCCATGATGAATTCTGCAAACTTGAGTGTGTGGGAATAGGAGATGGAACTGGTACTTTTATTGAGTCAGTAGGGAAATGCGAGTGTACTACTGTTGGCGATTATGACTCAGGATGTGCTGCGAATAGTTGTACCACAAATACCTATGTTGAATATGACTGTGATGGAAAGGTTATTGTGTACAATTCAGATGGAACTGTTAAAACTAGTGCATATGACCCTTCTACTATTTCAGGAGTGTATGGAACCTTCAAATGTAGCCGAGATGATTGTAAATGCACTTCATCCTCTTTGAGTGTTTCTGGAAGTCAGTTTGTTTACGATTTCCAAGAAAGTTTAGTTGGAAACAGAATTCTGAGAAATTTAAATATTACAAACACAAGTGATCCAAATTATATTCCAGTGAAGAGAAGGCTAACACAAAGAGAACTTGCAACCACAACTACAATTACTAATCCAATCACTTGTGTTGTAGCAGGAAATATGATTGAGTTCAATGTTGATTCAACTACTAAATCCTACCCAGTATATATGAAGGACTCTCTCCTCAACACTAACAGTGCCTTCGACTATGCTGGATTCCTGAACCTTGCGACTACAATAGAGTCTGGAACTGCCACTGTATCAACTTATGTCCATCAATTTGATACCTCTGGAACTTATGTCTTTATGAACTCTTTGGATAATTACCAACAGACAATCATCAGAGTCGTTGCTTCAACTGCCAGTTGTTCTGGATCTACAAGCGTTAGTTCAGCAACTCTTGCCTCCTTATTCGCTCTGAACTTGAGCACAGTTAAAGAAACCAATGATGTCAACATGACCTTCTTTTTCAGGCTTATTCTAACGAAAATGTTCCTGCTAATAGTTTTAGTTGCATTTGTGACTTACATGCATTCCTTGGACAAGAAATGGGCTCTCTTCCCTTGGCTGAGAAAGAAAGAGGACGAAGAGGAGGAGGAAGAAAAGAGAAAGGAAACAGCTAAAGATAAAATAAAAGTTAGACTGAAGGCTGATGAACTCAAAGGTACGAGAGATAAGCTGATGGATCAGATAGATAGACTTAGAAAAAGACTTGAAGAGGTAGCTAGAGAAAGAGAGAAGGAGGGAAAGAGTAAAAGTAATTCAAGCATCACAAATAAACTCCTCAAGGAATTAAGAATTATTAGAAAGAAACTGAAGAAAAATGCAAAGGTGATTCGGAATGAGACTGGGCATGACTTTGAAAATGAGGATAAGCCAAACATGAAGATTCACAAGACGTTTACAAGGAAAGCAGATGATCCAGCTTTATTGGCCCGCCAAAAGCTCAAGAAACAGATGGACGAAGACCGTAAATATGATATTCCTGATGATTTAAAACATCAAATTGATGAAGAAGTTGAAAATCGTG
>Ga0256829_1003521_pt1 | contig 10791 bp, 7 predicted proteins | sample 131447metaG_FD_185979 | JGI IMG/M metagenome (GOLD analysis project Ga0256829, IMG submission 185979) | Hydrothermal vent microbial communities from Lau Basin, Pacific Ocean - 131-447 | ecosystem: Environmental > Aquatic > Marine > Hydrothermal vents | place: Pacific Ocean: Lau Basin | collected... | reverse complement strand
TGACTCACTTTCAGACTGTTGTAAACAGAGCAGTATCAGCAAATCCCTGCCGGCAGATCGATGGAGCCGGGGTGTAATCAAGGAGTTTGCTATGGAAGCCATCACTGTTAACGACGAACAATCAGATGATACGAAAAAACCCGATCACTTCAGATCGGTGATCCACACCTTCCCCAGGCCACTGTTTGCAGACAAGTGATCCGTGTGGCGAGGGTTGTTGACTAAAATATGAAGAGTCCTGGTTAGCGCTTGTGTCGCTGCCTCTTATTGTGAGCAGGTCGCGCTATGTGGCGCGGTTTTTTCGGGTTGGTTTTTTTCGGGTTGAAGCGGCCGGGGCCGGCAGCCGGCACCAGGCATTCCGGGCGGTTGCCGACCAGCTCTGTGCGACCCATTTTTTTGAGGGCGTCGCGGATCAGACTCCAGTTGGCCGGGTCGTGATAACGCAGTAGCGCTTTGTGCAAATCGCGCTGTTTTTTGCGTTTCGGGGTGAATACGGATTCGCTGCCTTTACGGATTTTGCGCAGCGGATTGCGGCCTGAATAATACATGGCGGAAGCAGTCGCCATCGGTGATGGCAAAAAGGCCTGAACCTGATCCGGTTTGAAACGATTGGCTTTCAGCCACAGGGCGAGATTCAACATATCTTCATCCGTGGTGCCGGGGTGGGCGGCGATGAAGTAGGGGATCAGGTACTGCTTCTTGCCGGCTTTTTTCGAGGCGGCGTCGAACATCTTCCGGAACTTCTCGAAGCTGCCGATGCCCGGCTTCATCATTTTGGCCAGCGGGCCGTTTTCCGTATGTTCCGGCGCTATCTTCAGATAACCGCCAACATGATGGGTGGCCAGTTCCTGAATGTATGCGGGCGATTCAACGGCCAGATCGTAGCGCAGCCCCGAAGCGATAAAGATGCGTTTGATCCCCTTGAGCTTGCGGGCGCGGCGATAGAGGCGAATCAGCGGCGCATGATCGGTATTCAGATTCTTGCAGATGCCGGGGAATACGCAGGAGGGTTTGCGGCAGGCCGCTTCAATTGCACGCGATTTGCAGGCCAGCCGATACATATTGGCGGTCGGGCCGCCCAGGTCGGAGATGGTGCCGGCAAAGCCGGGCGTCTTGTCGCGGATGTTTTCGATTTCGCGGATAATCGAATCTTCCGAGCGGTTCTGGATGATGCGGCCTTCGTGTTCGGTAATCGAGCAGAAGGTGCAGCCGCCGAAGCAACCGCGCATGATATTGACCGAATGTTTGATCATCTCATAAGCCGGAATGCGGGCATCGCCGTAGGCGGGGTGCGGAATGCGCGAGTAGGGCAGATCGAACACGGCATCCATCTCTGCCGTTGTGAGCGGCATGGCCGGCGGATTGAGCCAGACATCGCGATTGCCGTGACGCTGCACCAGCGCGCGTGCATTGCCCGGATTGGTCTCCAGATGCATCAGGCGCGAGGCGTGGGCGTAGAGTACAGGATCGGCTTTGACGGCTTCAAAGGAAGGCAGGCGGATGACTGTTGTTGCACGATTCAGTTTCAGATGCGAAATCGGAATGCTAATTTCGCTGATCTGATGCGGTGTGGCAGCTTGGGCGCTGTTTTGTGCGGAGCAATCGGAACCGTTGCCCGGACTTGCCATGGCATAAGGATCGGGGTGTTCAATCAATGCGCCGGGGATGTCCAGTTCGGTGGAGTCGATTTCGCTGAATCCGTCCGGCACACTGTTACGCATGATGGCCGTGCCGCGTAAATCAGTCATGGTCTTGATCGACTCACCGGTGGCAAGTCTGTGGGCAATTTCGATGATCTGGCGCTCAGCATTGCCGTACACCAACATATCCGCCTTGGAATCCGGCAATACGGAACGGCGCACTGTATCCGACCAGTAATCATAATGGGCAATTCGGCGCAGGCTGGCTTCAATACTGCCAATAATTACAGGTATGCCCTTGAACGCTTCGCGGCAGCGCTGGGCATAGACGGTGACGGCGCGATCCGGGCGTTTGCCGGCCACGCCGCCCGCCGTATAGGCGTCATCGGAGCGGATGCGGCGCTCGGAGGTGTAGTGATTGACCATCGAATCCATATTGCCGGCAGTGACGCCGAAAAAGAGATTGGGTTTGCCAAGCGTGCGGAAATCGTCTGCCGATTTCCAGTTGGGCTGGCTGATGATGCCAACCCGGAATCCCTGTGCTTCGAGCGTGCGGCCAATGACCGCCATGCCAAAGCTCGGATGATCCACATAGGCATCGCCGGTGACGATAATGATATCGCAACTGTCCCAACCGAGCGCATCCATTTCTGCCTCGCTCATCGGCAATTGCGGGGCCGGGCGCAACTCGGGCCGATATTTCGGCCAGTCGTATAAATGCATGGTTTCCGGCGTGTCGTACTTCATCATCGGCAAACGCTAGCAGTGAACCCGGTTGATAGACATGGCACGCAAAGCAAAACCAAAAAACGGTTGGGTCTGTTTCTCTTTGCGCCTTTGCGTCTTGGCGTGAGCTGGTTTTGACTTTGAACCTGAAAGGCATGTCACGCAAAGCCGCAAAGAGCGCAAAGGAAAGGCTAAAAACGAATAGATTTGTTTCTCCTGGCGAGAGACGGTTTTGACTTAATACTATCGACCGGTTTCATTGCGTTTTCATGGGGGCGGGGCATGATGCCGGGCATGATAAAACAGGCATTCACATGATTCCTGCAATCCGCTCATTTTTGAAGCTGGAGTCGGCAGCCGGCATCGTGCTGATTGCCGCTGCTCTGTTCGCGTTTATTCTGGCCAATTCGCCACTGTCGCACTACTACAATTTGCTGCTGGATACGCCGGTGGAAATTCGCATCGGCCCCCTGCAGATCGCCAAGCCGCTGCTGCTCTGGATCAATGACGGCTTGATGGCGGTGTTTTTTCTGATTGTCGGACTGGAGCTGAAACGGGAGATGATTCAGGGCGAACTCTCCAGCGGCCCTGCCATTGCGCTGCCGGCTTGCGCGGCGCTGGGCGGCATGATCGTGCCGGCGCTGTTGTATGTGGGGCTGAATCGCGGCGATGCAGTCGCGATGGATGGCTGGGCTATCCCGACAGCGACCGATATCGCCTTTGCACTCGGCGTATTGACGCTGCTCGGATCGCGCGTGCCGCTGGCGCTGAAAACCTTTCTGGTCTCGCTGGCAATTTTTGATGATCTCGGCGCCATTATCATTATCGCTGTTTTTTACAGCGCCGATATCCATGCGGTCAGTCTGGCAATCGCTTCGGCCTGCATTGTTGCGCTGGCACTGCTCAACAGAGCGCATGTTTGCGCCAAAACGCCCTATATTGTCATTGGCGTGGTGATGTGGGTGGCGGTGTTGAAATCGGGCGTGCATGCCACGCTGGCCGGGGTAGTGCTGGCCATGTTTATTCCACTAACGCCGGCCAGAGCAGGCGCGGTGTCGCCGCTGCGTTCGCTGGAGCAGGGTTTGCACGGCATTGTGGCCTACGGGGTGTTGCCGCTGTTCGCTTTTGCCAATGCCGGCATCGATTTCGGCAAGATTAATGGCGATTATATTCTGCATCCGGTGACCTTCGGCATTGTGCTGGGGCTGTTTGTCGGTAAGCAACTGGGCGTATTCACATTCGCCTGGCTGGCAGTGAAATCGGGCATGGCCAGGTTGCCGGGCGGGGTGAGCTGGTCGGTATTGTATGGCGTATCGCTGCTGTGCGGCATCGGCTTCACCATGAGCATGTTCATCGGTTCGCTGGCCTTTGAAAGCACGGGCGACAACATCCTTTTTGATGAACGGCTGGGCATCATTTTCGCATCCATCATATCAGCCCTGTGCGGCTACCTCTGGCTGAATCGCGTGTTGCCTGAACCTTTGCACCGGTGAAGATCGCATACGGCGCGAACAGCGGCCGCCTACAGATCGAAACTCTCTCCGATGATTTTTTTTGCAGCCTGAATGCAAAACAGAACATTCTTCAGGTCATGTCGCAGGGAGGGGTTGAGATCCTGATGATCCAGGCCGTTGATCAACTTTTGCTCGGAGCCGTTGAGGAGAATCAGGGCGTTGGCGATATCGCGTGCGGTTGCCTGATCTGTTAGCGCCAGGCTGGTTGTTTCCGCTGGCTGCGTCAGCTCGCCTCCGGGAGCGGCATGCGCCATGAGCGGAGCGATCTGCTTCTGAAGTTGCGCCGGGTGATATGACTTGAGGAAGTAATCATCGGCCCCGGCATCCAGGTAGCTGGCGATCAGGCCGATGTCGTCCATGCCGGTGACGATCACAACCGGAATATCGGCCGTTTTGGGATCACTTTTGAATGATTTGAGCAGCGCCAGAGTATCGTCGCCGGGCATATGAATATCCAGCAGGATCAGGCTGGGCAGCCTTTTCGCGATTGCATCATACGCCTCCCGGCTATTCATTGCGGCGACATGGGTGCAGCCCTGCTTTTGAATATATTCGGCCATGGCGACCTGGATCATCTGTTCGTTGTCAACGCAGAGAATGACAGATTGTTGCGCCCCGGAGCGACCGGATAACTTCTCCTTTGCCTTGCGATAGAGCCACTGCACGATATCGGCGATAAAATCACCCAGGCTGGCCTGAACGACCTTTTCATCATACAGGTGGTGCGGCGGCAGTTGATCGGGCGTAGCGACAGTTCTGGCTGCTTCGTCTCGTGTCGTGATTTTCTTATCCATTGTTGTGCATCCTTTTTTTGAGAAATTTACGCTGGCGTCCGCGTTGAGATGAGAATCTCGCCAAGTTGTTCCAACTCGTAGGGTTTTTGCAGGAATCCCGCAATATCCCGGTCTGCAAAGTGATGACCGGCTTCCTGTTCACTGTAGCCGGATGAGATGATAATTCTGGCATCGGGACTGATGGCGCGAATGGCATCGAATGCCGCCAACCCATCCATGTCCGGCATGGTCATATCGAGCAATACAACATCAATCTCACGCTTGCGCCGCCGAAACAGCTCGATGCCGGCGGCTCCGCCATCTGCGCATAGCGCCTTCCAGCCCAGATTTTCAAGCATCCCCTGAGCGATGATTCGGATAGGCAGTTCATCATCGATCACCAGTGCGAGGCCGGTTGCGGCTGGGCTCGCCTCAGGCGCAGCGGGCGCTGCGAGGGCGGGGGCGGGCGTAAGGGCAGGCTGCTTCTCGCTTACGGGAAGCAGGATAGTGATTGTTGTGCCTTCTCCCGGTTTGGATTCGCACTGCAACACACCGTGGTGGCGCTTTACAATGCCGAGCACGGCGCTCATGCCCAGCCCGCGACCGGTGAATTTGGTGGTGAAAAAAGGCTCAAATATTTTATCGATTGTCGATTGATCCATGCCGCACCCGGTATCGGCGACGGAAAGGTAGACATACGCTCCCGCTTTGGGGCGGTCGCAACCCGAGCGATCCTGTTGCCGGCTACAGAAGTGGCAGACAAACGGCCCCTCGATGGGGTGATCGCATGCCAACCGGCAGGTGGTCGTTGCATCCGGATTCAGCTGGCGGAGACCGGTGCAAATGGTGATCTCGCCCTCGCCGCTGATCGATTCGGAGGCATTGGTGACGAGGTTCATCACAATCTGTTCGATCTGGGTTTTGTCGGCGTCAATACAGGGCAGGGGATCTTGTAGCTGGTAGCGCCAGCGCACATTCGATTTCAGTGTTGCGTGCAGCAATTCAGCGACGTCCTGTATCAGCTGCGACACATTGACCGGCTCAATAATAAACTGCCCCTTTCCGGCGTAGGCCAGCATCTGCTGACATAAGCGGGCGGCTTGTTTTGCCGCGTTGAGAATCTCAGCAAGGTGCTGTTTGCCGGCTTCAGGCTGTCTGTCTATTTTACGGCTGGCCAGCGAGGCATTGCCCATGATCGAGGCAAGAATATTGTTAAAGTCGTGAGCGATGCCGCCGGCCAGAACGCCGAGAGATTCCAGACGCTGTGTTTGCTGGAGTCGTAGCTCCAACTCCTGCTTCTGCTTTTCATCCTGTTTTCTGGCATGAATATCGCGCACAAAGCCTTCGAAGCCGTTAACCTTGCCCGTTGTATCATGGCTGAACTGAAAGGCGCATGATGTCCAGACTGTTCGGCCATCCTGATGCCTTGCAGGCACTTCATAATCGAGCACTTTTCCATCCGGATTTTGCTGCAGGCTTGCCAGCATCCCCTCAAAGGCTTTTTTGTCACAGCAGTAGTCGATCATGCGAGTGCCGATCATCTGCTGAGGCGTATAGCCGATCAACTCAGTAATAGAGGGTGAGCAATCGGTAATGACGCCGGCCAGATTAATATGAAAATAGGCGCTGTTCAGCCCCTCCATCAGTTGGGCTAATTTGCGCTCTGCAGCTGCAGCTTGCTGTTTTTGCTCATCAAACTGCTGTTGACCCTTCAGCCGTTTCTTCTCCGCCAGATAGAGATATCGAGCCAGCAACAGCGTGAGCAGCAGAGAGAGAAGCAGCGTTTGCCACGCCAGCACAACAGGATGCTCGGCCAAAAATTTCGGTGCAACTTCATATGCTATTTGCCACTGCCGGCCGGCGAAATGCACGCGCTTTGTGATGATGATGCCGGTATGCCGGTCTTTGTCGGCGGCTGTACGGCTGCGCGACGGGTGATTATAGATAAGCGCCTTCTCTTTCTGTTCCGGGCCGTCTTTCTGTTCAGGGTTGTCGCTCTGTTGTGGTTGGATGCGGATATCCAGCTCGCCGACAGGGGTGGCGGAGATTGCGTGTTCAATAAACTGCTGAAAATTCACCGTGACAATCAAGGCGCCGATGTGCGCGCCGCTGAACGGCGCGTGCTGTTGCAAACGGCTTGAAACCGGAGCGGAGATCACCATCGTATCGCGCCCGTTAAGCTGTGACGGTAGCGCAGCCACTTCAATCAGCGAGTGCGGATGCAGCAGCGCCGGGCTGGCAAGCGCCTGATCAATGCGGTGGTTGTGCTGGCGCAACTGCCCGCCTTCAGGGGCGAATTGATGGCGGTAAAGCGGCACAAGAGATGCGCGCCCTGCAGCGTCGGATCGGCGTATGGTCCAGAGGAGGCTGTTCAGACCGTCAAGATGCGACAGGGTTTTGTTGGCCAAATGGATAAATTCAACGGGGCGCTTCGGATCGGCATGATGGATATCGATTGTATATTCGATGAGATTGCGCGCCAGCAGAATATCTTCTTCCAAATCGGCAAGCGACTGCTGGATGGCGTTGGTGTGATCTGTTGCATTGAATTCGATAAGTCGGGCGCGCCGGCCCTCTTCCCACTGCTTCAGTGAGAAAAACAGGGCGAGGCTGATGAGCAGGCCAGCGCAGAGGACGAGGGCCAGCCTCCGGTTGAACAGAGGTCGAATCGTGGAGCTGTGCATCAAGAATCAGGCAGTTGCGTTACAGGGTGATGGGTGAAGCGATGCGACAATTTGATGCAGCTGTTCAAAATCAAAAGGCTTGGCCAGTGCGGCGTCCACATCTGTTGCTGTGATGAGATGGTCGTGAAAGCCGGAGATGGCGATGATTTTCACCGCCGGCAGACTGTTGCGAATCTCTTTGATCAGTTCAAGGCCGCTCATGCCGGGCATTATCACATCAGAAATAACGATCTGCGGCGCCAGATAATCGGGGGTGCGCATATGCTCGAGATAGGCTTCAGCGCTGGAGAATGTTGTTGTCGTATAACCCTCCAGTTCAAGCATTTCGCTAACCAGTTCGGCAAATATAACTTCATCATCGATAATGTGAATTGACATGATTGCGCCCCCCCAAGAGCGATTTGGCCGTGCATTATGGCCTTCGCTGAACTCCTGCCAAGCTTGCGATGGTCGTAAGACCTGTCTCAGATTGATTTTGTCACGCCTTCGCGGTGAAATTGGCGCATGCATATACTTATTGTTGATGATCACGATCTGTTTCGACAGGGGGTGGCCCGCTCCCTGCTGGACAGGATGGGTGATTTGACGGTATCGGAAGCGGACTGCCTGAAGGCTGCAGTACGGGTGATTCATGAGGAGCACCGGGGGCTGGATCTTGTTTTGCTCGACCATAGCCTGCCCGACGGCGAAGGCCTTTCGCTGGTCAAAAAGCTTCAGACGACCCACCCGCTCTTGCCGGTCGCCATGCTTTCGGCGTATGAGGATTATGTATTGATGCGGGCCGCGATGGATGCCGGCGCGGTGGGGTTTATTCCGAAAAGTACGCCGCCCACCGTGTTGCTGGGCGCGGTTCAGCTCCTGCTCAGCGGCGGCGTTTATATTCCGCCCAACCTGTATCAGATGAGCTTGCAGGCTGAAACGGCAACCGCCTCGCTAACATTAACCGGCCGGCAGGAGGAGGTGTTGCAACTGCTGCGGTGCGGCCACTCGAATAAAGAGATCGCCTGGCGGTTGAATATTGCGGAAGCCACGGTCAAAGCGCATGTGACGGCAATTTTAAAGTATTGCGGGGTCTCTTCGCGCCAAATGTTGCAAAAGACGAAGTCGCAGGGGTGATGGCATGCGAACGCCGGTTGCCGGTGCGCCATCTTGCGGCCCTGTGCGATTGAGTATGCAGGCGGCGCTGTTTTCGACTCTTGACGACAGAGTCGGGCGAATTCTGATTCGCCTCTATATCAAACAGGTTATTTATCTGAAGCTGGTGAATATTCTGATGGTTCTGTCGTTGGTCTATGTAATTTGGGGGCGGAGTCCTGAGTATCTGTTGTTGGGCTGGCTGGCGTTGCAACTGCTGTTGATGCTGGTTGAACTGGTTGTGATTTATCTGTTCAAACGTCGCGCCCGAAAATTCAGCAGCGCAGTCTGGCGGTTGATGCTGTCCGTGCCGGCTGTGTTTGTCGGCATTGCCTGGGGTGCGGCCGCACCGCTGTTTCTGGATGCGAGTGACCCGGTCAATATGATTTCTGTCTCCATGTTGTTGCTGGGCGTTTTGAGCGGATCGCTCTATACGTTTTCACTGTTGCCGCCGCTATACTATCTGTTCGCCGGGATGATCCTGTTGCAGTATCTGTCTGTTACTGTTTTCCAGCCCGGTCTGGAGGCTGTCTCAGTCGGCGCGCTGGGGTTGGCGTTGTTGTCGGCAGGGTTATCCTACCAGCTATATCGTATCACCTATGAGTTGCTGTTCAGTCGTTATAAAAACAAGGCTTACGCCCATGAACTGAAACATGCCAAACGTATTGCAGAACAGGCCAGCATGGCAAAAACCCGATTTCTTGCTTCTGCCAGTCATGATATCCGTCAGCCTCTGCAGGCGATGGCGCTTTATGCCGAAGCGCTGGCCTGCAGGATAAACAGGCCGGACAATATCAAAAACCTTGAAGGGCTCAGGCAGAGCCATGCTTCCATGAGCAGAATCATGAATTCGCTGCTGGATATTTCGAAGCTTGATGCGGATATTATTGAGCCCGATATTGGCGCCGTTGCGTTACAGCCGTTGATGGAGCATCTGTTGGGCGGGTTTCATTCCATGGCAAAGAAGAAGGGGTTAACAATGCGTTGTCGCGTGGCCGACGATATCTGCGTTCGTTCAGATGCTGCGCTGCTCGAACGTATCGTATCGAACCTGCTTGGCAATGCGCTGCGTTATACCGATTCTGGCGGCATTCTGGCGGCATGCCGCCGTAGAGGTCAGGCGGTTGCGCTGGAGATATGGGATACGGGAAGGGGTATTCCTGCCGGGCAGGTCGGCAATGTGTTTCTGGAATTTTATCAACTGGAAAACCCCGAGCGTGATCGCCATAAAGGGTTGGGGCTGGGATTGTCGATTGTGAAGCGGCTGACTCAACTGCTGCCGGGCCACAGTATCGACCTCTGCTCGATAGCGGGGCGCGGTAGCCGTTTTCGGCTCACCATGCCAGTGGCAAGCAGCAATGTCGTGAAGCCGGACAGGCTGAGAGAGCGCCCTCAGATGGTGGATCAGTTGCTGGGAATGAAGGTGCTGGTGATTGAGGATGATGCCTCAGTGCGAAACGCCATGGTTGCCCTGATGCAGAGTTGGGAGTGCAGGGTGTGCAGCGCCGGCGATGTTGCAGGCGCGATCGAGTGCATGGAGGGCGGCTGGGTTCCTGGCGCGATTGTGGCGGACTACAGGTTGCCGGGTGGTAAAACAGGCATTCAGGCGATTCAGGCGATTCGAAGCCACTTGCAGCAGTATGTTCCAGCTCTGATTGTGACAGGCGAGTCGCTGCCTGAAACACTGCAGGATATCCAGAGCCAGGAAGATGTTCTGTTGCTTCATAAGCCGGTTCAGGCGGCCAGATTGAAGATGTTTTTAAGACGCTACGGGCGCAATTTCTAGTTCCAACACCGCAAAGAGCGCAAAGAGAACCTGAAAAAGGCTGGGTTGGTTTTCCTTGGCGTCTTAGCGCCTTGGCGTGAGGCGGTTTTGATTTTGGGTTTGAAAGGCGTGGCACGCAAAGCCGCAAAGTCGCAAAGGAAAACCCAAAAAATGGTCGGGTTTGTTTCTCTTTGCGTCTTTGCGCCTTGGCGTGAGACGGTTCTGACTTTGGATCAGCAACAGGCAGTGCAATTGATGCGCCGGATCAGGGCTGGTCGTGTTTGGTTAAGCCGAATGTGGGGTGTCGAATGGATTGATGATTGTCAAATTTTGAATCACCTGAGCGTGTTGCATGTCTTCTGTGTAAAGGGTTTCGCAGCCGCACTCCAGCGCGGCCGTGATAATCAGGGAATCATAGAGGCTATATTTCCACCGTTCAGAAATCTTCAGCGCTTTTGAATAATAGTTCATGCCAGGAAACAGTTCGCACAGCGGCGTGAGCACCTTATCCAGGTAGGTGGCGGCATCGTCCGGCGTCAGCGGCGCCGAAAATTT
>Ga0256829_1003519_pt1 | contig 10793 bp, 13 predicted proteins | sample 131447metaG_FD_185979 | JGI IMG/M metagenome (GOLD analysis project Ga0256829, IMG submission 185979) | Hydrothermal vent microbial communities from Lau Basin, Pacific Ocean - 131-447 | ecosystem: Environmental > Aquatic > Marine > Hydrothermal vents | place: Pacific Ocean: Lau Basin | collected... | reverse complement strand
CAGCAATAACACTTCCATATGTCGACAAAAATTGTACTTCAGCTTTCGCCCAGTACTCCATAGGAGTAAAAGATAGAGATACAGTACAAATAAAACTTAAAGAGCAAGGAATACCGACAGCAGTACATTACCCAATGCCACTACACTTACAAGAGTGCTTTGAGTATTTAGGCTATAAAAAAGGTGACTTTCCTATTTCTGAAAAAGTAAGTGAAGAAATTATGAGCCTACCGATGAATCCTTATGTAAGTGATGAAGAGATAAATTATATAAGCGAGAATTTATAATTGATTCAAAAGTTAAAACCAAAATCTGAATTTAGTCGTAATGTCCTAACGCTTATGACAGGCACAACTATAGCTCAAGCTATACCTATAGCTATTAGTCCTATTTTAACTAGAATATACACTCCTGAAGATTTTGGAGTGTTTGCACTTTTTATAGCAATTACTTCCATATTTGGTAGTATTGCAAATGGTAGATATGAGCTTGCTATCATGCTTCCAAAAAAAGATGAAGATGCTATTAATATTTTTGCTTTAGGCTTTATTATCACTACCTGTATGTCATTTACTCTTTTGATCTTGGTTTTACTGTTTCAAGACTATTTTGTAACACTTCTAAAAAATGATAGCATTGGCGTATGGCTCTATTTTGTACCAATATCTGTCTTTTTTACAGGATTGTTTAATATATTAAACTATTTTAACAACCGAAGAAAAAACTATAAAGATATAACAAATGCAATTATTTTTAAATCGATAGTGTTAGCTATAGTCCGACTTGGTGTTGGATTTATAAAACAAGGGGCAAGTGGGCTTGTGAGTGGACAGATACTTTCACAATTTGCAGCAAACACAAAACTACTAAAAAACATCATAAAAGATAAAGTTCTTATATCTAAAATCTCAAAGGTAAAGATGATAGCACTTGCAAGAAAATATAAAGATTTTCCAAAATACTCTATGTGGGCTGGTTTGGCAAATGCTTTATCTACAAACTTTACAAATATCTTAATCTCTTCTTTTTATAGTGTATCAACATTAGGATTTTATAGTTTAGTTCAACGGCTTTTAGGTATGCCAGCATCCCTCATTAGTAACTCTATAGGACAAGTTTTTTTTCAACAAGCTACAAAAGAAAAACAGGAAACAGGAAAAACGACAGTTAGTTTTAACAATACAATCAAAAAGCTTATTTTTATTGGATTACCATTTTTTACAGTGTTGTTTTTTACAATAGAAGATTTATTTGCTTTTGTATTTGGTGAAGAATGGAGGATTACAGGAACTTATGCACAGATTGTAATACCTCTATTTTTTATTAGATTTGTAGTTGCTCCTTTAACTGTAATGAATGTAATCTTTGAAAAAAACCATATTGGAATGTATTGGCAATTTAGTATGTTAGCAGTAAATGTTATTGTGATATATATATCCAGTATTTTAAATTATACTTTTGTTAATTATCTATATTTGAGTACGCTATTTAATAGCTTAGAATACTTATTAATTTTATATATTATTAAAAATTACAATAAAGACTAAAAATGTATAGAAATACAAACAATAATGTAAGTGATTTGACTTCTATCTGTAATATATATAATGATATTACAGGTAGAAGTAGGACTAAAGAACTTCATGAATGGGAATGGTTCAAGTCTCCTTATAAAAATAAAAGTTATGTAATCTTAGATAAAGAAGAAAAAATACTCGGACATCATGGCATATTATCTATAAAGTTAAACTATAAAAATAGCACTTACAACACTGGTAAAACTGAAAATACTATTATGATAAAAGGTCATGGACCTTTATATTTTAAAAATGAAATGGCTATGCATAAAGAATATATAGATGATTATGATATTCTGATTACAACGACGGCACATGGAGTAACAAAGAAGATAAGGGAAAAGCTAGGATATAAAGTTTTTGGTACTTATGTTACTTTTATTCGTATTGTTGATTTTAAGTTTTTATCTCAAAAAACAAGAAATACCACATTAAAAACTATAATAAACACCTTATCACCTTTGTTAAATATTTTTCTTTTAAAATCAAAAATATCAAAAATATATAAAGAAAAAAAAATGATATTAACGAAGTGGATTTAGTAAAAATTAATTCATTTTATAATGAACTAAAAGACAACTTTAAATTTTCACAAATACGAAGTGAGGAATTCCTAAGATATCGAATATTAATAAATCCTTACATTGACTTTAGTATATTAAAACTTTATAATTCTAATAATACTTTATGTGGATATATAATTTTTAGTATAAATGATAATAAGGTTCTTATTGAAGATATATTATTTTTAGATGATGCAGTAAAGCAAGAACTTTTAAATAGACTATTTAATTATATAAAAAGTAATAAACTTGCTTATGCTATGTCAATGACAACTTTAGAAAACTCCTTATTAGACTCAAATTATAATGCATTTCTAAGAAGGGTTAATAAAAGTGAAGGAAGTGATAAATTGATGATAAAAAACAATATAAAAGAAAAATTTAGAGATGATTTGAAGATAGAGAATTTTTATTTTACTAAATTGATGATGGAAGGGATACAATAATGAAAAAGGAAAATTTAGAGTTTTGTTTTAAAGGGACTAGAACATATGTACAGAGTCCTGATATATTTGATGCCGTGGTTAAAAAATTGAAAAAACATTATGATATGAATGAAATTACTGATATTAAATATTCAGCTTATGAAATGCTTTATTCTAATGCAGATATGATAGTCACTACTAATTTTAATAAAGATGATTATCAGAAAATAAATTCAATTATCACCTTTAAAATTGAAGATAAAAAATATTATATCATTGTTGTTGAAAATGAAAATAAAATTGATTGTTCTCAAGAGTATAGTGAAGAGCTTGTACGAGAAAAATCTATAATCAATGGTAGCAAAATAGAGTTTATTAATCTTGGGGATGATAGTATTACTGAAATAGCTGTATCTATGGATAAATATTATTTCCAAGAGACAATAACAAATGATGGGAAATGGATTGTTACAAAATTTGAATATAAGAATCTAAAAGACCTATTTGATATTAAGGGTAAAAGGCTGGGGCTTGAACTTAAAAATAATTTCAATAATAAACTTACAAAAAGTATAATAACTATAGATGATAAAGCTGTAGGTTATTTATACTTTTCTTTAATATAAAGGATTCAAATGTTAGGAATAAAAAATATAGCAAGTTACTTACCTCAAAAAAAAGTATCAAATTATGATAAAAAAGAGAAGTTTGAACTTGATGATGATTTTATAGAAAATAAAATTGGTGTTAAATTTCACTGTGTAAAAGAAGATGATGAAAAAGCATCAGATTTATGTGTAAAAGCTTTTGAAAACTTAGTCAAAAAAACGAATATTGATAAAGGTACTATAGATTGTTGTATTGTAGTTACTCAAAACCCTGATTTTAATATTCCGCATACTTCTGCTATTGTTCATGGAAAATTAGAATTATCTCAAGAGTGTGCTTGTTTTGATATATCTTTAGGGTGTAGTGGCTATATTTATGGGCTGTCAAACATTCTTTCTTTTATGAAAAGCAATGGGCTTAAAAATGGACTTTTGTTTACATCTGACCCTTATAGCGAAATAATAGACCATGATGATAAAAACACCGACTTGATTTTTGGAGATGGGGCTAGTGTTACATATATAAGTGAAAATCCTTTATATGTACCAAAAGATTTTAGCTTTGGAACAAATGGTAAAGCTTATAAAGAGATACTGTGTGATGACAAGCTTTATATGAATGGAAGAGCAGTGTTTAATTTTACGGCAACTACAATACCTAAACATATTCAAAAATTATTAGTAAAAAATAATTTAGAAGATAGCGATATAGATAAGTACATTTTACATCAAGGGAGTAAATATATAGTAGATACAATTAGAAAAAGATTAAAAGTAGATGAATCAAAAGTACCATTTGATATGTATGAGTATGGTAACACAATCTCATCTGCTGTTCCAATAATATTGGAAAAAGAGTTAAATAGTAATCATAAACGATTGTTATTGTCAGCCTATGGTATTGGACTATCTTGGGGTAGTACTATTTTAGAAAAAAATTAATTTTAAACAAGGAAAAGAAAATGAAAGCAACAGTAGAAAACATAAAAGAAATAATAGCAGAAGCTGAAGTACTTGGTGATGCAAATGAGATGAAAAATGATATAGCATTAAGTGAGCAAGGAATAGATTCTCTTGATGTGGTTAATGTATATTTACTCATAGAAGAGAAGTTTGATGTGCAAATACCTGATGAAGATTTGGCACAAGTTACTACAATCGATGCAATTGTAGAATATGTTAATAACAAACTAGTATAAGATAGGTTAAGAAAATAATGTTAAAAATAAAAATTTCGGATAATAATTTAAAAGAAAGAGAATATATATTAGACATTATTTTTAACGAATTTTTAGGTTTAGAGTATAGTTTAAATATTGGTTCAAATAATTATGAGCTAACTCTACCAAATAAAAAAATCTTAACTATAAAAGATACTTTTTTTAATAAATATCCAAAAGACTTAGAGTACCTAAAACTAGAAAACATACCAAATAAAATAGAAGAGTTAGATATATTTGCAGCTAGTTTTTTTATGCTTACCCGTTGGGAAGAGTATGTAAATAAAAATAGAGATATTCATAATAGATTTTCTGCTACGGAGAGTTTGGCTTACAAGCAAGACTTTTTAGATAGACCAATTGTAAATGAGTATGTTGAAGAGTTAAAGAGTATGCTTTTAGAACTTGATAGTAGCCTAGTGTTCAAGAAAAGAGAGTATCAACTCTTTTTAACTCATTGATGTTGATTATATATTAAAATATCCTAATTTTAGTAGTGGTATTAAAGAAATTATTGGCGATGTAATAAAAAGAAAAAATATAAAGCTAGCTATCTTAAATGCAACTTCTAAACTTAAATCTATTTTAAAATTAAAAAAAGATCCTTTTGATACTTTTGACTACCTGATGAATATAAACGAGAAAATAGGAGTTAAATCATACTTCTTTTTTATGGGGAAAGGGCTTACAAAATTTGATAATATGTATAAGAGTAATGATCTTTTTATCAAAAAACTAATAATGAAAATAAAGAGAAGAGAACATTATATAGGAATACATCCAACATATAATGCTTATAATAATAAGGAACAGTTTAAAAAAGAAAAAAAAGAATTAGAATCTAATTTAGATACAGCCATTACTTTTGGTAGAGAACATTATCTTAGATTTGAAGTTCCTAATACTTGGCAAATATGGGAAGAAAATGGTATGAGTTGGGATAGTACTTGTAGTTATGCAGATAAAGAAGGTTTTAGATGTGGTGTGTGTTATGAATATAGTGTATTTAATATACTTACAAGAGAAAAACTTAAATTAAAAGAAAAGCCATTAATCGTGATGGAAGGAAGCTTTGCAACATATCAAGCAAATATAAAGCCAAATGATATGGAATATAAGATAAAATTACTCATAAAAGAAGTGAAAAAATATGATGGTGAATTTGTATTTCTTTGGTATAATAGTAGTTTTAATACAAATATGTGGAAACAATATCAAAATATATATGAAAAGGTTTTAAAATGATGAAAATATTAACTATACTTGGCGCAAGACCACAGTTTATAAAAGCTGGAAGTGTCAGCCGTGAAATAGCTAAATATAATGAAATTAATGAAATTATAGTTCATACAGGGCAACACTATGATGCAAATATGTCTGACATATTTTTTGATGAGATGAAGATACCTAAACCTGATTATTTTTTAGGTATTGGTGGAAAGTCTCATGGTGCTATGACAGGGCAGATGATAGAAAAGATAGAAGAAGTTTGTCTCAAAGAAAAACCTGATTGGATGATGGTCTATGGAGATACGAACTCAACTCTTGCAGGAGCTATAGTTGCTAGTAAATTGCATATAAAACTAGCACATATAGAAGCAGGACTTAGAAGTTTTAATATGAATATGCCAGAAGAGGTTAATAGAATACTTACCGATAGAGTGAGTAATATACTTTTTTGTCCAACAGATACCGCAATACAAAACCTTAAAGATGAAGGGTATGATAAACTTGATTGCAAAATCGTTAAAAGTGGCGATGTTATGCAAGATGGTACTATGTTTTATAAAGACTTAGCTGTAAAACCAACTTGTGAGATAAAAGATGATTTTATCCTTTGTACCATTCATAGAGCTGAAAATACAGATGATGATAAAAGACTTAGAGATATATTTGAAGCATTAGATGAGATAGCTCAAGAGAAGCAGATAATATTACCACTTCATCCTAGAACTAAAAAGATAATTGAAAATTTAGAATTGAAAATTGAGAATTTGACTCTAATTGATCCAATAGGATATTTAGAGATGGTTTGGTTGATTAGCAATTGTTCGTTGGTTATGACAGATAGTGGTGGTCTGCAAAAAGAGGCTTATTTCTTTGAAAAACAGTGTATAACATTAAGAGATGAGACAGAGTGGATAGAGTTAGTAGAAAACAATTATAATACTTTAGTCGGAGCGGATAAAAATAAAATTTTAGATGCATATAAAAATAAACAAGAGTTTAGAGGTTTAGGTATTGATCTTTATGGTGGTGGTAATGCTAGTACTAAAATTATTCGAGAGTTTATGAAATGAAAATAGCTTATATTATAAATCATGATATAACATTAAACGATGGTATCATTAAAAAAATATTTGGACAAACAGAAGTATGGAAAAGCTTAGGACACAAAGTAAATGTTTACGCTATGATTCATAAACCTAAGGACGGTAACTCTATCTTAAAAGCCAAGCAATATAGCACAGAAACAGGATTTAAATATAGATTTAAGATACAAAAGGAGTTGCTCGCAGATATAGAGAATTTTGCTCCTGATATGGTCTACTTCAGATACACTACCTGGAACCGTACTTTATCTAATATATTAAGCAGATATAAAACAATTACTGAGCTAAATACATATGATTTAGGTGAGTTTTGGGCAATGTTTAAAAATGAAAAAACTCTAAAATCACTTATAAGGTATTTGGGTTATAGATTATTAAGAGGCAATGTGTTAAGTAAAGTTGATGGTATCATAGCTGTTACTAAAGAGATAGCCTACCATCCTAGTAATGTAAAATATAACAAACCAACTACCTTTATTCCAAATGGTATAAATTTAAATGAATTTCAAACCTTGAAAGAAGTTAGTCCAAAAATAGATAGAATAGGACTTTTTTTCATTGGTTCTCCTGGGACATTATGGCATGGTGTAGATATTATAGAAATTATGGCAAAAAACTTACCTACATATGATTTTCATATAATAGGCATGGAAGGTAACAATACAAATAACTTATTTTGGCATGGATATTTACAAAAAGATGCCTACATGAAAATTCTTGATAGTTGTCACATATGTATTGGGTCTTTAGCATTATATAGAAATAAAATGAATGAGGCTTGCCCTTTAAAAGTTAGGGAGTACTTGGCTTATGGATACCCTATTATATTGGGCTATAAAGATAGTGCTTTTATTGATAAAGCACAACCCTCGTGGATATATACTTTAGATCTGGGAAAAGATATAGACTATGATAAACTGATACATTTTATTGAGCATCAAGCTAGAATTATAGTACAACATAATGAAATTAATCATATAAGTACTGAAAAATTAGAAGTACAAAGAGTGAATTTTTTAAAAAAAATTCATAATAACATACATTAATGAAGGAATGAAGCATTGATAGAAGTTTTCATGTCATTAATAGTTCTATTTATCTCTATTATACTTTTCAAATTTTCGATAGGTTCTTTTTCCTTAAAGAGATTATCCATGGTGGGATATCTATTTTATTTTCATATTATAGTACTAACATATATCGGTGTTGTCGCAGTAGTGACACATTTAGATACTAAATTTGGTGTTTATTTTTTTGCTATCACCGGAACTGTTTCAGATGAATCTAGACTACTAGGATGGTATACAGTTATGTATGCAGTTGTAGTTCTACCTATTGGGATGATAATGGCAAATATTTTATTTATTGGTAAAATTAATGCCTCTCCTTTTACTAGAGAGTACCAAATGAAAAAAATTAGGCCTATATTTAATATAGATCAAGATGAAAAAATTCTATTTTTAACATTACTTTTTTTTACAATTATTGCTACTTTGGCTGTAGTATATGTATTTTTCACTATACACAGTTTTCCATTGTTTAAGATGTTGAGTGGGGAAACTGGACTAGAGCTTCGACAGTTAAGGGGTACAGTCAAACTTGGATTCCATGGTATAGTTGCTATACGTGACATGATAGCCCTTCCATTACCTCCATTACTTTCATATATTGCCTATATTACTTATAGAAAGACAAAATTATACCATTATAAATTTTTATTTTATTATTTAGTACTTTTATCCATTTTAATTTTAACCTATGATCTTGAAAAGGCACCCGTCGTGCTTTATGGATTTTCCTTTATAATTCTTCGGGGCTTTATTGGAAAAACGACGGTAAGTTTTTTTAAATTATTGTTTTATGTATTTATTATCTTGATTTTATTGATGATGGTGTTTGCTTCAATGTTGGGGGGAGATAGTAGTATCGCACTACTCATAAGCCAGGTGATGGCTAGGATATTTGTTGCACAATCATCTGTAATATTTTTAGCACAACAATATTTTCCTCTGCAACATGGTTTTATAGGTTGGTCGGGAGTATCTAGATTATTTGCCGGTATATTAGGTGAACCCACCGTCTCTTCGGGCAGAATCATGTTTGAAATATTTTCTCCCCAAAGTATAGCAAATGGAACGGCTGGATATATAGTAGGGTTCTTTACTGCGGAGGCATGGGCTCTTTTTGGTATTTGGGGTGTTATTTTATCTCCATTATGGGTTGGATTTTTTATACAGTCGATACATTTACTAATCATGAAGTCAGCAAAGACTCCTATAGCATTAGCAACATATATTTATGTCATGATGCATTGGCAACTAACTGGGGGGTTTGTCTCATTCATCTACCCTATTGTTTTATTTAAATTTTTTATCCAAATTTTCATTATATACTATATCTCATATATGATCAAAGTAATCCTACTAAATACTAAGAAAAAAGAAGTACAAGTATGAAAATATTAGAATATAACAATTTGTTCACAAGATATAGGAACTATAAATGAATGAGATACTTATAGCAATTGTTCTCTTTAAAAAGAATATATCTGAGTTATCACTTCTTAAAGATATAGCCAATATATCAAATATCAAATTTGACTTATTTATTTATGATAATTCTCCTAATGCTCAGAATATACCAAAGATAAAAGGTGTTAATATATATTATGAACACAATAGTAATAATGCTGGTGTAAGTAGAGCTTACAACAGAGGTGCAATAAAAGCTAAAGAACTTAAAAAAGATCTAATATTAGTATTAGACCAAGACACTGAGTTTAGATATAGTTATATAGAAAAATATTTATTAGAGTATTCAAAATATAAAGATAAATATTTATATGCTCCTGTTATCTGTGATGCTACAATGAATAAAATTTATTCTCCTGCACATATGAATAATTTTGTAGGAAAAATACAAGTATTTAAAGATTTTATATTTACAGAAAAATACAATCTTGAAAATAAATCTGTGATTAATAGTGGACTGATGATACCACTCCCGCTTTTTGACAAAATTGGTGGATTTAATGAAAAAATTAAACTTGACTTTAGTGATATATATTTTATAGAAAAATATAAAAAAATAAATTTAGAAATTATTCTTGTTAATATATATATTAAGCACAGTATTTCGGGTGATGATGGAAAAGAGTTTCTTAGGGAATTACACCGTTTTAAATTTTACTGCAATGGAGCATCTGAACTGGGAAGATCCTTATCTAAACCTATTTATTGGTCACCATTAAGAAGGTTGATAAGGTTAATAATAAAATATAAGAGTTTGAAATTTATATCAGTTTTTTATAACTATTTTTTAAAAGGAGCATCAATTTGAAAATTTCCATTTGTATGGCTACTTATAATGGAGAAAAATATATAAAAAAACAGCTGATTTCAATACTTAATCAGATAAATGATAATGATGAATTGATAATATCTGATGATAGTTCTACAGACAGTACTATTGAAATCATAACTTCACTGAATGATAAAAGAATTAAGCTCTATAAAAATCAAAGATTTAAATCCCCAATTTTTAATTTTGAGAATGCTATTAAACAAGCAAATGGTGATATCATTGTATTATCAGATCAAGATGACATTTGGTATTCAAATAAAATAGATATTATTATGGAAAGTATGGATAAGAGCACTATTAGTTTAAAAATGTATAATGGTACTTGTATTGATATGGATGATAATGTTATAGAGCATAATTTATTTAAATATATTGATACACGATATGGATTATTACAAAATATAAAAAAAAATAGTTTTATTGGATGTAACATAGCTTTTACCAGAGAATTAAAAGAGATAGTATTACCATTCCCTACAGATATACCTATGCATGATATGTGGATTGGTTCTTGTGCTTATCTGTTTGGTGATGTACAATTTGTCAATAAAAAGATATTTAGCTATCGATTGCATGGTGATAATTATACTGGTAAAAAAACAAATTCTATTCAGAAAATAGTTTGGCGATATAGATTGGTTAAAAATTTAATAACAAGGTACATCAATGTTAAACTTAGAAGTTAGTGCTTCAATAGTTCTATT
>Ga0256829_1003518_pt1 | contig 10795 bp, 21 predicted proteins | sample 131447metaG_FD_185979 | JGI IMG/M metagenome (GOLD analysis project Ga0256829, IMG submission 185979) | Hydrothermal vent microbial communities from Lau Basin, Pacific Ocean - 131-447 | ecosystem: Environmental > Aquatic > Marine > Hydrothermal vents | place: Pacific Ocean: Lau Basin | collected... | reverse complement strand
TTTAAAGATTTTAGAACTTTCGATGATTTGAAAAAGCAGAAAGTGAATGAGATAAAACAAGCATTTACAGAAGAATTATCTCAAGGATATGCTTGTGACAATGGGATCAAAATGGATTGTAATCTGTCTGACATACAAGCGTTTAAAGCAGGATATGACCTAGCTAACCAACTTGGTTCAGCAACTATGGATGTAACAGATTATGATAATGTAGACCACGAAGCAGTAACTTTAGACGATGCTATAAATATGATAACAGAATTAGGTGTAAATTATAATACTCTTAGAGTTAAAAAGAATACACTTAAAAAACAAGTTGAACAAGCAACTACTCAAGAAGACCTTGAGTTAGTCGTTTGGTAAGGAAGGAATATAGATGGCTTATTTAGGTGTTGAAGCAAACCAAGATATAGTAATAAACTCACATGAATATGTAGCCACTGCTGGTCAAACAGAATTTAATGTAATTTATGATAAATATGTAGAAGTTTATTTAATGGGGACTTTATTAAGTGCTTCTGACTATACTGCTACTAATGGTGTTAGTATAACACTATCTGTCCCAGCAAATGATGGAGATATAGTTAAAGTTCATGGGTATCAATCACTTAGATTTAATGAATTATCCACTAAAACTGATTTAACAGCAAATGATGGTTCTACAGTATTGCCTAAGGGTCCTAGCTCTACTCGTGATGCTTCTCCTCAAGATGGTTATATTAGATATAATACAGATTTGCAAGCATATGAGGGTTACCAAAATGGTAACTGGTTACCACTAGGTGGTGGAGCAACTGGTACTGGTACTGATGATATATTCTATGAGAATAGTCAAGTTGTTACAGCTGATTATAGCATTACAGCAGGTAAAAATGCCATGACTGCTGGACCAATAACAATTAATAATGGTGTTACAGTTACTATTCCTAATGGAAGTAATTGGGTAATAGTTTAGGAGAAATGATATGGCAACAACAGATAACAAAAGAAAGCAAATTGATTGGGATAAAGTGAAAACAACAGAAGATGTTGTAGCAATTCTAAAAGCACTTAATCCTACACTAGAGTTTTATCCTAGTAGTAATCCACAGCTTATGAAATATGCTAGAGGAGATAAATAATGTCTAGTATTATAATAAGAGGAAGTGACAGTTTTGACACTGGAACTGAATATGGAATAGGCGGAGATGGATATGCTTGGGTAGATGAGACTGCTAATAGAGTTGCTGGGACTACTTATACTAATACTACTGGACATCCTATTGAAGTAGGAATACAAACATCAGGAAGTGCAAATCTTATAATTAATGGTGTTACTGTTCAGTCTGGAAGTGGCTATGGTATAAGTAAGATTATACCTGTTGGAGCAACATATTCAACACCATCTACAGTTTCTATTTGGTTAGAACTTAAATATACAGGAGGTGCATAATGGCAAGTGGATTAAAAAGTGATAATAGTAACCTTGTTCTAAATGCAGATGGTGCAGGTAATAAGGTAGTTTTTCAAGAGAATGGGGTAAACTTACCAGAAAGTCTAACAACTAATGGTTATACTAAATTACCTAATGGGTTGATGTTACAGTGGATGCAAGTTCCACAAAATGGGGCAACCTCTGGAACAGCTAATTTTCCTATTCCATTTAGTACATCAGTTTTTATAGTGAACATTGGAATGGCAAATGATACAACTGGGCAGGGTGACAGTGCGGCAGAACTTGTTGGAACTCCTACTCTTACTAGCTTTAATTGGTATCAACCAAATAATGGTAATGCATCTACATTCCAAGTTTTTGCAATTGGCTACTAAAGGAGAATATAAATGAGTTTAGAATTAAAATCAGCAAATGGAAGTATACTTCTCAGTAGTGAGGATGGTATAGGACAAGCACAGGTAACATTACCTAGAGGTGGTTTCTTAGGAGATAGTGGGTATCAATGGGTAGATGAGACTGCAAATAGAGTATTTGGCACTACATATACTAATACAAATGGGAAACCAATATCTATTTCTGTTAGAAAAGTATATTCAGGAACAGATGTCTTGACAGTATATATAGATGGTGTTGATGTAATGGTGAATACGCCTGCTAGTAATGATACGACATCACTAGTATGTATAATCCCAATAAATTCAACATATAGTGTCTCATCATCAGGTACTAATGCACTTGACAAATGGTTAGAACTAAAATAAGAAAGGAAATATAATGCAATACTACAAAGACACAAACAACAAACCATTTGAGTTTGAAGATAATGCAACAGATGAGGTTATAGCTAATGTAGCTATTAAACACAATACAGAACTTACTGCTATTACAGAAGCAGAGTTTAAGGCAATGCAAGCACCTACATTCGAGCAGTTGCAGTCAACTAAACTATCTGAAATTGAGCAAGCATATAATAATGCGAACCAAGAAGATATAGTGTATATGAATACAACATTCGATACTAAAGATAGCACTCAAGATACCATTGCTAAGAATCTAGCCATTGGTTCAGTGCCTGATGGTTTCTATTTCAGAGATGTAGATAACAATGATGTATCAATGACTTATGCAGATTTACAAGGATTTGGTGTAGCTATTCAAGAGAGAAACTTAGCTAACTTCAGTAAATATCAAGAACTTAAAGCGAGTGTTGGTTCAGCTACTCCTCAAGAAGAACTTGATGCTATTGCATGGTAAGGATAACAAATGAGTAAGATAAGAGACCAAATAGACAACCTAAGAGGCACTGAAAGTGATACAGTTGTAGTACTTGCTGAATTAAATAAACATGTACCAGTAGGTTCTATCCATACATTTCCCCATAATTCAGTACTCGAAGGTTTTTTAGAGTGTAATGGTGCAGAATTGTCAAGAACTACTTATGCAAACTTATATGCAGTAATAGGTGACACTTATGGTGCAGGAGATGGAAGTACAACTTTTAACATTCCTGACCTAAGAGGTGAGTTTATTCGTGGGTTTGATAATGGTAGAGGTATTGATAGTGGACGTGGTATTGGTACGGCACAACTTGATGAGTTTAAGTCACATACACATGGGGATGGTATAGTATCAGGTAATAGTATTTCTAGTACATCATCTTTCTATTGGGCAGTTGGGAATACTGCTGCATCTGGAGGAACAGAAACCAGACCTAGAAATATCGCAATGATGTACTGCATCAAATATTAAGGAGAAGCTATGCAAATTTATAATTACAACAAAGACACAAAAGAGTATATCTCAATAACACAAGCAAGTGAAAATCCTTTAGAACAAGGAAAGTATATTATCCCAGCAAATGCAACAACTATTGCAATAGATGTAAGCATAGATGGCTTTGCACAAGTCTTTGATGATACTAATCAAAAATGGGGTTATGTTAAGGACAATCGTGGAAAAATAGTCTATGACACTACTACAAAAAAAGAAAGCAAAGTGGATTATTTAGGTGCTATAAAAAGTGGTTTTACCGAACTTGTACCGAGTGAGTTTGATTTTTGGAATGGCACAGCTTGGGAAGTTGATACAGTTGCACAAATAACAGCTCAAGCAATTGATATAAATAATGCTATCCAAAATCACTTAGATACTAAAGCTCAAGAGTTCAGATACGACAATATGATGAGTGCCAGAAGCTATGCTGGTTATACAAATCCATACCAAGAAGAAGCTCAAGCACTTGCTACTTGGTGTGCTGATTGTTGGGCTACTGCTGGAACTATTCAAGCAGATATAGAAGCAGGAAATCGTACTATGCCTACAACTGATGAAGTATTAGCTGAATTGCCAGTATATGGTGTATAAAATGAAATACCCTATACTTAAAGGAACCAAAGATAATCTATTCATAAATATAGAAGATTATAGATATAAAAGCATTGTGGTTCCAAAAGGGTATAAAACCAATGGCTCAAACATTCCACGAATGCTATGGTCGTGGATACCTCCTTTCAAACCGAAGTATTTACCAGCTGTTTTAGTGCATGACTATCTATGCGATCTGGAAGAATATAAAAAAGCTGATAAATATTTTGAAGAAATATTGTATAATATCGAAAAGACATTAAAAACGAAAGCAATGGTTCATGCGGTAAAGATATATCACAGAATCAGATATGGGGTAAAATAATGACAGACGACGTGATGAAAGATCTTGTAACGAAACATGACCTTACGATTACACAGCTTGTAGCAAGCGTAGAACATTTAGTAGCATCTCAAACAGAGACAAATAAAAGACTTGAAGAGATAAGCAAATTCCTTGCAAAACAAGTTGTATTTAGTACTAAGCTTGAAAATATGGATAGAGACCTAACAGATAGTTTCAAAAGAGTTCATAAGAGAATAGATGAGATAGAGACAACTCAGAAAAGTGATGCTGGGTGCGGAGCTACAAAACTTCTCAATAGAGATATGAACCAAGCAACTAAAGATATGAATAGGCTTATAGGAATATGCGAAGAGCATAGAATCAGTATCGATTCGCTCCAGAAGTCAAGAGACAGAATGGTGTCAGGAACAACAATTAAATGGGCAATTGGTTTGGCCTTGCCATTATTCGTAATGTTAACTGTATATTACACGAATAGTCTAAACAACGTACAGAGAGAAGTTGTGAAGATATCAGAGCACATAAAAGGAATTGAAAAATGAAATATTTATATTGGTTCATGATACTAGGATTTGTAGTGCTTCGCAGAATAATATTCCCACTTGTGTATATAGCTATACCAATGAGAGATTACTTGAGAAATACAGTATATAATTATCATCTAAATAATGGAATCGTGCTTAAGAGATTATGGGAACGAGAACCAGAACAGAGTACTGATGGAAAATATTGGATGCTAGATGGTGGTTCACATGCTTCTACAAAAGGACTTGTGCTAAGAAAAGATGTATCAAGATTTACTTATTGGATTGTTCTTCCAATGTGGCTTCTACTTGACGATGATTGCAACGAAGATACATATGACAAAGGATTTAATCAAACTATAATAGATGGAGAGCGTAAGAAGTGGATGCCTGAGTTCATAAAGAAAGAATTACGAAAAGCAGTAGATCGTGCAAATATGATGCACGTCAGAGGTAATTCGTTTGATTTAGGTGATACAAGAGCTGGATATCCACTATATGAATTTTGGAGTGTATTGCTATGGACATTAAGAAACCCTGCATACAACTTCAACTACAAATTCAATCAAATGTGCGATGAGAAGAAAGCATGGAATATAAAAATACTCGGAAGAGTATTTGGATGGGTTGAAGATGGGAAACTTGGAACCAAGAAATGCTACAGTTGGGAATGTGGGAGAAAACTATGACACAAAAAGAAAAAAGCAGACAAAAGCTGCTCTGGTATAGCTTCTGGTTTATAGTTGTTGTCACGCTGCTTGCATTTGTGAGTGCGTGGCTAGATAAAGATCTAAACGGCATCAATGCAATAGTCGCTACAACGATCAGTGCATTAAGCCTACTTGGTATTGGAAACCTTGCTACAAAACCTAGTCAAAACAAAGGAGACTACTAATGGAAAAATTAAAAGATATACCGATAATCATCGTAATGTTTGCACTATGTGCAGCTGGAAAATTAATTGGAAAAGATTGTAACAATGTTATGTAAAGATTATGGAGAAGGTGGAATTTAATGTTTGCACAAATAAACGCATATAAAAACTTGATAGTCGGAGGCATTATAGTAATTGCTATTATATGGCTCTATGCTTACGTTCACGAACTTAAAAGTGATATAGATGAACTAAGACTCAAAATATCAAAAAAGAACGTAGAACTAGCCAATAGGACTCTCGAGATAGAAAGATATAGCAGTAGCGTTGTCAGACAGAATGAAAAAATAGCTGCACTTGAGATCGACAAAAAAGAAAAAGATAACGAGTTATCTAAATGGAAGAACCAACCTGAAAAGATCAAATACAAAGTAATCTACAAAACAAAAAAGGTAAAGAGCAATGACTGTAAAGATATTAAAGAGCGTCTTGATTATGTCCGTCATCTTGACATTAACAAACTGTACTAGACAGCCTGAAATCAAATATGTAGATAGACCGGTAGAAGTAAAGATTCCAGTGAAGTGTATTGTTTCACAAGCAGAATGTGACTTCAATCAGCCTACTGACACAGAAGTAATAGATGCTCTTGTCAAATGTCTAATAGAGAAAAATCACAATGAACGAAAATGCCAATAAAGAATACGCATGCGCAAAGTGTCTCGGTGTAGTTGGTAAAAGATGGCTCGTACTTGTTCCGCAGAATGATTTTGGCGTGTGTAGTATGTGCAACAGTAGAGCTTTGACATATCATAAGAAAATAGTAATAGGGAGAAAGTTTGAAAAGTAAGCATTTTAAAATTCATGAATTTGTACCAAAAAAGATGTATAAAAAATATGGCCAAAAGGCTTGGAGATATGTGCCAGTTGCATTAATAGAGCTTGCTGATATATTGAAAGAGAAGTTTCCAAAAGGAAGTATAACTATCAATAACTACATGTGGGGTGGTTCAAGAGAGTGGAGCGGAATAAGAACTCCAGAAAGCCCTTGGTACTCATACGGATCTCAGCATTCATATGGAAATGCTATAGATATGAAATTTAGTGACTATGATGCTGATAAAGTGCGTAAATGGATCTTGGATAATATAGAAAAATTTCCAATGATAAAAGGAATTGAGATTGGAGTTTCATGGGTTCATGTAGATGTAAGACAAGAAGACAATGTTGTTCTTTTCGATGCAAAAGGAAATCTATACGACTACAAAGATAATGAGTTTAAATTACGAAAGTGATTTATGGTATAATACTACAATGAAAAATAATATATCTATAGGACTACCAATATGGTAAAGAAAAACGAATTACTTAGAGCACTGAAGTCAGACCTTAAAGCTGCTGATGTATCAAATAAGGAATGGACCGAAAAAAGAGACCAATGGATTGCTGAGAGCTATGGGCAACCTTATGGGAATGAACAAAACGGAAGATCTAAAATTGTAAGTAAGGATATCAAAAAACAACTTGAGTGGATGATACCTAGCATGACAGATCCATTCTTATCTACACCTGATGTAATTAAATGTAGTCCTGTAACATATGAAGATGTAAAAGCTGCTAGACAAAACGAATTACTCCTTAACACACAATTCACTAGAAAATTCAATAGATATAATTTCATCAATAAGGCATCAAGAGTTCTTGCTATAGAGGGGACTGTTGTAGTTCAAACTGGATGGGACTATGAAGATGAAGAGATAGAGACCGAGGTAGACACCATAGTTGCAGATGAATATGGAGAAGAGCATATTAAGAAAATAACATCAACTGAAACTAAAGTTATCAGGAACCAGCCCACCGCCGAAGTTGTAAGAAATGAAGACATATTCATTGATCCAACATGTATGGGTGATATGGATAAATGTCAATTTGTAATATACAGATTTGAAACAGACCTTAGCACATTGAGAAAAGACGGAAGATATAAAAATCTAAAGAAGGTGGCTGCAGGATTACTATCAGAAGATCCAGACTATGTGCCAGAAGATGATACTCAATTCAGATTTGAAGATGCTGCTAGAAAGAAAGTATTGGTGCATGAATACTGGGGAAATTATGATATGGACGGAGATGGTATAGTTGAACCAATCGTCTGCGCATGGGTTGAAGACACAATCATAAGACTCGAAGATAATCCATATCCAGATAAGAAGCCTCCATTCATCGTGGTTCCATTTACTCCAATTCCATTCCAACTTGAAGGTGAATCACTTGCAGAGAACATTGGAGATAATCAAAAGATAAAAACTGCAATTACTCGTGGTCTAATTGATAATATGGCAAGATCAAATAATGGACAAGTTGGTATCCGCAAGGGTTCATTATCAATGGTAGATAAGAAGAAATTCCTTAAAGGCGACAACTTCGAATTCCAAGGAAGTCCAAATGATTTCTGGCAAGGAAGCTATAATCAGATACCTGGTTCAGCATTTGATATGCTTGCATTGATGAACAATGAAATAGAATCACAGACTGGAGTTAAATCATTCAGTGGAGGGATCAACGGCAATGCACTTGGTTCAACCGCTACTGCAGCTCGTGGAGCAATGGATGCAACTGCAATGAGAAGACTAAACCTGGTTCGAAATATCGCAGAGAATTTAATCAAACCATTGATGCGTAAATGGATGGCATACAATGCAGAGTTCCTTGATGAGGAAGAAGTTGTTAGAATCACAAATAGCGAATTTGTTCCTATCAAAAGAGATGATCTTGAAGGGAAGATAGATGTTGATATCAGCATAAGCACTGCAGAAGACAATAATGCAAAAGCTCAACAATTATCATTTATGTTGCAAACTATAGGAAACTCAATGGGCCAAGATCTAATGCAAATAATTCTAGCGGATATAGCAAGACTTCAGAAAATGCCTGAACTATCTCAAAAAATTGAAACATATCAACCTAAACAAGATCCAAATGCAGAACAAGCCAAACAACTTGAAATGCAAAAACTTGCATTAGAGAATGAAAGACTTAAAGCACAAGTTCAAGACTTCTATATGAAAGCATCTGAAAATAAATATGACGGAATGCTTAAAGAAGCTAAGGCAAGAGTTGAAAATGCAAAAGCAGAAAAACTCATGAGCGATAAAGATATGACTGACCTTCAATTCTTGAAAGAGAATGAAGGAATATCTCATAAAGAAAAGCTTGAGCTTGAAGACTTGAAAGCTAGGCTTAATATGCTAAGCATGGAATATCAAAAACGTGCTGGAGATACTAATATCGGAACAATTCAATAGGAGACAATGATGGGATACATAGAAGAAATACAAAGACAAAAAGCTAATGAGGCGAAGGCTCAAGCCTTCGACTCAATGCAATTGCAAAACAAAATGAACCAAATAGCTGATCAAGCGCATACAGCTGGAATAGACGATGGACTTGCAGCAGCAATGAGAAAAGCTGAAGCACAAAGACAAGAACAAATGTATCAAAGAGATAATGAAAATGATGTTCAAATGATTCGAGAAGCTACTCAAATCTTAGGACGACCTCCTAGAGATGAGAAAGATATCCAGGAAGCATATAGATATAAACAGCTAATGCAAATGGGTATAAATAAAAACGAAAATGGTCTTGCATCGCAAGCAATCAACTAAAAGGATAATATAATGGAAGAACAAGGATTGGCTCAACAACAAGGTCAAGGAATGAACCAAGAACAAATGATGGCTTTGGTTCAAGAGGTAGTAAAGTTGCTTAAGCAAGGTGTGTCACCACAAGATATCGTAGCTCAAGGTGTACCAGAAGAAATTGTAGATATGGCTATCAAAGCTGCAGGAATGCAAGACAATGATATGGATACTGACAAGCCTATGGTTCCAGGAGGAATGAGTGGTCAGGGATTGGCTCAAGTAGCTGCACAACAGTAGTTTTAAGGTAAGAATAAGGTTAAGTTAAGTTTAAGTGTAGTACACTTTCAACAGTTAGACCATCGCAGGTATAGCTACAAAATCAACAACTAAAAGGAATCACATGGTGATTAACCAAGCACAGACTGAAAATGTAGAAAACGAAAATGCAGAATTTGCATACTGGGTAGAGATGAGAGAAGCTCTAGATAGACTTAAAGGAAATAAAGATTTTCAAAAAGTAATTCTTGAGGGCTATTTCAAAGATAAAGCTATCAATGGTGTAAGTTTACTTGCTACTGATTATGTTCGTAATTCAGGAAAGCGTCCTGAGATTATGGAAGCACTTGTAGCAATTAGCCAACTTGAAGACTATTTTGCAACAATTGATGCAATGGGAACTATTCCTACTGAAGACGAGTTGGCTGCTGAAGCTGCTGCTGAAGAGGAGTAACCAATGACTGAAGACAGATTGTATGATCTCTCAGACGAAGAGTTAGAAGCGCAATTCCTGGAAGCAAAAGACGATGGTGTAGAAATTGAATATGAAGAACCTGATGTGGTTCAAGATGATGAGATTCTACAAGACGACACTGATGTCGTTGACATGGATGAATCTACCGAAGATACGGAAGATGAAGAAGCAGAAGATCTGGAACAACCTGAAGATCAGGACTCCGATGATGATGCTAGTGATGAAGATGAAGCGGATGAAGATGAGTCGGAAGACTTGGACTCAGATGAAGGCGAACCTGACGAGGAGTCTGAATCAGAGGAAGAGCAACCTGAAGATGAAACTGAAGAAGCTGAAACTGAACCACAACCAGTACAGAAGCAAAAATTTAAAGCTAATGGCTTAGAATATGAGTTTGATGATAATGAAATTAAGCAGATGTTTCCGAAAGTATTTGGTCAAGCTATGGACTATACCAAGAAGATGCAGCAAATTAAACCTTATCGCAAAATGATTGACGCAATCGAACAAGCTCAACTGAACCAAGATGATTTGAACCTTGCTATTGATGTGCTGAAGGGAAACAAAGATGCTATTGGAGCGTTACTAAAGAGAACAGGCATTGATGCCCTCGAATTAGAAACAGATGAAGAAAGTAACTATGTTCCACAGGATTATGGTCGGGATGAACAAACTCTGGCTTTAAAAGATGTAGTAGATGAGATTAGTGCAGATCCTGAATATGCAAGAACGCAGAAAGTATTGACAAGTGACTGGGATGATAATTCATGGAAAGAACTTAGTTCTAATCCTGCAACTATCAAAGCATTACATATTGACGTTAAAAACGGAATGTATGATAAAGTGCAACCAATTGCTTCAAAACTTAAAGTCTATGATGGTGGTTCCAAATCAGATTT
>Ga0256829_1003517_pt1 | contig 10798 bp, 18 predicted proteins | sample 131447metaG_FD_185979 | JGI IMG/M metagenome (GOLD analysis project Ga0256829, IMG submission 185979) | Hydrothermal vent microbial communities from Lau Basin, Pacific Ocean - 131-447 | ecosystem: Environmental > Aquatic > Marine > Hydrothermal vents | place: Pacific Ocean: Lau Basin | collected... | reverse complement strand
CCCTAAGCCCTAAGCCCTAAGCCCTAAGCCCTAAGCCCTAAGCCCTAAGCCCTAAGCCCTAAGCCCTAAGCCCTAAGCCGTAATTTGATTATCTCTTATTCGTCTTTGTCTTTTTCTTTTTCTATCTAACAAATAGTCTAATATGAATTGGGTTTTTGCATCCGTGTTACCATAATAATCATATACACTTGTCAGTATTCTCTGTTGTAGCAATCTATAAATCCCTGAATGTAATTATATATATTGTCCCAAGTTACTTTATAAGAAGAAAAAGGTTTATTTATATCATCCTCATATATAGCGAATGATACTGTAGTATTTTTATTTTGTTCAACAATATCATTTATTAAGTCTAATGTTTCTCCTTCTTCTTTTAATTTTTTGAATGATTCACCTTCTATGCCTGGATATGGCATAGTATATATGGAGACTCTCATTTTTTCAATCATTGGGAACCTTTTTTTTAAATCAGATAGTAAAATTTGTGCTACTTGATCTTGATGATTCTTTATTTTTACATAAAATAATATTTTATGTTTCACATCTTCATAATATTAATGAAAGAATATTTCTTTAAGAGATAAACCGTTCTCCATCTTTCATCCTCCATCTTTATTTTTATTAAATATACTCTTTTATACTTCCATTTTCAAGGTCTGCCGTTAAATCTTTGACTGAATGACGAAACCGTGCTACCAACCTTGTTAATTCCGTAGAGTCCCATAGTCAGTATCATAAGGTTAGTGGGTATATCGGGTAGTTTGTGATATACTATAAATGTGATAGCTGCGGTTATAACATAGAAAAGAGTGAGAGATATGGCAATTACTCTTGACGAGGATATCTTTTTACCGTTTGTCTCTTGTATGATTGATTTCATCTCTCATCCATCTTTATTTTTATTAAATATACTCTTTTATACTTCCCTTAGGAATGGAAGCAAAAACCTTCCTTGCTACCCATCCTCCTATATACGAGTAAACTTCAAACCATGTTCCCTTGTATTTGCGATACTGTACTTCTTGCCATACCTGTCGTGTCAGTCCTGGGTATTTTTTCTCATACCTTGATGTATTCTTAATTCTTTCTTTACCTTCTTCAGTGATTTCATTAGTAAGATCTACAATCAAATATCTATGTTCAGGATTGATTTTCTCTTTAATTGTTTTTTTGTCAACTTCAGGATTTAAGTAGTTACCATTAATTATATCTGTTGGTGAAACAATGGTGAATTCGCCTTTTTCAGCTAATTCTCTAAACAACTCAAAACGTTCCTGTAATAAGTAAAATAATTCATTTGCCTCTTTTTGATTGTCAGCAGTGCATAGTAATTCATAATTATCTCTTAAATCAATTTCATCAATGTTAAACATACTTCTACCTTCCTTTTTTATATTAGTTTTTTGCCCTTAATAGTTTTTTATAGTATTTATTTTTATCTATGTATTTTACCATTAAGTCATTGATAGATTTATATAAAACTCCATCCTTGTAGAAGATTTCTCCTCCGTATCTACCATATATTCCGATATGTTTACTTGTTATTATGAATAGGTTATCTATATGTTCGCTAATTAGATTTTTCAAATATTGTGTGCATTTTTCGCCTGCTTTTAATTCAGCTTCAGTAACAGGTCTCCAAGTTTCGGGTGCATCGTATTTTTCCATTCTAATTCTTTGAAATACTGTAATTCCAAATCCAACATCAATGGATACATCCAACGTATCGCCATCAATAACCCTATTTACTTCGGATATCCTATAAGTGTATAAATTCATATCATTTTTCCTTCTTGTTTTCCAAGGTATAAAACCCTTACTAACCTTTTTTGAATGCGTCTATGAGCCTTATTTAACGCCTTTTTTTTGCCCATTTTTAGATAAATTGGTCTCCGCTTGTTTATCTTCATACCATTGTCCTACCGGATGGTTTTGCTGGTCAAATAACCTGACGATATGTTTTTCAATGGATCTGTCAGAATACCACCAAGTAATCGCTGTAGTAGTAAGATATAGTATTGTAATAACTATCTTATCACCGGAAACATAGAAAAGGGTTGCATCTTTCTGATAACTGATATATGCCAGTATCATTATTGACATTGTAAACAGATAGGCAAGGAATGGTCTAACGGAATGTTTGACGCTATCCACAAATGCAAAGCTCATTGCAATAATCGCCTTAAAGAATTTAGGTAGGTATTGCATATAGCTGACATTGAATAAGTCTTTATTTGATTGCTCATAAGATGCCTTTCTTGCTTCTATGTTAGCCAGCTCAACCTGTCCTTGTGTTTTAGCTTGCTGTATCTGAATACCTGTTTCAGCAGATACACGCATAGTATCCTGTTTTATTCGTTCCATATCTACCTGATGCTGATAGTTTAGTTTAGTGAGTTTGTATTTGCTATACGATGAAACAGCGGAGCCTATAAGCCCTGTAATGCCACCAAGAATACCGCCTGAAGCAAGATTAGCTATAGAGGATAATAAACCCAATTAAAGCCTCTTTTTTAGCTCTTTGTATTCAGTTAAAATACCTTTATAATCGCTCACCAAACTGCCCTTCATCTTCATTACCTTAGCAGTTATTTTAACGCCATTCCGTTTGCCTACAAAGAATCCTACCACGAATGAAACAAATAGACATATAATGAAAATTATAAAACCTGCATCAGTCATAATGCCTCCTATTTTAATATTTCTGCTATAATAGCAACTGTCATTGTTATACCGCCTGCAATTAAACTAAATGTAACTCTTTGTGTGAATTTATCAAGTCTATTGTGCAACTCATCAAACTTATTAAATAAAACCGTTATCTTTTTATCCTGCTCACCAACCCTGCTTTGTATGACTCGCAAGTCTGTGATAGCATCGGTTAGCTTTGTGATAGCTTTGTTGCTTTCTGCAACAGTATTGTTCACCCCGTCAATTTTCGCTCCCAGCTCTGCAAGCTTTTCTCTTATTTCAATTACATCATCATTGCCCATTACCTGCTCCTTATTCTTTTATGCAACAATCTCCAAGGCTGTATATCCAAGCTAAAACTATATTGATAATACTTCGGCAAGTCTTCTGCTTTCACATTGAAATTTTTGTATCCGATTGAAGCTATCAGCCCCCGATAACTGCCGTCCTTTCTTTTCCAATAAGGTATGCCGATTATATACTCGAAATAACGCCTGCCTTTAGTGTCGTAGGCATCCCATACGCCCCAACCTATCTGTTTCCACCTTGCCCCGTGTCCCTCAATTCTTGTTATAGTTGTATGCACGCCAATCCAGTTCTGGAAGTTGCTTGCCCTGTTGCGGAATAGCCAGCGTAGTCTTGCCCAATATGAATTAACATTAAAGCCCTTATGCTGCCAGCCGTAATCACCTGACAAGCCTGTATCGTAGTTGTCCCATAACCAGAATATTTTCAGCATCCTGTAGTCCTGACCCATTCGTCTGCGAGGCTGAAACTTAACTTTAGGCAATAGCAAGCCTATTGGAACTGCCAATAAGCCTGCTACTTGCACTATCACTGAAGGTATGAATAGCAGTATAAAGTTAATCAGATTTACCAGATGCTTCATTAGCCTGTTCTGCCTGTAACTTGTTTATCTCTGCCACCTTCTGATTTATGACCTGATTGAGCGCCTGCAACTGGTTTTGAAGAGCCTGTTGCTGCATTATAAGGTCGTAAACTTCCGCTTTCTTTTCCGCTATATCCTTATGCATCTTTCCATCCCTTAAAGTCCCCTGCCTTCAGAAAGTCATACACATTGACCAATATGTTGCTGGCAGGGTCAAATATAGGCGTAAACTTGTCGTCAATCACTTCCTTGCCCGTAGAGTCTATTGTAGTCTCTACATTGAAAAAGTATGTCTTAGTATCCAGCGGTATCTTGCCACTACCCCTTGCAGTAGCGTCATAAAACACCTTTACCGTTACGCTTCCTGATTTACCATAGTAGTCCACCACCAGGTTGCTAACCTTTGCATAAGCCTCTGTTGCGGTTATGCCCGACTTTGCTTCAAACTTGCCTTCTAAAGCCATAATATCCTCCTATAAATTAAGCAGCTGCTATTACCGTGTCAGTCCCAGATGACCCTAACCAATGCAATGCTCCAGCACTTGCATATAAAACACCGCCACCAGTAGGAGCAACGGTAGGTGCTGTAGTTGCGTTGGCTATGCCAAGAACACCAGTTCCTGAACCGAATTGGTCTATTGTGTTGATTCCGATGTTGCCCTTCAGCACCGTAGTTGTTATGCTATCATTCCCCAGCGTAACTGTGTTGCTCCCGTTACCTATTGCATTGTAGCCGATAACAATCTCATTTGTGTCGCCATCGGCAAGGGGTTTAGCATTTGCTCCAAGTAAAACAGAATAGTTGCTTGTCTGGTTTGGAGTCGTGCCATCGGCGATGTAGAAACCAGCACTCGCACCACTAGCAGTGTTGTAATAACCAGTAGTGTTGTAAAATAATGCACTCACACCACTAGCGGTGTTGCTACTACCAGTAGTGTTGTAATATAATGCATTCGCACCACTAGCAGTGTTCCAATAACCAGTAGTGTTGTTATGTAATGCATTCGCACCACTAGCAGTGTTGTAATTACCAGTAGTGTTGTAATATAATGCATTCGCACCACTAGCAGTGTTGTTACTACCAGTAGTGTTGTTATATAATGCATTCACACCACTAGCGGTGTTGTAATAACCAGTAGTGTTGTAAAATAATGCACTCACACCACTAGCAGTGTTGTTACTACCAGTAGTGTTGTTATGCAATGCACTCGCACCACTAGCGGTGTTGCTACTACCAGTAGTGTTGTAATATAATGCATTCGCACCACTAGCGGTGTTGTAATTACCAGTAGTGTTGTTATGCAATGCACTCACACCACTAGCGGTGTTGTAATAACCAGTAGTGTTGTAATATAATGCATTCGCACCATTAGCAGTGTTGTTACTTGCATACACCACACTCGTTATAGCCGTTGCATCTGTTACAACCTTTGCCACCCCTACAGTATTAGCAGGCTTTGACGGAGCTGCCGCACCGTTAGCCACAGCACTAAAAGTGAAGTTGCCGTTCTGGTCAAGGAATATGTATGTATCACTTGAAGCTGTATAGGTATGAGAAGTAGTAGGAGTAAATACCACATAGCCATTTATCATTGCATATCCACTGCTAATATTGCTTGTCAGCGTTGCAGAAGTAGCAGGATGTATACCAGTGATGATAAAGTTGCCCATATTCGGTCTGCCTGCCACCACGGGGATATCATTGACTGCGGGAGTGAGAGAAGGGCTGTAGCCTGATAAAGTAGCTGCATCACCCGTTGTATTTCCAGTTCCACCTTGTCCTTTTGATAGCGGTGTAGTTAAACCTGATAGTGAAGTTATATCGCTATTTGCTCCGCTTGCTGCTGCTCCCAAATTAGCCCTTGCAGTTGCAGCATCACTTGCTCCTGTTCCACCATCGGTTATTGAGAGGTCTGTAATGCCTGTTATACTTCCGCCTGTTATAGCAACAGAAGCAGGGTTATACTGCTTGTAAGTAGTGCCATCGGGCAAGTCATCCTGAGTTTTGCCTGCGAAATGGTCTATATCGTATTTGTTAGTTGTTCCTTCAGGAAGATTATCAGTAGTTTTACCATTAAAATAAAGATTAGTTGTTCCTTCAGGAACTTGATCGGTGTTATAATCACCTGATTGAGCTATTATTGAACCTGTTCTTCCAAAAACACTAACTACCGACTGATTTGCGGTATTTGTTCTTGATATTATTCTCCAGTCAGTTCCATCTGATTTTATATCTATAACCTCATCTTGTTGTGATAGTGTTACAGATGCAGAACCTTGAATAGTTTCTGTTCCAGCAGGTTGTATTGTAATGGTATTGGATGATAAATCTATTTTCTTTATTAAATATTCAGCGCCTGATATTCCTACTGCTGTTGGTAGGTATAATGTAAAACTTGCTGCAGTTGCATCACATAGTAATGTATGGTCATTGATGTTAACTGAATAATCAGAGGTTATTGTTGAAATGTCTTTGAACAATACTGTAGGATCGAAACGTGAATTTGTATTTAAGGCAAGTAAATAATCAGAATGTGGCGTTTTTGAAGCATGTATGCCTTTTATCGTATCTGCATCAGCTACACTTCGAGGCACATTATACTCCTTTAAAGAAGTCTGATATTCTATCTATTAAGGATTTTTTAGTTTTTTCTCTTACGGGTTTTACTGGTAATTGCGTAACTTGTTTAGCATGATGTTTGCCTTGGATTGCACCTGTTCTGTTTGTCTCTATTTTGATACGATTTATCCACGCAGATATACAGTTTGCAACTAATTCTTCGGGTTTTCTACCAGTTTTATCTGAAACCTTATTAATTAGTTCTTTTTCTTCGTCGCTTAGTTTTATCTCCATTTTTCCTCTTTCTATATAACTTTATGCATTCTTCCATTGTTTTGCCACTTTTTAAACACTCACCAATAAACTTGTTGTATGCACTTACCTTTCTTTTAGATTTTGATGGTTGACTAATATGGTTTTCTCTTATAATAATAGGCATATTATATTAACGTAACATAGCTCCAAATAGAATTTGCATAAACATACAGTCTCTTACCTGGTGTTACATGATTTGTATTTACAACTATTCTAATAGCTCCCTCGCTACCTGTAGGTAGAGTGTATGTTGTAAACTCTTCTCCATAATCACCAATATCAACACTTGTAGTAGTATCGTTATCCGCATCCCGCCCTGCATAGCCGTTGGCAACATTTTTATTTGATAATGATTCTTTTGTATCTATATATGCAATGGTGTTGAATACTTTTACATTGCTAAGAATTAAGCTGTATTTTGTCCCTATTCGGTTGATTTTTATATCAAATCGTTGGTCAAGACCATAGTTTTCTGTATCCACATAAAAAGACCCCACCCCATTCGAATCGCTTTTTGCCTGTGGAACTTTATCAATTGCTTCACCCCCTGTTGGATCAGCGTAAACTGTTGCCGGAATATTAGTTCCTGTTAGAAATACGGAAATATCAGCATTTTTATATATAAGATTTGCCTTCCATTGACTCCTCATCCTTGTTTCCTCCTTTTATATTCTGCAGCGCATTCTTTCATTCCCTTTCCTTCTTTCATACATTTTCCTATAAATATGTTATATTTACTCGGTTTTCTTTTTTTTCTGGTTTTCTTTCCAACTTCAAGCTCAGCTAACATATTAAGTATAGTATCAAGTTTTTCAAGTATAGTATTAAGTTCTATATTACATTCAGACACTACTTGGCTCCGAGAATGAGTGTAACCGTATCAACTCCCGATACTCCTGCTGCTGCTGCACTTATTTTTACATATCTGAAGCCATTCCATTCTGTTGCGGTGTAACTTGTTTCTGCTGTTGCGGATGTATAATGGTTAACCCAATTTATATTATCCATCGATATATCTACTGTAAATGTGGTAGCGGTAGTAGCCGAAGCATATACTTCGAGCAGTTTATGTCCTTTTGTATCAAGTGTTATACTATTAGTTGATAATGATTCATCTGAAGCTATTAGTTGAGAATATACGTGTTCCTCTGCAAGAAGATTAGTCGTTTGAGTTGTAATATCAGTTGATTTGGCTACACCATTTGTATTAGTAGCTACAGTAGCAAGATTGCCCCCTGTTTCTTTAGCAACGTTGGATGTTGTTGTATCAATAGTTGTATTTGTAGCAACTTTTCCATCTATGATTCTTACTCCTGATACCGATATTTCAGACATTTTTAACTCCTATTAAAATTAAACATCATACGATTCGTTTCCTTTTTGCTACCTTGAGCTTAGGTTTTTCATTACCTATCTGCTTTGTAACATCACTTATTAAATTAAGTATATTCGGATTATTGCCAAACGGTTCGACTATCTTATTAAGCAACCCTTTTCTCTTTGCAAGTTTCACCGTTGTATATAGATGACCCAATATATTTTTTGCCTCCGCAGCAGATGCCTTGCTATGAGGTAATGCTACAGCCTGCATTATAAATTTTCTTGCGTAGGATATAAATTGATGCTGATCTGGGTCCGAATCCGAATATTCAAGTTGAGGTTTCAGACTTGATTGAATTGTCTTCCAGTTTCTAAGTTCCTCAACCCTTGCAGCAGTCATCTTTTTAAGGTTCTCTAATCCGAATTCCTTTTCCTCTATTTCCACCTGTTTCTTTAAATATTCTATTTCATCAAGCTCATTGTTAAATTTACCATCAACCTTCAACATATTTTGTTCTAACTTCAATTTTCGTATATCAAGAAGAATCTTTCGTGCTTCAAATTCTGCATGTTTGATTTCCTGATACTGAACAGTTACCTCTCTTTGAAGTTGCCAATACTTTGCATCCGGAGTTGGATTATCGAAATCATTTAACACCGATACTTGCATTTCGGTTGGTGTTCTAAATTTCTGCACTATCTCGGTGCTTCTATCAAAGATATGTTTATTCTGCTCGAGGAATTGCCTATCTTGCTTTGTTAGTATGTCCATTATGATAATTCCTCCTTCCAATAATATGGATATGAACGAGATGGATCAGGAGTTTTGTAAGTTTCTGCAGTAACATTGCTTCCTGCTACTGTTCCATCTTTTGTAGAAGAACCAAAAGCACCAAAATCAGCCCTTGCATTATTTAAGTTAGGTCCAACAGTCCATGTAGCTCCATTGTAAGATTCAGTATCAACACCTCCATATATTTGATTTAATGACTGCCTTCCTCCTGCCGTATTTCCATCGCTCGATGATGAACCAAAAGCAGATAAGGAACTTCTTGCAATGTTCATATTGGTATACGATCCCCAAGAAGTTCCATTGTATTTTTCCATGGTAGCTAATGTATTAGTTCCATCATCTCCACCTGCTATAACTCCATCATTCGAAGATGATCCAAAAGAGGAAGCGAGTTCTGTATTTGTCCATATACCACCTGTCGTAGTCCACGTAGTTCCATTGTATTTTTCAGCACTGGATAAAAAGTAGTCCGTGCTATTATACCCTCCTACTGCAACTCCATCATTTGCGGATGATCCAAAAGCTGTTAGATAATACCTTGCAGTATTCATATTAGCTTTCGTAGTCCATGTAGTTCCATTGTAAGTTTCGGTTTCGGTGGTAGCTGATGATATGTTGCCGACTCCTCCTGCCACAGTTCCATCGGTTGAAGACGAACCGAAAGCAGATAAACTACCTCTTGGGGTATTCATGTTAGGTTCTACAATCCAAGCAGTTCCATCATAAGTTTCTACAGAAGCAGCACATATAGTTCCATCATTTGAAGATGACCCAAAAGCGCCAGGGAAAGATTTTGAAGTATTCATACTGGCTATCATCATCCATGTAGGAACATTATGTATTCTTGCAAACTTGATCAACGGGTCTTTAAATACCTGTAAAAAGTTATCCTCTGCTCCATCGGTGGTATAATTTTCAATCGTGAAGGTTGCAGCAGAACCTGCTGTTGTTGATTTTAACCATACACTTATGTTCTTCATATTTCTGTTGAATGATACAACAACGAAGTTTCCAAATGTAATAGTTCCGCTTTCGTAAATATTATCTTCGCCGTTTTCAAACATCGTAGTATGTACTTCATAATCGAGGGAGTTAGCTGCATCGGTGTTGGTTATTCTGATTGAAGGAGTTCCTTCATTATAGATGGTTTCCCAATCGAACAATTTGGTTAGAGTATCTGTAGTTGTTCCTTTAAGTGTTGACATATTTATACTCCTCTTAATGTGTACATTGTTTTACTCTTTATTGAAGCATCGTATTCGGTGCTGGCTATATTGGTATTATTTATAAGTATGCTGAAGTTATTAGCTATAACAATAGGTTCAGTAATATACATATAGAATATAGAACCTGAATTATACAAAGTGTCAGCAATATTTATATCAACATTCGTAATTTCTTCATAATACTTCATTCTAAAGCCTTTGCCAAGTTTCATAACCATAAAAGTATTTATCAATGTATCCTTGTAGATTGTATCATCCATTTTAATTGAAATTTCAACATTCTGCAAGGATAATACAGGGTTTTTTAATGCCATAGCAAAAGATAATATGGTGTGTTGCCCTGAGAACGATATTAGCTCTTTGCTTGTGCTTGGGTTTATATTCACTCTGCTTGTTAGTATAGATGTTTTTCCAACATTCTGTGAGACTATATTTCTGTTCTGATTTGTACTAATTGTTGTGTTTGGTTGTTTTATGTTTATACTTTTTAATTCTTCTAATAAACTATTATGTTTATTAGGCGGGCAATAATATTCTACTATACTACTCATTTTTCTTACCTCCGAGAACTAATATACCAAGTAACAAACCAGCACCTATAAGTATAAGAGGGCTTGTTAGCTGGGCGCCTGTTTTTACTCCTACTACTGTAGCACCCTGTGCAACTTTTTTGTTAGGATTATACGGTACTACTTTGGTAATATTGCCGTTTGCATCCCTCGTTACTACTGCAAGGTAACATTTATTGTTAGCTGCCATTTGTTATTTCCTCCCAGTAAGTAAAAGTATGAGTAATAAACCACCACCAATCAAAACTAATGGATTACTGACTATTGAAGATATATTAGTTGTTTTAGTCCCAAGCAAAGTTGGTGTTACTGTTAGTTGAGCAGCTTGTTGTTGAGCAGCTTGTTGTTGAGCAGCTTGTTGTTGAGCTTTCAATTGGGCAGCTTTCTGTGCTGCAAGTTGAGCAGCTTGTTGTTGAGCAGCTTGTTGTTGAGCTT
>Ga0256829_1003516_pt1 | contig 10799 bp, 10 predicted proteins | sample 131447metaG_FD_185979 | JGI IMG/M metagenome (GOLD analysis project Ga0256829, IMG submission 185979) | Hydrothermal vent microbial communities from Lau Basin, Pacific Ocean - 131-447 | ecosystem: Environmental > Aquatic > Marine > Hydrothermal vents | place: Pacific Ocean: Lau Basin | collected... | reverse complement strand
TTGATGATTTAGAATCAGGTAGTCGTGTGGATGTGGATGAGAGCAAACGCGACCCGCTTGATTTTGTGCTATGGAAAAAAGCAAAAAAAGGTGAGCCATCTTGGGATTCGCCTTGGGGTCAAGGTCGTCCTGGTTGGCATATTGAGTGTTCTGCTATGAGCTGCAAACATTTGGGCAATACATTTGATATTCATGGTGGTGGCATGGATTTGAAGTTTCCGCATCATGAAAATGAAATTGCTCAAGCAAGGGCAGCCAATGATGGTCAATTTGCACGCTATTGGTTGCACAATGGCTTTGTGAATATCAATGCTGAAAAGATGTCCAAATCATTGGGTAATTTTTTTACCATTCGTGAAGTCACAGAAAATTTTCATCCTGAAGTCTTGCGTATGTTTATATTGGGTACGCATTATCGCTCACCCTTGGATTTTTCAGATGCAGCATTGGATGCGGCCAAAGCGGGTTTGGATAGATTGTATGAGACCAAACGTCGCATAGGCGAGGCTACCATAGCGGTAGATCAAACAAGTTTGCCACAAGGGTTTTGCGATGCTCTTAATGATGATTTTAATACGCCAGAAGCCTTGGCAGAAGTATTTGAATGTTCGCGCCGTATCAACAAAGCCCTGGATGCTGAGGAAGATGTGAGCACTGATATACAATATTTTGCGGCAATGTTGGCTTTACTGGGTATCGTTCAACAAGATGCTGCGTCTTGGTTTCAGGGCAATGATGAGGATACTGATGCCATTGAGAAATTGCTTGCAGAGCGTATGCAAGCCAAGCAAAATCGTGATTTTGCGCGTGCCGATGCGATTCGGGATACATTGAAGGCGCAAGGTATTGTGCTTGAAGATACAGCCAGTGGCACAACATGGAAGCGGGGTTAGTTCATGGGTGATATACAAAAAAGCTCCAATATTGTTTGGCATGAAGCGCAAGTCAGTCGCGATATGCGCGAGAATATGAATGGACATCAAGGCGCTGTATTATGGTTCACAGGGCTTTCAGGCGCTGGAAAATCAACATTGGCTCATGCTGTAGAGGAGTGTTTGCATCGTATGGATGCACGTACATTTGTCATTGATGGTGATAATGTAAGGCATGGTTTGTGTGCAGATTTAAGTTTTTCAGATGCGGATAGGGTAGAGAATATTCGGCGTGTGGGTGAGGTTGCTAAATTGTTTGTGCAAGCGGGTATGCTGACGCTAACTGCATTTATTTCACCCTTTCGTGCCGATAGAAATCAGGTGCGTCATATATTGGGTGATGATTTTATTGAAGTCTATTGCAACACGCCGCTGGATGTATGCGAATCGCGGGATGTGAAAGGTTTGTATCAAAAGGCAAGGGCAGGTGAGATTGCTGATTTTACGGGTATTTCATCGCCTTATGAAGCACCAGAGCATGCTGAAATCAGCGTGAATACAGGCGAGGATAGCTTGGATGATTGCGTTGAGCAGGTATTGGCATATCTCCAAGCCAAAGGCGTGATTGGCGATGTCTGATAGCATTAAGGCGGTGATTCTTGCAGGTGGTTCAGGCACACGCCTATGGCCATTATCGCGCCAACAACTCCCCAAACAGTTTCTAAATTTGGATGGGGATGAAAGTCTATTGGAAGCGACCATTTCTCGCTTGCATCCTTTGCTGGAAAAAGATGATGTTTGGGTGGTCAGCAATGAGGCACATGCTAGCGGTGAGGCGTATGAATTATTAGAAAATCTACACACCATTTTAGAGCCTTGCGGGCGTAATACAGCGCCAGCGATTGCATTATCTGCAGCATTGCTGATGCAAGAAACGCAATCAGACCCTGTGATGATTGTATTGCCTGCTGACCATTTGATTCGTGATATCCAAGGCTTTCATCAAGCTTTGGACATTGCTATTGCAGCAGCCAAGCAAGGCTGCTTGGTCACTTTTGGCATCAAGCCGGAGCATCCTGAAACAGGCTTTGGCTATATTCAAGCCGATGATAAGAGCATGGCTCAAGGTGTATCGGCAGTCAAACGTTTTGTTGAAAAGCCTGATTTGGAGACAGCAAAAAGTTATTTGGATAGTGGCGATTATTATTGGAATTCGGGCATGTTTGTTTGGCAGGCATCCACGTTATTGGAAGAAGTGAAAACGTATTTGCCAGAGGTTTGGAAAGTATTGCAATCCATGCAAGCAGCTTGGGAGCAAGGTGAAGCTTGGCAGGAAGTGGTGCGGCATCAGTTTGAAGCTATGCCAGATGTATCCATTGATTATGGTATTATGGAAAAATCTCAGCGCGTGGGTGTTGTACCATGTGATATTGCTTGGTCGGATGTGGGCAGTTGGGATGCTGTGTATGAACTCTCCCAAAAAGATGCACAGGGCAATGCCATGGAAGGGGATGTGTTGCATGTGAATTGCAGCAACACCCTTTTGCGTAGTCAAACACGATTGATTGCAGCCGCTGGGCTAGAAGATGTGATTGCAGTGGAAACCCCTGATGCAATTTTGCTTTTAAAACGTGGCGATAGCCAATATGTACGTGATTTGGTGGCTCAAATTAAAGCGCGGGGAAGCCGCGAACATATTGAACATATGACAGTGCAACGTCCGTGGGGCAGTTATACGGTGCTTGATGAGAAGCATAGTGATTACAAACTCAAACGTATTGAGGTCAAGCCCGGTGGGCGCTTGAGCCTACAATCACATCAACAACGCTCTGAACATTGGGTTGTGGTTTCAGGCGTGGCAACGGTTACGCGTGGTGATGAGGTGTTCACTGTGTATAAAAATGAAAGTACCTATATTCCCATTGGTGAAAAGCATCGCTTGGAAAATAAAGGCGATAAAATCCTTCGTATGATTGAAGTGCAAGTGGGTGATTATTTGGGTGAAGATGATATTGAGCGTTTTGATGATGTTTATGGGCGTTAATAAGAAGTTTTTCGCTTACTTATAACGTTAAAGCTCAGTCACGCCGCTTTTTGGCGTCGGCTGGAGTGCCTTGTTAACCATTTTTATTCTCTCGATATCGCTACATGAGGTTAACACTTCTGGCTCTGGGTTTGGGTAGGCTAAATTATTTTGCAACCAAACTTTTATCATGTTTTCCCGTTTATCCTTTTGCAAGCTTGAGTATTTCCTTGAAAATTCTGGTTTTTTTCTTATTGCTCTTGCAATAGACTCTATTGCAAATTTTTCTTTATCAAGGTTGCTTATTACTAACCCGTCAACTTCTTCAACATATTTTTGGGCTACGTTAATTAAAGACGCAGTTTCTTTAAATGTAAGGCTATCACCCCGTTCGGCTTTTTGGGTTAATCCAGTTGGATCTAGGCCTCTAAAGTTGTCTGCTATCCACGATTTATTTTTTTGTATCAGGTCATTGTGCCCATCCATAAGCTTGTTTTCAGCCAAGCTATGAATAGCATTGTTTCTCCATGTGACAAGGACATCTGTCAACGCAAGTATGACAGGGTTAACACCCAGTTCTTTTCCCAATAAAACAGACTTTTTCAGAACAGACCGACCTGCACTATCAAAAACTAATTGTTCACTTTCCTTTTGCAGGTACTTTGGAGATTTATTGAGCAAAGATACATACATATCAATACCATCTACCGCCCAAGCTAAAAATGATTGTTTTACAAACATTCGACTTCTGCCGATAGTGCCATCTCTATCTTTTGGTGACCATGTGGTATGCAACTCTTCTGGAGCTTCATTTACATCACTTCCTTTTAAGTGATGAAGGGCGACCATTGAAGTAACTAGAAATTGATTAGCATTTCCTAAATGTTTTTTGAACTTAATTCGAGCAATCGTTTTCTTCATAATATTGGCGCATCAGGCGAGATTCGAACTCGCTCCTTTCCCTTTAAAGAGAGCATTTGCTCAGTGAAGGGGAACGTCTGACCATTCGACCACTGATGCATATTTGGTTAACAATCCCATTCGCAGGAATGAAAGTCCTTATATTTATAATACATAGGTGGAACAGTAGTCCATTTTATTGCGTATAAAAGGCAAAAAGAGGAAAATATTTGTTGGTCTATATATCATAGGCAGATAATGGGATAGATGATTGTGGATGTCAAAAGTGCGGCATTAGGCATAAGTTATTGAGTTTATAGATAGAGAGAGATATTGGCAGTGTATCCGTCTCCCTTTGAAGGGAGAGGGTTATGGGTGAGGGTTGCAGGTTAAAATGTGCTTTTATCCCAACCAAACATTGCCCGTTCAGGGCTGGTAAATTCAATATAAATACGATGGCTTGGGATATGCAGCTTATCTTCCAAATAGGAACAAAGTGTGTTTGATAAATCATGAGTTTGACCACTATCCAAGCCCAGACTTTTAAGCTCTAAAAAGGCTGTTGGCTCTTGCTCTCCAGCAAAAGACATGGGCTTATCATCGGATAAAAGAATCATCACATACGATTCAGGTTTGCCCAATGCTTGGGCTACAAGGTTTGATGTTTGATTGAGAAATTCATCCTTATGTTCAATGGTTATATTGGTATGTATATGCAATACAGGCATGGGTAACTCCTCAGAATCCAGAAATCTTATACACAGCGAAAATATAATACTGTATATTTATGGAGTGTAAGCTTATAGCGCTATGTGAAGCAATATCTTACAGTAAAAGCTTTATTCTTTCTTGCTTCCCCAAGAAAGAACCAAAGAAAGGGACCCTGGCAATCTGCTTATCTCCTCCACTTACAACTTTCAAAAGGGCGCGTGTTACTGCGCTTATCCTTTTGAAACCCGACGTTTCGGCGCAGCTTGGGCAAGGGGATGAAGCACCTCACTCATAACATGCCTCTCTGTGCCCTTCGTGTCCTCTGTGGTGGAAAAAATATAAAAAAACGGCTTATTTAGAAGACTCTAATTATTTTGCTTGGGGTACAGCCTCAACCGCATCACTGCTTGATGAGGCCATCATCAATGCCTTTTTTTGCGCTTGCATGCGCTGCTTGATGATATTCACACCTGCAAGAATAAAGCCCAATGCAATAAATGCGCCAGGTGGAAGAATAAACATCAGCACATCAGGATAATTGGCACCCAAAACTTCAAAACCAAAAAGCTCACCTTGACCCAACAACTCACGAACTCCGCCTAAGAGCACCAGTGCGAAGGTAAAGCCAGAGCCCATGGCAATAGCATCGACGAAGGAATGTATGGGTGTATTTTTGCTGGCAAAGGCTTCAGCACGCCCAAGAATAGCGCAGTTAACCACAATGAGTGGAATAAATAAGCCCAAAATTAAATACATCTCATGCATCCAAGCATTCATCGCCATACCAATGATGGATACAAAGGCTGCAATAATGGTGATATAAGCAGGAATACGAACATGCTCAGGAATACCACCACGGATAAGGGATACGGTAACATTCGAGCAAATAAGCGCGAGCAATGTGGCTGCACCCATCCAAAAGCCATTTTCAGCAGATGTAGTGACACCAAGCAATGGGCACATGCCCAAAAGTTGCGTGAAAATCGTATTGTTATGCCAAAGACCATCGGCAAGAATATCGGCATTGCGGATAGGCGTATCGTTTGAATTGCTGGTGGCATTACTGTGCATGATTCACCTCCGATTTTGATACTAGCCTTAGCACTTGGGATTGTGCAAACATTTGCAATGCTTTTTTAACGGCTTTGACGACAGCGCGTGGGGTGATGGTTGCACCGGTGAACTGATCAAAATCACCACCATCCTTGCGCACTGCCCAACGGGCATTGCTTAACGATTTGTCAGAAAATGCGTGAATCCAAGGGATATTTTTAACAATGCCATCACCTAGCCCGGGTGTTTCCTGATGATCAATAATGCGAATAGCATGAATACTGCTATCAGGGTTCACTGCAATCAGGATATGAATACTGCCATTGTAGCCATCAGGAGCGATGGTTTGCCATGCGATGGCATTGATATGCTGCTCTGGATTGCGTGAGATATAAAATGTAATCGGTTGAGAATCTTTTGGGCTCAAGATGAAAGTATCTGTGATAGGGTCATTGCTATGCTCAGGCAAGACTTGCATCAGCGCTTGCATCAATGCTTGGCGCTGGGCTTGTGCAATGGGTGCTTTGGTGAGCATATTGGTGATACCCAGCAAGACTGTGCTGATGACAGCAACCAGTACGAGGGCAATAATCATGCGCCATTGTTCACGGCTTATATTCATGATTGCTCCTCTTGCTTATCTGATGCGCCATAGATTTTAGGGCGGCAATAATGATCAATCAGCGGTACAGCGCAATTCATCAGCACCACAGAAAACATCGCCCCTTCAGGATAACCGCCCCAAGTGCGGATACACCATGTGAGCACACCACATCCGATACCAAATACAAGTTGCCCTTTGGGTGTAACTGGTGATGAGACTGGGTCTGTTGCCATAAAAAACGCACACAAGATTAAACCACCAGCCAAGAGGTGAAACAGGGGTGGCGTATAGTGATTGGGGTCAATATTGCTGGCAATGGCTGCAAGCACCATCACTGTGGTGATAAAACTCACAGGGATATGCCACGTAATGGTATGCCTAGCCAATAAATAGATGCCACCCATCAGCAATGCCAATGCACTGGTTTCACCCAGGCTGCCCGTTTCACGTCCAATAAAAGCATCCAAATAGGAATAATCATATGTATGCAGTGCTTGGCTAACACCGATACCTTGGCTCCATGCTGTTTTTACATGCCCCAAGGGGCTTGCCATGGTGATGGCATCCAAGCCTTGTGGTAGTGATGCTGCACCATAGGCAAATAGCTGCCAAGCATCAGATAGATTGTATAAATCAATCGGAGATGTGCTGATATGCATGGGAATCAACCATGTGGTCATTTGCAATGGAAATGAAACCAATAGAATAATTCTAGCGGATAATGCAGGGTTAAATGGATTAAAGCCTAGTCCGCCATAAACCTGTTTGCCCAAACCAATAGCACAAACACTACCGAATAAAGCCATCCACCAAGGCACGGCTGCGGGTAAGGTGAGGGCAAGAAAAAGCCCTGTCAGTGCTGCCGAGCCATCCCATACTGGTGCGGTGGCACGCCCCATCCATTTCAGCACAAAAAATTCAGTGAGCATGCATGCTGTTATGCAAAGCACGATTTGAAAGACTGCCAGCCAGCCAAATAAATATACGCTAACAATACCCGCAGGAATAAGTGCAAGAATTACAGCCAACATGGTGGCACGAATCGAATCGCCACTATGAATATGGGGAGAGCTTAAATGAATGAGCATATTATTCCTTATTCTCTGCTGTGATTGGTGGTTTATCACTTTCTACAGGCTTATGCGTTTCACGCACTTTTCGCCGCTTGGCAGCTTTCTCTTCTTTTTCGCGTTGCAAACGAGCTGTGCGCGCATCTGAGCGTAAACGAGATGCTTCTGCAAAGCTTTGCTCGCGTCTAACCTGCGCTGCTTGCCCTTTACCATAACGGAAATAATGCACCAAAGGAATATGCGATGGACACACATAACTGCATGCGCCACATTCAATACAATCAAAGAGATTATAGTCCGCAGCCTTTTCCAATTGGTCTTGCTTACAATAATCCATCAATAAATTAGGAACCAATTGAATAGGGCATGCTTCACTACAATGACCGCAACGAATACATGGGTCTTCAGTCTGATGTACAGGCTTGATGGTTTCATCACGAATGGCAAGTAATCCTGTGGTGGATTTAATCACTGGAATATCAGGATGACGCAATCGCTCGCCCATCATAGGGCCGCCATGCAGGATTTGGGTATGGCTAAAATCTTCCAGACCGCATTGTGAAAACACATAACGCATGGGCGTGCCAATACGTACGCGAAGATTGGCTACTTGAGGCACAGCATCACCACTGATGGTGACAACCCTTTCGGTCAACGGTTGACCAAGCATAATGGCATGGTGGATGGCATGGGTTGTACCAATGTTTTGGCACAACAAACCAATATGCATGGGTAATTTTCCGGTGGGGATTTGCTTGCCTGTAAGCGATTCAATCAATTGCTTTTCACTACCTTGTGGATAACGGGTGGGTAGGGCTTGAATTTGAATGTTGGATTGATGGCTTAATGTGCCCAGCCCATGTTGCATGGCAGCAATGGCATCAGGTTTATTATCTTCAATGGCAACAATGCCTTTTTTCGCACCAACAATATGCATGATGATTTGCATGCCGAGTAAAACTTCATGACTGTGTTCCAGCATCAACCTATGGTCATTGGTTAAAAAAGGTTCACATTCAATACCATTGAGAATCACGGTATCAATGGGATTTCGTCTGTCTTGCAATAATTTGATAAAGGTGGGGAATGCTGCGCCGCCTAGCCCAGCAATGCCGCATAAGCGAACACGCTCTCGAAGCTCGGCAGTATCCAGTGATTGCCAATGCTTAAGCGGTTGAAGTGAAGTATCGCTCTCATCCTTGCCATCAGGTTCAATAAAAATAGATGGTAGACCCATACCCGAAGGATGAGGAATAGGATGCTCTTCGATTTTAATCACTTTTCCAGAGGTGGGGGCATGGATAGGTACAGAAAGATAGCCTTCGGATTTGGCTATTTTTTGCCCGCGCAGGACTTTGTCACCCACATGAACCAGTGGTGTACAAGCTTGCCCGATATGCTGTTTGATAGGTACAATCAAAAGTGGTGGTAGTGGGCAATCCTGAATAGCCACACCTGCTGACCATTTGCTCATATCAGGGGTAATGCCACCCTCAAATGGAGCTTGAGGGAAGCCTAACTTATGCCATAATGATTTAAGCATGTTGATGACTCTCCCTGCGCTCTGCGCCGATTTGTGCGCGTTGAGTGTTCGGCAACGGCCAAGACCAATGCTCCAAAAGCTCGGGTTTGGCAATCATATCAATACAATCCACAGGGCATGGCTCCAAACATAACACACAACCAGTACAATGATCTGCAATCACAGTATGATATTGCTTGGGCGCACCAACAATCGCATCCACAGGGCATGCTTTAATGCAAAGTGTGCAACCAATGCATTCATCTTCGCGCACAAATGCAACCATGGGCACAGCTTCTTCTTCATCCAGTGATTTGGGCTCTACACCCATCAAATCTGCAATCGCCAACATGGTGCGCTCTCCGCCAGGTACACAATGATTCACATCAGCAGCATGGGAAGCCACAGCATCAGCATAAGGTCTACAACCGGGAAAACCACATTGCCCACATTGGGTCTGGGGTAGCAGAGCATCGACTTTATCTGAAAGCGGATCGCCTTCGATATGAAACACTTTGGATGCAATCGCAAGAATAATAGCGGCACATAATGCAAATGCGCCCAAGGCTAAAACAGCATAAAGGATTTGTTCCATGGGCGCTTATATTTTCACTAAGCCAGAGAAGCCGAGGAATGCGAGTGACATCATGCCTGCTGTAATCAATGAAACAGCCGAGCCTTTGAATGCTTCGGGGATAGGTGCGCCTTCCATGCGCTCTCTAAGCCCTGAGAAAAGCACCAATACCAGTGCAAACCCAAGTGCAGCACCAAAACCATACAAAGCAGAAGTCATGAATGTATTTTTTTGTTGTACATTGAGTATGGCGACACCAAGGACAGCGCAGTTGGTGGTAATCAATGGTAAATAAATACCAAGCCCTTGGTATAATACAGGGCTGACTTTGTGAATCATCATTTCGATAAACTGCACTAATGTGGCAATAATTAAGATGAAGAATATCGTTTGTAAATAGAGTAAATCCAATGGAATAAGTACATATTCTTGCACCAGCCATGATGCGGTAGATGCCAATGTCATCACAAACATGACCGCAAAAGACATGCCTATGGCAGTTTCGGTTTTGCCCGAGACACCAAGGAAAGGGCAAATACCCAAAAATTTAGTCAGCACATAGTTGTTAACCAATACTGCGGACAATAAAATGACACCAAATTCACCGATTGCACTCATAGGCGGCAGTATAGGGCTACAGTATCTATAGGTACACCATGCAAATGGCATACTTTTAGGTGTGGGTGTTTTTATATTTTATTTGGGGCTTTTTTAAGAAGCTCTTTTTTACCGCAGAGAGCACAGAGAACACAGAGTTTATTGGCTTGTCATCTAATGCTTATCTGACGATAAGGCATTTATAGATTTCTCCACTCTATTCAAAATAACTTCCTCCCTGCTATGGTTATTAACGTTTGGTGTAGCTTGAGCAAAAGGAGTGCTGCCTCCAGTATATATTTATCTCTGTGCCCTCTGCGTGCTCTGTGGTGAGAAAATTATATTTACAACCCCATATTACCTAAGGTTGACATCAAAACAGCTACTTCAATAATAGGCTTGAGATAAGGTTAATAGGTAGGTTTATGGGTCACGAAAAGGTTATCACAGCAAGTACAGATACAGCACCAGATGGTTTGCAAGATGTGAAAAATATTGTTGCAGTTGCCTCGGGCAAAGGTGGCGTGGGAAAATCAACCACGGCGGTAAATTTAGCCGTAGCTATGGCACAATCGGGCTTGAAAGTTGGGCTTCTTGATGCTGATATTTATGGTCCATCTATACCACGTATGCTGGGCTTATCGGGGCAGAAGCCAGAAGTAAATGTGGATGATAAGCAAATATATCCATTGCAAAATTTTGATATTAAAACCATGTCTGTGGGTTTTCTTATCCCCGAAGAAAGCGCCATGATTTGGCGTGGTCCCATGGTGGCGGGCGCTTTATCGCAACTTTTAAGTGATGTGAAATGGGGTGAACTGGATTTTCTTATTGTGGATATGCCACCGGGCACTGGCGATGCGCAACTCACGC
>Ga0256829_1003515_pt1 | contig 10800 bp, 9 predicted proteins | sample 131447metaG_FD_185979 | JGI IMG/M metagenome (GOLD analysis project Ga0256829, IMG submission 185979) | Hydrothermal vent microbial communities from Lau Basin, Pacific Ocean - 131-447 | ecosystem: Environmental > Aquatic > Marine > Hydrothermal vents | place: Pacific Ocean: Lau Basin | collected... | reverse complement strand
CTGGGGTAATTCAACAGCACAGATATCTGCTTTTTTAGATACTTTTCTAGCCTCTTTTTTGGCAACAGGTTCTATCTCTTATCTTTACTATGCAAACCGTATCTTTCAGCTCCCTCTGGCTCTTTTTGCCATTGCAACTTCCGTGGCACTTTTTCCCCGAGTAGCACGCTACCTTAAAAATGCCGATGAAGCAAAAGCACTGCAAAACCTGCAAAAAGCCTTTTGGTTTTTGACCTTTTTACTCACAGCCAGTGCCATAGGCGGCATCATCCTCTCTCATGAGATAATCACACTCCTTTTTCAAAGAGGTGCTTTTGATGCCCTCGATACACAGCATACAGCAGCCGTTTTAACGATGTACCTCATAGGGCTGCTTCCTTTTGGTCTGCAAAAGCTCTTCGTGCTCTGGCTCTACGCAAAAGAGATGCAGATGCGTGCGGCTAAGATAGCGACTGTTTCTTTGCTTGTTTACATCGTTTTCGCACTCACTTTCATCAAGCCCTTTGGTGTTGCAGGGCTTGCCCTTGCAAGCACGCTTGGCGGCTTTGCAAGTCTCTTTTTTACCATTAGAGTTTTCGGTCTGCAAAACTTTTTTGCTATACTTCGCTCAAAAAACCTGCTGTATTTGATTGCAGGTTCCATTTTATTTACTGCTTTATTGCTAGTGTTCAAGGATTTTATCAGTGTATATATTTGATTCCGTACAAAAAACAAAACGCAAGTTCGAACCTTTGGTAGAGGGAAAAGTAAGCCTCTACGTCTGCGGTCCAACTGTCTATGACGATGCCCATCTCGGTCACGCAAAGTCCGCACTTGTTTTTGACCTGCTCTCTCGAGTTCTTCGAGCCAATGGCTATGCAGTCACCTATGCACGCAACATTACAGACATCGACGATAAGATCATCAAAAAAGCCATAGAGCAGAAAAAAGATATTAAAACTATTACCGATTTTTACACGGAAGCCTTTCACACAGAGATGGCTGCCATCGGTGTCAAACGTCCTGACATAGAGCCAAAAGCGACAGAATCACTCGATGCCATGTTTGCCCTTATAGAGAAGCTCATAGCAAGTGGGCATGCCTACCAAACCAGTGACGGCGATGTCTATTTTGATACAAAAAGTGACCACGAGTACCTCACACTCTCACACAGAGTTCAAAATGAAGAGGAGCGTCAAGAACGCGTTGAAAGCTCGAATGAGAAAAAAAATCCTGCTGATTTTGCACTCTGGAAAAGTGTCAAAGACGGCTCTGTTACCTTTGACTCTCCTTTTGGGGCTGGTCGTCCGGGTTGGCACTTGGAGTGTTCTGCCATGATAGAAAAACATCTTGCTTATAAAGACAAACCTTTTGCCATTGACATTCACGGCGGCGGTGCTGACCTGCTCTTTCCTCACCATGAGAATGAAGCGGCACAGACACGCTGTGCAACCAAACATGAACTTGCAAACTACTGGATGCATAACGGCTTTGTCAACATCGACGGCGAGAAGATGAGTAAATCACTCGGCAATAGCTTCTTCTTAAAAGATGCCCTGCGTGAGTATGATGGCGAGGTGCTCCGTTTTTACCTTCTCAGTTCACACTATAGAAGTAACTTCAACTTCAACACACAAGACCTTGAAGCCTCAAAAAAACGTCTTGACAAGCTCTATCGTCTGAAAAAACGCCTTTTTGGTCTGGCTTCTAACAATGACACAACAGAATTTCAAGCAAAACTCCTCGAAGTACTCAGTGATGACCTCAACATCTCCGAAGCACTTGCCCTCATCGATGAAATGGTCTCTCACGCAAATGAAACACTCGACAGTGCCGGCAAACATAAAGCACTCAAAAAAGAGCTGATGGCCAATCTCGCTTACATAGAAGAGATCTTAGGTTTTGGTGTGAAAAACCCCTACGAGTACTTCCAATTCGGTGTCGATGAAAAGACAAAAAAAGAACTCGATGCCCTTATAGAACAAAGAGATGCAGCAAAAAAAGCAAAAGATTTTGCGACATCTGATGCCCTGCGTGAGCAGATACTCTCTTATGGTGTCAATCTTATGGACACACCGCAAGGGACTTTTTGGGAAAAGGTCTAACTACTCAGCTTCAACAAGCTGATTTTTCCCTTGTGCTTTTGCCACATAGAGTGCATCATCCGCTCTTTTTATGACATCTTCTACACTTTTGTCACTCTTTTTAACTTCTGCTGCTCCAAGACTCACGGTAATATGCACATTATCTACATGGAGTTTTTCTATCTTTGTTCTTATTTTTTCAGCAAGGACTTTAGCCCCCTTTAGAGTCGTATCTCGCAGCAATATAATGAACTCTTCTCCACCATAACGACTCACAATATCACTCTCTCTACTTTGCTCCTGCAGTACTTTAGCAACACTTACAATGACATTGTCTCCTACTTTATGCCCATAGGTATCATTCACCTTTTTAAAGTCATCTATATCTAGCATTACAATTGAAAATGTTTGTCCATTACGCTGAAACAGTGTAAAGGCTGCTTCACTGATCTTATTGAAATATCTACGATTATAAAGATTGCTCAAGGGATCACGCAAACTTAACTCTTCAAGTTTCCCTTTTAGTTTTTTAAGTTTGAAGTAAAAATAACCCACAATAAGTAAAATCACACCAAACAGTGCCACGATCTTCTCTAGCAAAGCGTAATCAACCCCTTTTTCATACCTGATAGAGAGCCAATGATTTAAAATTTGTGTTCTTTGTGATGCATCAACACTTGCAACCGCTTTATTGAAAATGTCTAAAAGCAGAGGATCGTCATCTCTTACCCCTACTCCCAAATCCCAAGTTCCGTCAAATTTTCCGGCGATTTTAAGCTCACCCGTATACTGTTTTTGAAATGCATACCCTATGGTTGCCAAAGATCCGACATAGCCATAAACTTTGCCTTGGGCTACCTTGTCGAGTCCATCTCGAAGGTTTTTTACCTCAACTATCTCGACATTTGGGTACTGTTTTCGTAAAATCTCTATAAAAGCATAGCCTTTGACCAAAGCGAGTCTCTTCCCTCGAAGTGTATGAAAATCTGCCGTAAAAGGAGCATCCATCCGTGTAGCCATGACAATAGGGATTTTCAGATATGGCTTCGTAAAGTTCAGATATTTTGAACGCTCTGGTGTTTTCATCAGTAAGGAGAGAATATCACACTTGCGCTCTCTTGCAAACTCTAAAGACTCATTCCAATTTTTTGTAGGCACTATTTGTATCTCCGTCTGTGGACCGATGAACTTCTTAAAGTGTTGAAAATAATCAGCAGACATGCCGACATACTTTCCATCTTTGTATGATTCAAAAGGCATCCAGTCAGGATCGACACACATCGTGATCACTTTTTTCTTTTGTAAGTAAGCTTTTTCCTGTTGCGTGAGTTCATTAGCAGTCGGTTCACAGTAGAGCATATCTTTGAGTTTCGTAATACTTTCCTGTTTGGTCACAAGTCCCAAAACATTGTAGATATCACGTACTCTTTGCAACTTATGCACGTCTATAGTAAAGAAATTTTTACTACCGTATTCTGAAAGTTTTTTGAGTGTTTTGGCCTCATACACTAAAGCATCTCTGCTTCTATGCTGTGTGTTGTACTTTTTAAGAATGATATCTATGGCTTCATCCATATGTTCAAAAGCATACTGCCATCCTCGCAGCGATGCTCTCTTAAAAGCCTCCACTCTTTTTGGATGCTCACGCAGCTCTTTTTTTGACGTAAACAAGATGTCATTATAAAGATCAAAACCATAATCATTTGGATTCCAGACATTGTATTTAATGCCCTCTTTTTCTAAAGTATAAACTTCATTACTGACATAAGAGGTGACAAGATCTGCTTCATTTTTGACAAGTGCATTGATGTCATAACTCGGTTTGATTATCTGCATATCATCAAGTGACACTTTTTTCGAATGTAGCATGGCAATAAATGCAGCCGATCGACGCGCAGAACGGCTTATCATGATGCGTTTACCCTTAAAGTCCTCAATACGCTTAATACCTGATGATTTTAAGCTAATAAGTACATGTGCAGATGATTGCAAAAGTGCTCCAAGAAGCACTATTTTTTCAGGATCTTCCAGCACGACATCCGAATAGGCAATACCAAAGTCACTCTTAGCATTTAGAACATTCTTAACGATATCTATACCGTTATGGTATTCTAAAAGTTCTACATCGAGTCCAGCCTCTTTATAAAATCCTTTCTCCTTTGCAACATAATAACCGGCAAATTCAAACTGGTTCTTCCAAAGCAGCTGTAGTGTCACTTTCTCTACACCATTTCCCTGTGCATGCACTACAAGAAACGAAGAAACCAATAAGAAAACAAGTAATTTTATCAAGTGCACATTACTATCCATTCATCATTTTTTCCATTATAATACTTTTTTCTTTAAAATCAATCAAATTTAAAGTATGATTCCATTATGAATAACTACACCATCGATGACCTGGAAAAACATTTACACAAGAGTTCTGCAGAGGCAACAGAGGAGTTCAAACGTCTTTTTCATGGACGTGGAGGACTCTATGAGGGTTGGAGACATCTCACTGTTGACAGTATTGACACTATTTTGAGCGTAGCTCTCTATTTTCAAGAGCCCAGCGAAGAGGCACTACTTGAGATGCTTCAAGAGTTTGTCAAAGAGAGCCAAAAATATACAAGCCTTGTCATTCAACGACGCTATATCAAAGGAGCACCCAGTGAGGTACTACTAGGGGAAGTTCCTCAGGATCTTAGTATTGTTGAAAACGGTATGCGACTCAAGCTCAACCTTCTCTCAAACAAAAACAATTACTATTTTCCCGACATGAAAAACGGCCGTGCTTTTGTGCGCGAACATGCAAAAAACAAACATGTCTTAAATCTTTTTTCCTATACCTGTGCCTTCTCGGTAGCGGCAAAATTTGGCGGTGCTGCTTCTGTTGTCAATGTAGATATGAGTAAAGGGGCGCTCAAAATAGGCATGGCAAACCATTCACTCAACAATCTCGACCCTAAAGGGGTGAGTTTTCTGCCCTACAATATCCTCAAATCATTTTCGGCTTTAAAGAAAAAAGGGCCTTACGATATGATTATCATCGATCCGCCGACCTTTCAGCGTGGGAGTTTTGAAGCGACAAAAGATTATGAAAAAATCATAAAAAAACTGCCGCAACTTGCAAGTGAAGAGTGTACCCTCCTCGCCTGTTTAAATTCACCGGAGCTGACAAGTGATTTTCTCATTCAGCTCATTCAAGAGTGGGCACCGAGTTTCAAGTTTGACAAACGCCTTGAGAATCTCCCTGAATTTGCAAGCAGTGATGATGAAAAAAGTCTCAAAAACCTCATCTTTAAAAGAGTTTTATAGCTCTTTTAAGCCCTATTTAACACATTTTTATCACATTTAGCCAACCGGGATTAATTTAAAAAAAATAATAAAATTAATAATTTTTCTTTATAGAAAATTTATTTCGATTGCTCTACTATTCCCCCCATGAAAACTAAAATAACACAGTTTTTCAAATCTGTTTTTAATCTTTACTACGATGGTTTTGTAAATATGAAAGTCGGTAAAACCCTCTGGCTGCTCATAATTATAAAACTATTTGTAATGTTTGCCATTATCAAATGGCTTTTCTTTCCTGATGTACTGCAAGAAAAATTTCAAACTGATGAACAAAGAAGTCAGTACATTTTAAACAAGCTCACAAAGGAGAATAAACCACATGGAACATACTGATATGCTCATCGATTGGTCACGTGCGCAGTTTGCACTCACTGCACTCTATCACTGGCTTTTCGTACCGCTTACCTTAGGTCTTACTTTTATTGTCGCTATCATGGAGACTATCTATGTCAAAACCGGCGATGAAAAGTGGAAAACAACGACAAAATACTGGATGGGACTCTTAGCGATCAACTTCGCTATCGGCCTGGCAACAGGAATCATCATGGAGTTTGAGTTTGGTACGAACTGGTCGAACTACTCTTGGATCGTTGGAGATATTTTCGGTGCTCCTCTTGCCATTGAAGGGCTTATGGCCTTCTTTATGGAATCGACCTTCTTTGCTGTAATGTTCTTTGGCTGGGACAAGGTCAGTAAAAAAATGCACCTCATCTCAACATGGCTTGTTGCCATAGGTTCCAACCTCTCTGCACTCTGGATCTTAGTGGCAAACGGCTGGATGCAGCATCCTGTTGGCATGCACTTTAACCCTGATACGGCAAGAAATGAGATGCAAAACTTTTGGGAAGTGTTTCTCAACCCAAATGCGGTCAGTAAATTCTTGCACACTGTAAGCAGCGGATACGTAATGGCTTCTCTTTTTGTTCTTGGCGTAAGTGCTTGGTATCTTTTGAAAAAAAGAGATATTCAATTTGCTAGACGCAGCATCATCGTCGCTTCTAGTTTTGGTCTTATCACGTCCATGTATCTCATCACCACAGGAGATGAGTCCGCACACCAAGTAGCACTCAACCAGCCAATGAAACTTGCTGCCATGGAAGGACTCTATGATGGAGAGAAACGTGCTGGAATCGTTGCTTTTGGTGTTTTAGACACAGCCAAACAAATAGGCGATGATCTTGACCCGTTTGTAGTCAGTGTTGAGATTCCCGGCGCTCTTTCATTTTTAGGCTATCACGACCTGAACGCTTTTGTACCGGGGATTGATGATCTGGTTAAAGGGAATGAGAAGCACGGTATTATGTCGATTGCCCAAAAGATGCAAAAAGGAAAGATCGCTGTTAACGCACTTGGTGCCTATAAGAACTATAAAAAATCAGGTGACATCATCAATGCTTCAAAAGCACTCAAAACCTTTGAGGCTAATGAAAAATACATGGGCTATGGCTACCTTCAAAAACCACAAGATGCTGTTCCAAATGTAGCACTCTCTTTTTACAGTTTTCATACGATGGTTGGTCTGGGAACATGGTTTTTAGTCCTCTTTTTAATCTCTTTATATTTTTCTATGATCAATGAGATGCACAACAAAAAATGGCTGCTCTATCTTGCACTTTTTACAATCCCTTTAGGGTATGTAGCACAAGAAGCAGGATGGATAGTCGCAGAAGCAGGTCGTCAACCTTGGGCTATTCAAGATCTTCTTCCTGTTGGTATGGCAGCTTCCAACGTTGCTTCTACAAGCGTCATGATCACATTTTGGCTCTTTGCAGTGCTCTTTACAGGACTGCTGATCGCCGAAGTAAAAATCATGCTCAAACAAATTAAAATCGGACCGGAGGAACACTAAAATGGATTTACTCACTTTACAACAATACTGGTGGTTCTTAGTCAGTGTCATAGGCGCGCTCTTTGTCTTTATGACCTTTGTACAAGGAGGACAAACACTTTTGTATACACTTGGAAAAACAGAAGATGAAAGAGACCTGCTCATCAACTCTCTTGGGAGAAAATGGGAGCTTACATTTACCATGCTTGTCATGTTCGGTGGCGCGCTCTTTGCTGCTTTTCCTCTTTTTTACGCAGTCAGTTTCGGTGGTGCATATTATGTTTGGATGGCCATTCTTTTTTGTTTTATCATTCAGGCAGTAGCGTATGAGTATAGAAAAAAACCAGACAATCTCTATGGCGAAAAATTTTATGAAAAACTACTCTACATTAATGGTTCTTTAGGAATCTTTCTTATTGGTGTAGCACTTGGTACACTCTTTAGCGGTGGGAATTTTATTGTGAACGATTCCCATCTTTCGCACTGGACACTCCAGAGTTATGGACTTGAAGCACTGCTCAATCCTTTTAATGTCGCCTTTGGACTTATGCTTGTCTTTCTCTCTCGTCTGCAGGGAGCACTCTACTTTTTAAACAACATTGCAGAGCAATCCATTGTAGCAAGAATAAAAAAGGTCGTCACTGTAAACTTTGCTATGTTCTTAGTGCTTTTTTTATTTGTGCTTGGTGCTGTTTTATTTATGGATGGCTTGGTCTATGACCCTGCAACAGGTGTTGTAAGCGTAAAGAGCATGAAATTTTTGCATAGCTTTTTAGATATGCCATTCCTGCTTCTACTCTTACTTGTCGGTGTTGTCTCACTGCTTTGGGGAGTTTTTATTGGCATTAAAAAAACTGCGCAAAAAGCCATCTGGTTCAGTGGTTTTGGCACGATTGTAACAGTAACGATTCTCATGCTCATCTTAGGTTGGGACAACTCTGTTTATTATCCTTCTTTAGTAGATATACAAAGTTCTTTAACAATTCAAAACTCTTCAGGAAGTCATTATACACTCACTGTTATGAGTGTCGTTTCTTTACTTGTACCTGTTGTCGCTACTTATATTTTCTTTGTATGGCGCTCTATGGACAAAACACAAATGACAATCGATGAAGTCAAATCTGACCCACACCATTACTAGGAGCTATTTATGGAAATTTTATCTGAAATCATCTGGTATGCAAGTTGGCCTGTCCTTCTTTACATCTCTGTAAAGTTCGTACAACTCAACCTGCAGCATTATAAAAAAATGGAAAGACTCGAAGAGCTTGAAGCACTTCACGCAGAAGGAAAACTGGGAAAATAGACTTTCCCCTCCTTCTATTCGCAATACGAAGCTAAAAGTCCTTCTTTCAGTGCTTTGTATTGCTCTTCTCCTGCTAACTTCTTGACTATTTGCAAGCCAAAGCACAAGGCTGTAGCAGGTCCGCGTGAGGTCATTACATTTTGATCTTCAACCACCATCGCTTTATCTCCCTGATAGCCCTCTTGACGTATCTCTTGTTCTACGGATGGGTAACATGTATAGTTCTCTTTTAAGACACCCGCTTTATTGAGCGCGAACGGTGCAGCACAGATGGCACCTATGTTTTTGCCTTTTGCATCCATCTCACGCAAAAGCTTTTGCACATTTTCATCATCTGCCAAAGCATGCGTTCCATCCCATCCACCGGGAAGTACTACCATATCAAGTTCTTCTGCTGTAAGACTCTTCACCTCTGTATCTGCCTGAATTGTGATGCCGTTCGCACCTTTTACAAGCATATTGGAATTTAATGCCGCTACAATGACCTCTATTCCTGCACGGCGCAGCACATCTATGATGCTGACCGCTTCAATCTCTTCAAATCCACTTGCTAAAGGTACCAATACTCTGCTCATTTTTCTTCCTTTTATATAAATTACATAAGTTATTGTAACACTTCAATTTTAACCTACATTTAAAATAGTATCTGATACCATTTAACAAAAGTAGAGGTTTTTTATGAGAAAATTATTAGCATTGGCAATTTTATTTATTTTATTTATCGCAGGATGCTCAGAGCAGAATGGAAAAACACTCCATATCTCTACAAATTCATGGATAGGCTATGCACCCCTTTTCTATGCAAAAGAGAAAGGCTATCTTGACAAACTCAACATTCAACTTCTGACTAATGTCTCTCTCGCTGAAGCAGCTGATGTGTATGACATTGGCAAAGCAGATATGGTCACAACCACACAACATGAATACTACTCTTTAAAGAACTCCGGTCACGATATAGTTCCTGTCATTTTGTTTGACCGCTCCAATGGCGGAGATATGGTTCTCTCAAACAAAGACCTTGATGCATTACTAAAAGCCAAGAAGATTCATGCCTACCTTGAAATCGATTCCATCAATGCAGAGGTTTTAAAAGATTTTCTCCATCACGCAGGCATCGATGAAAAAAAGGTCATTTTTATCAATAAAGATCAAGCAAAAATTGAGAGTCTCAAGCCTAAAAAAGGTGAGAACATGCTTATAGTTACCTATGTACCTTACAATCTAGAACTCCAAAGAAATGGCTTTCATCAACTTGCATCCACAAAAGACATGAACACTATCATTGTAATTGATGCACTCTGTACGAATAAAAAAATTTTACAAGATGATAAAGCACGTCTTAAACAGCTCAAAAGTGTTATAGACAGATCCATCACAGAGTTGCAAGCAGATAAAAGAGCTTCGTATAAACTGGTTAAAAACTATTTGGGCGATATGAGCTATGGAGATTATATTGATTCACTCCAACTTATTAAATGGATCAATAAACCATCAAAAGAGTTACTCAAACGTATCGAACCAATGGGATATAAAGGAAGTATACTTATAAAATGAAAAACCTTTCTATAAAACTTTTTACTATCATAGTATTGACACTTCTCTTTACAAGTGGTGGTTTTATTTTTTATAAATTTTTTGAAGAATCAAAAGATACAACAGCTTCACTGCTCGAAGAGAACATACAGGTAAACCTGCTCAATATCAAATACTTTTTAGATAAAAACCTCAAAAAAAACAACATCAACCAACTCACAGCCTATCTGGACAACATTGTCCATTCCAATACTGTCATTGATGATATTCACATTATCAACAATGATAAAAAACTTCTCTACAGCACAGACAGAGACTCACATACTTTTCACAAAGGTATTCGTTGTATTCCCATCTCTCAGATCATAAACTCAGACATTTTCAACCAAGAGTGTTACAGTTTTTCCGTAAAACTTTTTGACAGATTAACACCTTATTACTACACAAGTGATATCTATCTCGATAAAAAATATCTTAACTCACTCCTCCATGATAAGGTTATAAAATACGCTACACTCTTTGTCGGAAGCTTTATCTTTTTACTCATCATTTTATGGTTCATTATCAACAAGCTTTTGGTACAACCACTTGAGGAGCTGCGACAGTTTGCTTACTATTCAACAAAAGTCCCTCGTCAATTCTTCATTCAAGAACTTGAAAGCATCCGTTACTCACTAGACTTGACTTTTAGACGTTTGAAAGAGGAGCAGCAAGAGCTTTTCAATCTCTCG
>Ga0256829_1003514_pt1 | contig 10803 bp, 11 predicted proteins | sample 131447metaG_FD_185979 | JGI IMG/M metagenome (GOLD analysis project Ga0256829, IMG submission 185979) | Hydrothermal vent microbial communities from Lau Basin, Pacific Ocean - 131-447 | ecosystem: Environmental > Aquatic > Marine > Hydrothermal vents | place: Pacific Ocean: Lau Basin | collected... | reverse complement strand
CGGGTTCGGGCAATACTATGTACCGCCGGTTTCTGGAGCAATTACGCGGCATCAATCCGAAGCTCAAGGTGATCGGCTTTACCGCAACCCCGTTTCGTCTTGATAGCGGCATGCTGCATCAGGGCAAAAATGCGCTCTTTACCGATATTGCTTACGAGGTTCCGGTGCGCGACCTGATTGATCAGGGATATTTGTGCCCGCTGATCAGCAAAGCCACCGGCACGGCGCTCGATTTGAAAGGTGTCGGGACGCGCGGTGGTGAGTTTATCACCCGCGCCTTACAGGAGGCGGTCGACAAGGAGGCGATCACGGAGGCAGTCGTGGACGAGATTGTCAAACTCGGTCGCGATCGCAAAGCTTGGCTGGTGTTTTGCTCAGGCGTCGAGCATGCGCGCCATGTGGCCGAGGCCATTCAGGAAAAAAGCATAAGTTGCGCGACCATCTTTGGTGACACACCAAAGGACGAGCGGGACCGAATTATTACCGCCTTCAAGCGTGGCAAACTGCGCGCTCTGGCCTCAATGGGTGTGCTGACAACCGGGTTTAACGCACCTGGCGTTGATCTCATTGCCATGTTGCGCCCGACCAAATCACCGGGGCTTTATGTGCAGATGGCTGGGCGGGGCACAAGGCTGGCGCCGGATAAGAAAAACTGTCTGGTGCTGGATTTCGCCGGCAATGTCACGCGCCACGGCCCGATTGATCTGGTGCGCCCCAAAACCCCCGGCAAGGGTGAGGGTGATGTGCCGCTCAAGACCTGTCCGGACTGCCAAAGCCTATTGCCGATCAGCGCATCCGAATGTTCTGATTGCGGCTATGCGTTTCCACGGCCTGCACAAAAGCTGAAACCCAAGGCCTCAACCGCGGCGATCCTTTCAAACCGCGACCCCCAATGGGTGAGGGTGGATCACGTGTCGTACGCCAAGCATCGCAAACCGGGCAAACCGCCATCCTTGCGCGTCGAGTATCAATGCGGTCTCGTTACCTACAGCGAATGGATCTGTCTTCAGCACAAGGGATACGCGCGCAAAAAGGCCGAGATTTGGTGGCGCAAACGCAATGACGGCGTGATCCCCAAAAGCATCGATGGTGCACTCACCTGGATCAAATATCTGGCCACGCCAACCGAAATCCATGTTCGGCCCAACGGCCGTTTCAGTGAAATCATCAACGCGAGGTTTGCGCCATGTTCCGACATTCACACCGGTATTCACGCGGTCTCTGCGCCGTTTGCCACCGCGAGGCCGGGGGTTTGGCTGGTTCAACCCGGATTACCACCGCGATGACCCGCGGGTCCATGACCCACGCCGCGACAAATCCCGAACCCATCTTTGCGGCCCCAACTGCCAGAACATTTGCCAGAGGAGAAAAGGCATGATCGATCCAACCCCCAATGAACAGGACGCCCTGAATGCGGGCGCGCAATCCGGTGGCGCTTATCTTGATACTCTCGGCGCAACCGATCTGGCTGAACTCAGTCTCAAGGATTGGCAGGCCTTCATTGAAATCATTGTCACCGCCTATTGCGATCATCTGCGTGATCTGGCTGCACGCGATCAGGATCATATCAATTCCATGCGCGAAGGAGTGCCGTTCTGATGGGCGAGATCAATTACATGGCCGAATTCGGTGCAGGGCTTATTGCCAATGGTTATTCGATCCTGCCGATTGCACCCGGCACCAAGAAACCGGGGCGGTATCGCTCCGGGGCCTGGGGCGAGTTTCCCGGTTGGCCGCAATACGGTGAACGCTGCCCAACGGATCTTGAGGTGGCGACATGGTCAAAATGGCCGGGGGCGGGGATCGGCGTGGTTGGGGGTGCCGTGGCCGCGATTGATATCGATATCGTTGAGGATCCGGATCTGGCGCTTGAGATTGAAAAACTCTGCCGCACCCATCTTGGCGATAGTCCGGCACTGAGAATTGGCCACGCGCCCAAACGCCTGCTGGTTTACCGCGCAGCGACCCCGTTCAAGGGCATCAAACGCCATCCGCTCGAGGTGTTGTGCGCGGGTCAGCAGTTCGTGGCCTACGCGGTTCACCCCGACACAGGCGCGCCATATGTTTGGCCCGAGGAAGGCTTGGCTGATCTTGATATCGGCAGCCTGCCGGAAATTACCGAGGAACAAGCGCACGCCTTTCTTGACGCTGCGATGGCTCTGATCCCCGAACAGTTGCGCCCTGTCAGGCTGGAAACGGGCCCCAGCGACAAACTGACCGTCGGTTTGGCCCAAGAGGGGACCCTTCCAGCGATCAAATCCGCCCTTGCGTGGTTGCCCAACGCCGATCTTGATTATGACAGCTGGATGCGTGTCGGTATGGCCCTCAAAGGCGCACTTGGCGACGCGGGTGCTGGTCTCTTTGCCAGCTGGTCGGGGCAAGCGGGCAAGAATGATCCGGCGTTCACTGACAAATCATGGGCCGGGTACAACCCCACCAGCATCGGCGCTGGCACCATCTATCACATGGCCATGGAGCGCGGCTGGAAACCTGATGCGGCCCTTGTGCTCGATGGATCAGTCAATGCTGACCCCGTGCATCCGGCGGCCGGGTTGCTGGCCGCAATGGCAGGCGGGGATGAAGGGGGAGACGTGGAGGATGACAAACCAACCCCAATCAATGTTCCACCAGCCCCGTCGCTTGATCGTCTTGATGGCGTGCTCAAACTGATGGTGGATCATATCGTGGCCAGCGCCATTCGCCCGCAACCATGGCTGGCGGTCGGGGCGTCCTTGACTGCCCTTGGCACATTGATGGGGCGAAAGGTGCGCACCGAAAGCAATCTGCGTTCAAACCTCAACGTGGTTGGCATTGCCGAAAGCGGTGGCGGCAAGGATCACGCCCGCAAGGCAATCAAGGAAATCTTCACCCAAGCAAGGCTTGAGGCCCATCTTGGTGGTGAACGGCTAGCCTCGGGCGCGGGGTTGATATCGGCGCTGACCCGCCAGCCTTCCTCGTTGTTTCAGATCGACGAGTTTGGCCGCTTCATGGCCAATGTGGTTGATAAACGCCGCGCACCAAAACACCTTTCAGAAATCTGGGATCTGTTTACCGAACTTGCCACCAGTGCCGGCACCACCTTCATGGGGGCGGAATATGCCGACCAGAAGGAACGCCCGCGTCAGGATATCATCGAGCCTTGTACCTCGGTTCATGGTGTCAGCGCACCGGGTCCATTTTGGGACGCGCTCTCGAGCGGGTCATTGCAAGATGGCAGTCTGGCCCGGTTTCTGGTGTTTCGCAGCGAGGATGACATCCCGGATCGCAACCGCCGTCCGGCCTCGCTTTCGGAATTACCCAAGTCATTGCTGAAAGGTGTCAAGGCGGTTGCTACCGTTGGTTCAACATCGCGGGGGAATCTGGCGCAGATCGGATCAGCAACCGTGCGCCCAGATCCGTTCACAGTCCCGATGAATCCCGAGGCCATCGAGATCTTTGACGCGCTGGATGAAGACATGACCGCCCGGCAGCGGGCAGCGCTCGGAACGGATCAAGCCGCGGTACTGGCGCGGGTTTGGGAGAACACCGCAAAAATTGCGCTTATCAAGGCCGTCAGCGCCAATCCTCGCGCGCCGGTCATACGTGGTGTTGATGCCACGTGGGCCCGCGATCTCGTGGCCCATTGCGCGGCCACACTTCTGGTCCAGGCAGAGCGCTATATTGCCGACACTGAGGCCGAACGGCACCACAAACGGGTGCTCGAAATTGTCCGAAAAGCGGGCAAAAAAGGCATCAAACAGCGCGATTTGACCCGGAAATGCCAGTTTTTGGACCCAAAAATACGGCGCGACACCCTGCAATCGCTGCAAGAGAGCGAGCAAATCACCGCTGTTCAGATCAAGGGCCGTGGTCGGCCGGGAACGCTCTATCACGCGAATTGAATGCCCTTATGACAACGTCAACAAATTCGTCAATACCGTAAGATCGGGGTTAAGCACATGAAACGAAAGGAGAAAAACCTTATGTCATTTAGACATCCGTCAGCAAGGATAAGTCCCCCCCCGGGAGAAGAAAATTTTGATGAAAAAAATAGCTCTATAGAAGAGCATGACATAATGACTAATTAATAATAATGTAATAATAATAGATAGATAGAGAGATTTTTTCCGTCAAACTTACGTCAAATCACGATATGACGGAAATGACCAAAGTAGATCTGACCTGACCCCACTTTTTTCGGGTTCGGGCGACCGTCATCCTCACCCGATGGCGATGTCGCCCCGACCAATGAACCCTGAAAAGGAGGTCGTCATGACCCACTCAATGGCGCTCGCATGTGCCAATTCACCTACCGCCCCGTTGGAGCGCACCCTGCTGGCCCTTGATCTTGGCACCACGACCGGCTGGGCGTTGAGAACCCCCGATGGTCTGATCACCAGCGGTACGGCATCATTTAAACCGAACCGATACGATGGCGGCGGCATGCGGTATTTGCGCTTCCAGAACTGGCTCGGTGAGATGGACCGTTTGTCCGGGCCGATCGCCACGATTTGGTACGAGGAAGTTCGCCGGCACGCCGGTACTGACGCGGCACACGTTTACGGCGGGCTGATGGCAACGCTGACCGCCTGGGCTGAACAGCACAGCATTCCGTATCAAGGCGTCCCGGTTGGCACGATCAAGAAACACGCGACCGGCAAGGGCAATGCCAACAAGGCGGCGATGATTGAAGCCGCCCGCGCCAAGGGCTTTCACCCCAAAGATGACAACGAGGCAGATGCGATCGCCATCCTGCTTTGGGCGATTGAGACGAAAGGCGGTGTGGCATGAGCGGCGTGCGTGAAATTGGTCTGGAAAAACGCGACGGTTACGATGTTGGCCGCGATCCGCGCGAGATGTCGGTCGCGGAATTCTCCGAGGTTGGCCATGATCGTATCTCTCGCGGCAAGGCAATGCGGGTCAAATGTCTGGATTGCTGCGGTGACTCCGCCAACGAGGTCCGGCTTTGCGTTGCCGTTGATTGTGCGCTTTGGCCATTTCGCATGGGCACTGATCCGTGGCGCGCACCCGTCAGCGATGCTCGGAGGGAACACGCTCGACAGATGGGTATGAAAAGGGCCGCTGAGCGATCGACTCCATTAAACAGTAAAGGAAATCCGAGCGCCTCGCCAATTCAGGCACCAACCTTGCCAAACGGAACAGCCGCCGAGAAATCCAAAGACAATAGATGGGTCAATCCGGAGGGCGCAAAATGAAAGGCATGAGCTTTACGCCGCGCGGTTACGGCGGCGATCGACGTGGCCCGGATCAGGTCAAACGCGAAGGCTGGAAGGAGGACGGCCTATTCGCAGTGCTGCTCGATGATCAGCGCCTGACCTGGCCCGAACGCGAACTGGTTCGTCAGCTTGGCGAGAAACTTTATGGCAAACGAGAGGAAACCGGCAATGACTGACTGGACCATCGACCAAGTGAAAGACCGGCTGGAACTGGCGGCTGAGGTCATGCGCCAGGCACCGGGTGTCAAACCGCAGGGATACTTCAGCGCATGGCCGGAATACTTCCACAGCTTCGCCGACAAGGTGGGGCAGAAGCCACGGATGCGTCGGCCGCTGCCCAGTCCGCGCATGATTACCGAGGCTGACGAGACCATGCTCTGGCTGCGCTGGCTTGAGATTGATGACGCCAAGCTCCTGTGGCTCAGGGCCAAACGCGTGCCGTGGAAGCCAATCTGCTGGCAGTATGGCATCTCGCGCCAGCACGCCGACAAGCGCTGGCGGTATGGGCTCGCGGTTATCGTCTGGCGCTTGCGCGGCAAAGACCTGCCAAAGCAGCGGTCGATGGACTACGTGATCGGCAAGGCGAAGGTGGCACGGTGAAGGGCACGGGTTTGATAGGGCGTGTTATTCCTGCCAATTTATCAATTGCCCTGAAATGGCCCTATTACCGTCAAATCGTGAACAATCATACCTGAGAAAAGGTAAGGGTAGGCAACAAAAGCCCGCCTCGGCTCATACCGAAGGACAAAAAAGGGTTGTTGACCTGCATGGTGAAACCGGTGGGGACCAATATTCACCATAGCGTTTGAATGCCCCGTTGGCTCCGGTCCGCGGGGCTTTCGCTATTACGTCAGGTGTTTTTCCCCACTGAACGAAAAAAGTGAGTTGCCCTAAAATTGTCATTTTGTTGTCGAAACGCGAGCATTATTTATCGCCACAAGGGCTGAGTAGCTAATCAACAGCTCACCTCGGCGCTGCGTTTAATCGCCCCCACCCAGATACGTGGCGCCGGGGTACTACAACAGAGCGATTGGCTTATATGGTGGGGAAGGTGGGGCCGAAATTCCCAAGTGCCCAGAAGACCCCGTTGGCTTTGGTCAGCGGGGTTTTCGACATTAATGGTCAGGAGTTACGCGGCAACCCGTGCTTCGCCAACACCCCTGTTGAATTGTATCGTTATAACCTATATTATAACATTACAGCAAAGGAGCACAGATCATGTCCAGTCTGAAAGTTACCGGGATCGGCAATTCGGTAGGGGTTGTTCTGCCCAAGGACCTGCTTGCGCGCTTGCGTGTCAGCAAGGGCGATCACCTTTATGTGGTTGAAACCCAGAACGGAATTGAGCTCACGCCCTACGATCCGGAGTTTGCCACCCAGATGGACGCGGCTGAAGCGATCATGCGCGACAACCGTGATGTTCTGAAGAAACTCGCCGAATGAAACGCGCGCCGGTCTGGGTGCGTTCGGATGTTGTCACCGCCATTCACCAGCGCCAACTTGCCGAGCACGGCGGGGCGATGGGGGTGCGGGACGAAGGGTTGCTGTCTTCCGCTCTTGATCGGCCGCGCAACCTTCTGGCCTATGGCGATCCCGCGCCAGACCTTGCCCGCCTTGCTGCGGCTTACGGCTTTGGCATTGCGCGAGACCATCCGTTCGTTGATGGCAACAAACGCACAGCCTTGGTCGTGATGCTGCTGTTTCTAAAGCTGAATGGCGTGGAGGTGGTGGCCTCGGCGAAGGATAGTTGCGAGGCTATCATGTCGCTTGCGGCCGGAAAACTGGATGAAGAGGCGCTTGCGGACTGGCTGCGCAATCATATCGCAGGGTGATTGGCGCCAAAACCCTGTCAAGAAAAATCACCCGCGCGTTACACTTTTTCAGGTTACACCTGAATGAATGACAGCCGTGTTTTGCGGGTCTATAACCCTTGCATGGTCACATGAGACATGACCGGAACGGGTGATGAAAAGGACGCAGGATCAAGCTAAAAACGACGAAAACAACATTAAGAACACCTGCTAAGCCTTTGATATTGTACGGGTCCTTCCTGCTGTGAAATGTATACGGGGGGGCTAGGCGCGTTATCTCGCTAGCGACAGGGTGTTTTTTTTGGGAGTCCACCTTGGAATCCAGAAGCCACCCAAGACCAGAATAAACATCAATAAAACAAAGCGTTAGCCGCCAACACGGGTGGATTTTTTGCTGGATTCCGCCTGGATTTCGGGGTCCAAAAAATCCACTTGGAGTCCACTTTGGAATCCAGGCAGGAAGCCACTTGGCCAGACGCCACCATCAAAACCATCAACAGTCAGAAAACCAACATGAACCTCAGCTTCGCCCCGGATGCGATTGAGCAACGCCCGCTCGAGAGCCTGAAACCTTACGTGCGCAACGCCAAGATGCACGGGCCGGAGCAGGTGGCCAAGATCGCCGCCAGCATGGCCGAGTTCGGCTGGACCGTGCCGTGCCTTGTCGCGGACGACGGCGAATTGATCGCGGGCCACGGCCGGGTGCTGGCGGCAGAAATGCTCGGTCTGACCGAGGCGCCGGTGATTGTGCTCGGGCATCTCACAGATGAGCAACGCCGGGCTTACCGCATCGCTGACAACAAGCTGACCGAACTGGGTGAGTGGGACGAGGCCGTCCTGTCCGAGGAACTGCAACTGCTGACAGCCGAAGAGTTCGATTTGTCGCTGATCGGCTTTGATGACGGGGAACTGGATGCGCTTCTGTCTGGCCTTGATGAAGAAACCGATGACGAGGAAGACGAGGTCCCCGAGCCGCCCGAAGATCCGGCTAGCCGACCGGGAGACCTATGGGTGCTTGGCAAGCATCGCCTGCTTTGCGGTGATGCCACGGTCGTCACCGATGTTGAAAAGCTTCTCGGCGACAAGAAAGCCGATCTCTGCTTTTGCGATCCGCCCTACAACGTCGATTACGCCGGTGGAGCCGGTGCCGATCAGGCGGGCAAGGGCCGGCGGATCAAGAACGATGCGCTTGGCGATGCATTCAGCCAGTTTCTTTATGACGCTTGTGTTTTGATCAACACGCATACCACGGGCTCAGTTTACATCTGCATGTCCTCGAGCGAATTGCACACGCTGCAGGCGGCATTCATGAAAGCGGGTGGCCATTGGTCAACCTTTGTGATCTGGGCCAAAAACCGCTTCACGCTGGGGCGCTCGGATTATCAGCGCCAATACGAACCGATCCTTTATGGCTGGCCAGAGGGCGTGAAACGCCGCTGGTGCGGCGCCCGGGATCAGGGCGATGTGTGGAACATCAATCGCCCGAACAAAAACGATCTGCACCCGACCATGAAACCGGTCAGCCTGGTGGAACGCGCCATTCGCAATTCCAGCCGCAAGGGGGATCTGGTGTTTGACCCGTTCGGCGGCAGCGGCACGACGCTGATCGCGGCCGAAGGCACCGGGCGAAAAGCTGCGCTGTTGGAGTTGGACCCCAAATACGTCGATGTGATTGTCGAGCGCTGGCAGCGGTTTACGGATCAGGCAGCAACGCTCGAGGACGACGGACGCAGCTTTGACGCAATCAAAACCGGACGCGAGGCTGCATGAAACAGACCCGTCTGATGTCGCTGGTCGAGGCTGTCACCAATGTTGTTGTCGGGTATGGCGTGGCGGTGATCGCGCAAATTCTGGTGTTCCCAGTGTTTGGTTTGCAAACGACCTTGGTGCAAAACCTGAAAATGGGTTTGGTCTTTTCTGGGGTCAGCATAATCAGATCGTTCGCGCTGCGGCGGGTCTTTGACAGCTTCCGGTAGACAGAAAAAAGGGCCAACCGAAGTTGGCCCAAGAAGTAAATTCAAAGAACTGAGGCAGTCTTCGCAGGCAACGAAGGGCTCTTTGAGGAATATTTGCCAAATATGAGCGGATAAATACAGAGGTTCGAGAGATTCGCAATCCCTAATGCCTACATGTTGTAGAGTTATTCTTAGCCAACACATTATGCATACACTTCCTGCAGAAACTTGGCCCTGCTCGATGACAGAGTTTGCCGGGCGCGTAGCAACGAACAACGCCGCGATATCGTTGTGCTGAATAAAGAAGGTTGATTATCAATGCAGGGAATGAGCGAACGCGCCTACGCGGTGCACGCCGGTTTGTCGCGCGGCGCAATCCAGAAAGCCAAGGCGGCGGGACGGCTGGTGCTGTTTGGCGACAGCTCGATTGATACAGCGGCATCTGACAAGAAACGCGCGGCTAATACTGACCCGTCCAAACAACGTGGCACCGCAAAGGCAAAACTCAAACCAGTGCCCGATGCGGCGCTCACAGCCGTGGGCGATACCCTGCGTGAACAGGGCATGCGCGCGCCGGCATCAGGTACCAGCACCACATTCCTGCAGGCCAAGACCGCCAACGAGGTTCTGAAAACTCAGGAGCGGCGCTTGAAGCTGCAAAAGATGAAAGGCGAGTTGGTCGACAAGGCGCGCGCCATGGCGCTGGTGTTTCGTCTCGCGCGCGAAGAACGCGACGCGTGGATTAACTGGCCCGCACGGGCGGCGGCCTTGATGGCGGCTGAATTGTCTGCGGCCCTGTCAGAAACCGATGTGGACGTGGCGGTGGAGACAAGTCTCATGCAGAAGATCCTTGAGACCCATGTGCGCGCCCAGCTTGTCGACCTTGGCCAGAATGTCCGGTTTGACCTCTCGTGACCGGGTGCAGGCAGGTGAGGCTTTTACCGGTGACAAGGATTTGCTGCGCGCTTGGGCCGAGGGGGTCACGCCAGACGCCGATCTGACGGTGTCTGAGCGGGCCGACAAATACCGCATGCTGGCCTCGCGCGCGTCGGCTGAACCCGGGCGGTATCGCACCCGCCGCACGCCTTATATGCGTGAGATTATGGATGCGCTGTCGCCCAATCACGCGGCCCAGCGGATCGTGTTCATGAAGGCAGCCCAGGTCGGCGCGACCGAAGCGGGCAATAACCTGATCGGGTTTGTAATTGCGCACGCCCCGGGACCAATGCTGGCGGTGCAGCCGACCGTGGAATTGGCAAAACGAAACTCGCGCCAACGCATCGATCCGCTGATCGAGGAAAGTGCGGTCTTAAGAAACAAGGTCCGACCGTCGCGTTCGCGCGATGCGGGCAACACCATGCTCTCCAAGGAATTCGCGGGTGGCATTCTGATTATGACCGGCGCGAACTCGGCCGTCGGACTGCGGTCGACCCCGGCGCGTTACATCTTTCTGGATGAGGTTGATGCCTATCCAGCCTCGGCCGACGAGGAGGGCGACCCGGTCAGTTTGGCTGAGGCGCGGTCTTTGACCTTCGCCCATCGGCGCAAGGTGTTTTTGGTGTCAACGCCAACCGTGAAAGGGGTGAGCCGGATCGAACGGGAATATGAGGCCTCGGATCAGCGGCGGTATTTTGTGCCGTGCCCCCATTGCGGCGTGCGGCAATGGCTGAAGTTTGAACGCCTTCGCTGGGAGAAAGGCCAGCCTGAAACGGCGGTGTATATCTGTGAGGCTTGCGAGAAACCTATCGCCGAACATCACAAGACGGCCATGCTGGAGACAGGGGAATGGCGAGCGACAGCAGAAAGTGCGGACCCGACCAC
>Ga0256829_1003513_pt1 | contig 10806 bp, 10 predicted proteins | sample 131447metaG_FD_185979 | JGI IMG/M metagenome (GOLD analysis project Ga0256829, IMG submission 185979) | Hydrothermal vent microbial communities from Lau Basin, Pacific Ocean - 131-447 | ecosystem: Environmental > Aquatic > Marine > Hydrothermal vents | place: Pacific Ocean: Lau Basin | collected... | reverse complement strand
CAATGTCAAGAATCTTGCACGAGCTTATTTAGAAAAAGCTCTCAATGCTGGAGAACTCATTGATCCAAATTCACCTATGACAAGAGAAGAGGCTATAAAGAAACTAAAAGAAGCTAAAGATTTATTAGAATTAGAAATGTTAACTCAGGAAGAGTTTGATTTGCTTAAAAAAGAACTAGCACCCATAATAAAAGGTGAAAACTAGACCCAGTTAATCAAGTCTTTGTACTATTCTATTACTCTAAAAATTACCGAATGATGTTTTGAAAAAACCAAACATCCAGTGGATGTTTGAGTGAGGTAGCCGCGGAAGCGGAAAACACAACTTAAAACAACAGCTTGTTGCGGGATTGTTTTGCTTCGCAAAACTTCCCTTCACGGCGTAGCATGCTCCGAAGCTTTAGCGTAGGAGGACTTTGTGTTGAAAAAACAAAACTCCCTCGTGGGATTCATTCGCTTTGCGAATGTTCCTTTCAACAGCTTGTTGCGGGATTGTTTTGCTTCGCAAAACTTCCTTTCACGGGTAATAACCAAACAAAAAAACACCCTTTTTGTGATGGTGGGATTCTTTGGCTGCGCAAATCTTCCCAACAACAGCTCCGCTCAGTGGGATTCAACCGCGAAGCGGTTGTTCCCTTCACGGCACTGTTGAGAACCACAAAAGGAAACACTTCGCATTACTTCAAAAAAGAAGCGAGCTTCTTTTTTGAAGCTCGCTCGTATTTCCACTCTTTTGTGGTTCATTGTACCTTGGGTGGGAATCGAACCCACACTCCCGAAAGAACTGGATTTTGAATCCAGCGCGTCTACCAATTCCGCCACCAAGGCTTATCGGGACGGCAAAAATACATAAAATGTTCAATTAATTGCCAAATATTAGGGCTAAAAATATTCGGGATGATTTTGTGATTTTTTTACCTTTGTGACCACCAACTAATACACCCACAAAAATATGCCTGGAGCTGTTCCTCAACCCAAGATTTTTGCTTGTAAACAAAGTCAAGAACTCGCTGAAAAAATTGCCGAGCAATTTGGCGAGCCATTAGGGAATGTGATCACCTCCACCTATTCAGATGGGGAGTTTCAACCCTCTTTTGAGGAATCGGTTCGCGGAGCACGTGTATTTATAATCGGCTCTACTTTTCCACCTTCGGACCACCTGATGGAAATGCTGCTCACGTGTGACGCTGCAAAACGCGCTTCTGCAAGACATATCACGGCTGTACTTCCTTACTTTGGTTGGGCACGTCAAGACAGAAAAGACAAGCCGAGAGTTCCTATCGCGGCTAAAATGGTGGCTAAAATGTTGGAGGCTGCTGGGGCAACGCGTATCATTACCATGGACCTCCACGCAGACCAGATCCAAGGGTTCTTTGAAAAACCAGTGGATCACCTTTTTGCCTCGACCATCTTTTTACCCTATTTAAAACAGCTCAACTTAGACGAGCTTACTATTGCTTCTCCAGATATGGGAGGTTCTAAACGAGCCTACGCCTATTCTAAAGCCCTAGAAAGTGATGTAGTGATCTGCTACAAGCAACGCGCCAAGGCCAATGTGATCTCTCACATGGAACTCATAGGTAATGTAGAAGGCAAGAATGTAGTCTTGGTAGACGATATGGTAGACACTGCCGGAACCCTCACCAAAGCTGCCGATCTTATGATGGAACGCGGCGCCAAAAGTGTAAGAGCTATCTGTACTCACCCTATCCTTTCCGGACAGGCCTATGAGCGTTTAGAGAACTCACAATTGGAAGAACTTATCGTAACCGACACTATTCCACTCAGACAGCAATCTCCAAAGCTTCGTGTGTTGAGTTGTGCGCCACTTTTTGCCTCTGTAATGCAAAGTGTGAACACCAACAGTTCTATCAGTTCTAAATTCTTGATGTAATCCGCAGAGAATAAGCCTTTAAGGCATTGTAAAAAAAGTCGGATTTACTTTCAGCTACCAAAAAAATTTGGGATATTTGCAGCCGTTTTCCACTTATCGTGGTTAACCACATGCAAATAATTGCAAATGAAATGAGCGGAAATAAATTTATTTTTTCTGCTTGTCAACTGAAAAAATGTAAATTTTTTGCGCGAAAGCGAAGCGGTTGATTTACGCAGAAAATTTTTGCGAAGTTCATTTCAGGAGCACAAAATTTTTAAGTAAATGAAGTCAATTACAATTAACGGATCTCAAAGAGAAAGCGTGGGCAAGGTAGCTACCAAAGCCTTACGTAATGCTGGAAAGGTTCCCTGCGTAGTATACGGAGGAGAAACACCGATTCACTTTTCAGCGCCAGAATTAGCGTTCAAAGACTTGGTGTACACTCCAGACGTACACACAGTTGTGATTGCGCTAGAAGACGGCACAAACATCAATGCTGTATTGCAAGACATTCAGTTCCACCCGGTAACTGATCGTATCCTGCACATCGATTTTTACCAGATCTTCGACGACAAGGAAATCACTATGAATATTCCTGTACGTCTGGTAGGTAACTCTCGTGGTGTACGTAATGGAGGGGTACTTCGTTTTGTAAACCGTAAACTTCGTGTGAAAGCTATCCCAGCTAACTTGCCAGATTATATCGAGGCAGACATCACTGAGTTGCGTATTGGTAACAAGCTTTATGTTACTGCATTGACAGACGATGCTTATACCATCATGCACCCAGACAACACTGTTGTTGTACAGGTGAGAACTTCTCGTAACGCTGTTGACGAAGCGGACGAAGACGAAGATGAAGACGCAGAAGAAGGTGCGGAAGCAGCAGATGCTCCTGCAGAAGCTCCTGCCGAAGAATAGATCTTCTAGTTCACGAACATATAAAAGAGTCCGCTTGGTTATCAATTTAAGCGGACTCTTTTTATTTTTACAAAAAAAAGGATGCTCGCATTTTTAAAGCGACTTTTTGGATTAGACGCTCCTAGCGAGCCCGAGCAAGATCCCATGAAGAAATTTCTAATTGTGGGTTTGGGTAATATTGGACCCAAATACGACAACACCAGACACAATATTGGCTTTGCGGTTGCAGATGCCCTGGCGCTCAGACATGAGGCCACTTTCGAGTCTAAGAAATTAGGTGATATTGCCAAGTTCCGCATCAAGGGCCGTCAACTGATCTTGCTCAAACCGAGCACCTATATGAATCTAAGCGGCAAGGCGGTGAGCTATTGGCTCAAACAGGAAAAAGTTCCTCTAGAGAATCTATTGGTCATTACCGACGATCTAAACCTGCCTTTTGGTAGCATCCGATTAAAGAAAAAAGGGTCAGACGGAGGTCACAACGGTCTTAAAGACATTCAAGCCACGCTAAATACTACCTCTTACAACCGATTCCGATTTGGGATCAGTGATAAATTTTCTAAGGGCAGACAAGTGGATTATGTGCTCAGCGAGTGGACCGAAGACGAACAAAACGCACTTAAAGAGCGCTTACCCATTAGCGCTGATGCGATAGAATCCTTTGCCCTCGCGGGAATGGATCACACCATGAACAACTTTAACGGTAAATAAGATGCAAACCTACGCCTCGGCAAGCGATTTTGAAGGACAGACCCAAACGGTAGTTACCATAGGGACCTTTGACGGCGTACATGCCGGGCACAGAGTATTGCTTAAAAGACTCACCGACGGCGCAAGAGCTATGGGTTGCGAGTCTGTGATCTTTACTATGTTTCCGCATCCGCGAATGGTCTTACAACCGGATGTGGACATCAAACTCATTCAAACCATAGCAGAACGCCAACAATTACTTGAAAGCGTTGGCATTGACCATTTGGTCATAGAACCTTTTACCAAGTCTTTTTCGCGTATGAGCGCAGAAGATTTTGTACAACAGATCTTGGTCAATCAGCTTCAGGCTAAAAAAGTGATCATAGGCTATGATCATCGCTTCGGACGCAATAGACGCGCCGATGTAAAAGACCTCAGAAGATTTGGTCAAGAGTTTGGATTCGAAGTTGAAGAGGTAAGTGCTCAAGAGGTTGACGAGATAACTGTGAGTTCTACCAAGATCAGAAAAGCACTTTTAGACGGCGATCTGGACACGGCAAACACCTATTTGGTCGATCCCTTTACGCTGACTGGAACTATCACCAAAGGACGTGGTCTGGGGAGAACTTTGGGTTACCCTACGGCCAATTTGGAAGTGGAAGAAAACTACAAACTCATCCCTAAAAATGGGGTTTATATCGTAAAGAGCGAAATAGACGACACTTCTGTTTACGGGCTTATGAACATAGGAACCAACCCTACTGTTGGCGGTGAAACTACGAGTATAGAGACCTATTTTATGGACTTTGACGGCGACCTTTATGGGCGTAAACTGCAGATCGAATTGCTCTCGCGCATACGCGACGAGCAACGTTTCGGATCTACTGCCGAACTTACCGCAGCCATAGCGGAAGATCAGAAAATTGCAAAGGCCTATGTTAGATCGCGTCAATAACTACCTTTTTGAACGTGTAGACAATGCCGGATTGGTCTTGTTTCGCATTGCCTTCGGGTTCTTACTCGCAGTCGAAGCTTACGGAGCTATAGCTACTGGCTGGGTTAAAAGAACTTTGGTAGAACCGGAGTTCACTTTCAATTTTATCGGATTCGAATTCTTACAACCCCTGCCCGGAAACGGTATGTATATCTACTTTGCGGTGATGGGTGTCTTTGGCATATTGGTTATGCTCGGCTACAAATACCGCTGGAGCATGGCTGGCTACGCCTTGATGTGGACCTGTGTCTACCTGATGCAAAAATCGTCTTATAACAATCATTATTATTTAATGATGCTGCTTACTTGGATGATGGTCTTGTTACCCGCTGCAGGCAGAATGTCTTTAGACGCCAAGTTGAATCCGCAGCGCAAAAGTATAAGCATGCCGCGTTGGGTATCTGTCTTAGTTGTTGGCCAGCTCTTAATTGTATTCACCTACGCTGCTATCGCAAAAATTTATCCCGACTGGTTAGACGGAACAGTGACTCGGATCTTTATGCGAGGCAAGGCGCATTATTGGCTCATTGGCGATTTTTTACAACTGCCTTGGGTTCATTTAGGCATGGCTTATTTTGGAATTCTCTTTGACCTTTTGGTGATTCCGATGTACCTCTGGCGCAAGACCCGTTGGTTGGCCTTTGGCTTATCGCTGTTCTTTCACCTGTTCAATTCCGCAGTATTTCACATTGGGATCTTCCCCTATATGTCAATCGCTTTTGCCCTCTTCTTTTTCTCTAGCGAAACGCTGGTTAAACGATTCATGCCCCAAGAAGAAGTTTACCAAGGCAACGAGGTAAGACTTCCAAAAACTGCCGCCTTCACCACAACTGCTTTGGCCGTCTATCTGATAATTCAATTTGCATTGCCTTTAAGACATTGGTTTATTGCTGAGCCTGTTTTGTGGACAGAAGAAGGTCATAGACTCTCTTGGCGCATGATGCTGCGGACCAAATCCGGACGGGTCATTTACTATATTGTCGATAAGGCCGATCCGAACAAAAAGAAAATCGCCTACAACTACAAAGACCTGCTGAGTAAAAAACAATACCGCTCTTTCAGGACCAAGCCCGACTTTATATGGCAACTCGCGCAACGCATCCATCAGATAGAAAAAGAAAAGGGCAAAGATGTGGAGGTCTATGCCACGGTACGCATTAAAGTCAATGCCGGTGATTACCATCTGCTAATCGATGAGAAGGTAGACCTAGCAGCAGTATCTTGGGACCACATTAAACACAATCCTTGGATTTTGCCCGCACCAGAGAATTTTACCCAGCCCAGACCCACTCCAAGCGAGCAATAAACTCCTTGCTACAAGACCAGTAAATAGCCCGTATTATTTAGCGTTTCCGCTGTGATAACTAGGCCGTAATGTTTAAATTTGGGGCCTAATTCAAACAGAACTCATGTTACAGGTTAGTGAAATTCGCGAACACAAAGACCGCTTTGCCAAAGCCTTGGCCAAACGCGGTTTGGACGCTATGCCCATTATAGAAGAAGTGCTAAAAGCCGATGAGCTCCGCAGAAAAACGCAGGCTGAGCTCGATGAAACTCTGGCCCAATCCAACACTTTTTCTAAAGAGATCGGGCAGTTGTTCAAAAGTGGCGAAGTACAAAAAGCCAACCTGTTAAAAGAAAAAACCGCCGGACTCAAGGAGCAGTCTAAAACACTACAAGAACAACTCAACACCGCGGCAGATAAGCTGCAGGAATTGCTGTTTACGCTTCCCAATATTCCCAACGAAGCGGTGCCAGAAGGTAGCAGTGATGAAGACAATGTAGAGACCGAGCGTCATGGGACCATTCCTAGCTTACACGAAGGAGCGCTTCCTCACTGGGAGTTAGCCAAAAAATACAATCTGATAGACTTTGAACTCGGAAACAAAGTAACAGGAGCCGGATTTCCGGTCTATATTGGCAAAGGAGCTCGTTTGCAGCGTGCGCTTATCAGTTATTTCTTAGACAAGAATATAGAAGCCGGTTATACCGAATACCAGGTGCCTCACTTGGTAAACGAAGCTTCGGGTATTGGAACGGGAAGTTTGCCCGATAAAGAAGGACAAATGTATCACGTTACAGGAGACAATCTGTATTTGATCCCAACGGCAGAAGTGCCTGTGACCAACTTGTTTAGAGGCGACTTGCTCAATGCCAAGGACCTGCCTATAGCCTGTACGGGTTATACCCCTTGCTTTAGACGCGAAGCCGGATCTTATGGCGCCCATGTTAGAGGTTTGAATCGCCTGCATCAGTTTGACAAAGTGGAGATTGTTCGCATAGAACATCCAGATCGTTCTTACCAGGCCTTAGAAGAAATGCTTGCTCATGTAAAGGTGCTCTTAGAAGAACTTGGTCTCCCGTATCGCATTCTTAGACTCTGCGGAGGGGATCTGACCTTTGCCAGTGCCCTAACTTACGATTTCGAGGTATTCTCTACCGCCCAAGATCGTTGGTTGGAGGTGTCTTCTGTCTCGAATTTCGAGACCTTTCAGAGCAACCGCATGAAATTGCGTTTTAAAAATGCCGAAGGCAAGAACGAATTGGCCCACACGCTTAACGGTAGTGCCTTGGCCTTACCGCGTATTTTGGCGAGTATCCTTGAGAATTATCAGACCGAAGATGGGATAAAGATCCCTGAGGTCTTAGTTCCTTACTGCGGATTCGATACGATCCAATAAACATTCTGGCTTGCTTTTTGAAGTAGGTGGATGGGTTTAAAGCCGATCTCACCCTGGGCTGCTATTAATTTATTTGGCATCCTTAACGCGGCTTTAAGAACTCAATTGATATCTTTACAAAAGTGCGCAATTACTTGTTCATACTGCTGTTTGTACTGCCCCTTGCTAGTTTTGGGCAGAACGATGCCTTGGCCAAAACTTATTTTGACGAAGGCAAATACGACAAGGCCCTGAGAATCTATCAGACCTTGTACGACAAGAACCCCAGAAGACTCGATATTTTTAAGGCGCTTGTGGCTACCCATCAGCAGTTGGAAAATTATGAGACAGCCGGAACTTTGCTTGCCGGCCGTGCAGAAGCTTATGGCCCTTATCCGCAGCTATCAGTAGACATTGGATACAATTTCGAATTGCAAAACCGACCGGAGGAGGCCAAGGCCTTTTACCAGCTGGCAGTAGACGAACTTGCCTTGCAACCCAATTACGCGCGATTTATTGGAGACACTTTTGATCGCTACGGACTCTTAGAATGGGCTGTTAAGTCTTATGAAAAGGGCATGGAGCTCAACCCAAATGCAGATTTTTACCTGCAGCTTTCTCGCATTTACGGCGAATTGCAGAACTACGAAAAGATGTTCGATGCCTATTTGAACCTTATGGAATCCAAACCGGGTTACGGCTCTTACACCAAAAGAAGTCTCACCCAGTTCATCACAGAAGACCCTGCCAACCAGGCCAATGTGGTCTTTAGAAAAACCCTGATAAAGCGGATTCAGCAAGACCCGAACTTGATGTACAATGAACTCTTGAGTTGGCTCTATGTGCAGCAAAAAGAGTTTCGCAAATCCTTTAATCAGGAAAAGGCAATATATAAGCGCAAAGGCGAAACTTTAGAGCATCTTTCGCTATTGGCAGGTATTACAGAAGAAGAAGCAGAGTACGATATCTCCTTGGAGATCTTGGGATATATCATAGCCAACAGCGCTATTTTAGAAGAGCAACTCGACGCAGAAGAAAAACGCTTAGGGGTAATTGTCAAAACAGAATCCGACTTAAAAAAGGTAAATCAAGAATTCGATAAGGTTTTTGAGAAATACGGTCTAAGCACACGCACATACGCGCTTCAGATCGCCTATAACGACTTTATCGCTTTTAAACAACAGCAACCTGAAACCGCGATTTTGAACCTCAAGGTTTTGGCCGACACAGACCTCAACCGTTTTGAAAAGGCTCGAGTGCGCATGAAACTCGCAGACATACTCGTTTACACGCAAAAATTCAATCAGGCTTTGATCTATTATTCGCAAATACAAAAGCAGGTTCAAGGGAATATCCTAGCTCAAGAGGCTCGTTTTAAGGTGGCGCGAACCAGTTACTTCAAAGGCGATTTCAAATGGTCTCAGATACAATTGGACGTACTTAAAAAGTCCACTTCGCAACTCATAGCCAATGATGCCATGGAACTCAGTTTACTTATTAGCGACAATTCTGTAGAAGACAGCACCCAGACCGCTCTGCGCAAATTCGCCAAGGCCGACCTTTTGAGCCTTCAGAATAAAAATAACGAAGCGGTGCGTTTACTGAGCGAGATTTTAGAAAACCACAAAGGAGAAGCCATAGAGGACGAGGCCTTACTAAGGCGCGCTAAACTATATACAGCCTTGGGAGTCTATGAAAAGGCAGAAGCCGATTACAAGACCATCATTGAATTATTCAAAGAAGATATTTTAGCGGACGATGCCTATTTTCTGCTCGGACAACTCTACGAAAAGCAATTGGCGCTACCCGAAAAGGCCAAGGAATTTTACGAGCAGATCGTCTTTAATTTCTCAGATAGTATTTACTTTGTAGACGCAAGAAAGCGCTACCGCAGTTTGCGTGGCGACACCATAAATTAAGGCGTCTACCCTATGATCATCTACAACGTTACCATCAATATAGACGAATCCATTCAGCAGCAATGGCTCCACTGGATGCGCGAAGAGCATATTCCGGAAATGCTTGCCACTGGAAAATTCACCAAAGCCCTTATGACCCGCGTTATGGTAGAAGAAGAAATGGGCGGTATCACTTACTCGGTGCAATACACCGCAGACAGCGCGGAAACCCTTAAGCGTTATTATACGGAAGATGCGGAGCGTATGCGGGCGCAAAGCAAACCTTTTGAAGGTAAATTTGTAGCCTTTAGAACAGAATTGGAAATAGTAAGCGAACACTGATGAGTGGTCCGGTTAGACCTAAGAAGCATCTTGGCCAGCATTTCTTGGTAGACAAGAACATTGCTAGAAAGATCAGTGAGACCCTCTCCTTCGATGGATTTGATCTGGCTTTGGAGATAGGCCCTGGAACAGGGGTACTGACCGAGTTCTTGGTAGCAACCGGAAAACCCATCACCGCGATGGACGTCGATACGGAGTCTATCGAATACTTGAATGCCTCCTTTTTGCAAGCTAATCTAAAGGTGGTTGAGGCCGATTTTTTAAAGGCAGAACTGGCTACTTATTTTGGAGACGCCCAAATTGGCATTATTGGAAACTTCCCTTACAATATCTCTTCGCAGATCGTATTCAAAACCCTAGAGCATCGCGATCAGGTACTCGAATTTTCGGGTATGTTTCAAAAAGAAGTAGCGCAAAGAATTTGCCAAGGCCCGGGGAATAAGACCTACGGTATTCTCTCCGTACTCGCTCAGGCCTTTTACGAAACCGAATATCTTTTTACGGTGCCACCGGGTGTATTCAATCCGCCTCCTAAGGTAGACAGCGGCGTATTGCGCATGCGACGTAAACCTGATTACAAATTGGCCTGTGACGAAACCTTGTTTTTCAAAGTCGTAAAGACAGCCTTTAACCAGCGTCGTAAAACCCTTCGCAACAGCTTAAAATCCTTTGATTTGTCCGATAAGTTGAAAGAAGATGCTATCTTTGAGCTTCGTCCGGAACGCCTGTCAGTTTTGGAATTTGTCGAACTCACTCAAAAAATAGCGCAAGATGGCCTTTCAGATCTCTGATGAGTTAATCGACCAGGTTCAAGAGCACATAGCCGCAACCCAAGATACTCAACTCCTTGAATTGATGAGTGATTTCCACTATGCGGATATCGCTGAGGTTCTGGACGCCTTAGATCTGGAGGACGCTACTTACCTACTCCGACTTTTAGATTCAGAAACTACTTCTGACGCCCTTATGGAGTTGGACGAGGATCTGCGTGAAGACCTACTGGACAAACTCTCGCCCAAGGAGATCGCCGAGGAGCTCGAGGAGATGGACACTGATGACGCAGCCGACGTAATCGCAGAACTCGATGACGCCATTGTAGAAGAGGTGATCGACGAGATCAAAGACGAGAAGCACGCTCAAGAGATCCGTGAACTTCTCTCTTATGACGAGAACAGTGCCGGAGGTCTTATGGCCAAGGAATTGGTTCGTGTAAAAGACACCTGGACCATTGCAGGCTGTGTTAGAGAAATGCGTAGACAGGCTAAAAATGTGACCCGAGTACATTCCATTTACGTGGTGGACAAGAACGAAAAACTCATTGGGCGACTTTCTTTAAAAGATCTGTTGACGGCTCCAGAAAAAGCCAAGATCAGCGATATTTATATTCCCAGAGTAGATTTTGTCTTTGTAGATCGCACCGGAGAA
>Ga0256829_1003512_pt1 | contig 10807 bp, 11 predicted proteins | sample 131447metaG_FD_185979 | JGI IMG/M metagenome (GOLD analysis project Ga0256829, IMG submission 185979) | Hydrothermal vent microbial communities from Lau Basin, Pacific Ocean - 131-447 | ecosystem: Environmental > Aquatic > Marine > Hydrothermal vents | place: Pacific Ocean: Lau Basin | collected... | reverse complement strand
CATTAATAGACTTACAGAGCTCAGCAATAGGGTAGAGTGTCCAAACAGCAAACATATTCCTGTTTGTCCATAAAGCGAAGTACTTTAACACCCCCCCCCTCTTCCCTACTCTACCTTTTTGAGAAGGAGGTGTATAATATGAGTTCGTTTTTACTACTTACAGTAAGAGAGTTAACTCTTTATATATATCAAATCCATAAGATCCTATCTCCATACAGGTAGCTATGAGTATTAGTATCTCTCTATTAGACATTTTTTTTTATAAAACACACATTGCCCTACTCTCCCCTATTTACCAATACTTTAGACTGGTTTAGTCTTTAAATATGCTACTAATAGGATAAGTACAGACACTAGGTTTAGCTGCTGCATAGATCTAAAATCTCTTATGGAATTGTAAAATAACTTGGGATTACATCATGATGGTAAAACTATGGCTGTAACAAACTGGATGAAACCTTTTATGTGGTATTACTTCAAGGAGAAGCAGTTGGAGTATATTGGGAATGGGAGCTGTGGGAAAATTAGGGATTTAGTATAGTTATTCTTCAATAAAAGCGAAGTCATTTTATAGTTACTTTTTAAAAAACGAAGTCATCTTATACAACATAACTTTTTTGAAAGTTTGCATGAAAATTTCAAATACGAACTCATTTTATAGCTAAAATCGCTAATAATCAAGGAGATTTATTCATAAATTTGTATTTTTGAGTGTATATATTCTATTTATTTCTAGAATACGAAGTCATTTTATACTATTTGTTTAATAGAGCGAAGTCATTTAAGTATAAAAACGAACTCATTTAAATATAGCACGAAGTCATTTAAATGTAAAACGAAGTCATTTAAGTATAAAAACGAACTCATTTAAATGTACTTGTAGTAACTATAGAATATTATAGAAATATTATATAGGATACGGATAATATTTTATGTATTATCCGTATCTTTTTCAATAGAAAGAGACTGTTTATCGGAATAGCCTTTAGCAAATGTTATATTGTTATCAAAACTTCCTTTTCTGTATATTAGTTTTGATTTTGGTTCAAATATTATTCCGTACTCTAACAATAGCTCTGTATTATCCTTGATTTCTTTAACTGCTTTTTGTTTCATACGAATTGATTCTAATGGAAAACCTATTGTTTGCAATAGATTGATTATTTCCATATTACTACTTACTGAGTGTGTCCAAAAGAATCTAATAATAGCTTTTAAAAGTGCACTTTTTACTTTTAATAATTTTGGTAATTCTTTTTTGTAATTTACCGTAAGTTGCTCCTCAAAGAATTTTCTATATGCTGGAGTTAGAACTAAACCAAAAGAGTTATGCTTTGTACTAAAAGCATGAGAGTCAATAATACTGAAACTATAATAATCATCTGTATTCTGTTGTTTAAATTCAATAGAACTATTCTGAATCTCATCTAGTTTATCTTTTAACCATCTAGTATTTGTATTGAGTTTCCCACTATAGGATTTAAGAATATCAGTAGTTGAAAAATAAACTGCTATTCCACCACCCTCTAACTCTTTTATCTCTTTTGCTCCTGCAATAATACAATCTAAAAGATCTCTATGTGTTTGGGTTAAAATATTTCCTTTTACAATTGTTTTTCCCCAACTTGTTTCAATTGTACGTTTTCTTGAATTAGCTATAAAATCTTTATATGTTTTAGAGTTAGCAGAGATTTTATCTATTGGAGCAAAAATACCAGTTCGAAGTTCACTAGCAGTAGTAATTGTTTTTTCAAATTTACGTATTACATCAAATTCTAAAGTTAATTGTTGTCTTTTTTTTGCCATAAAATTAATTCCATGTATTAGATAATGAAGTTATCTTATCGTTTAGAATTTTTATCTCTTGATTTAGGATTTTGATTTGTTCTTCTGTAAGTGATTTTGTATGAATATTGATACTAATTTTTGATTTGCTGTTTTTAATATCTATTAGAGATGCTTTTTTAGGTTGTTCAGTAAAATAGTTACTTTTTAAATACTTCTCTGCTTCAGGTCGTGGTAAATTTTTTATAGCATTATAAGCTTCTAGCATTTCCGCATCATTTTTTAGTTTATTAATTAATATAAGAATATTTATATCTTTATAGTTGTCATTTTTTATTATATTAATAATAGAAGATGGCAATTTTAAAACATTCATTAGTTTTGATACATATCCTTTAGACAAACCAACATATTCAGCAAGTTTATTTTGACTCTCTACAATTTTGCTATCTAATATATTTTTAATAGCTATAGCATTTTCTATAGGATGCAGATTTTCTCGCATTAGATTTTCAGTTAATGATAAAATTGCCAAATCTTTTTCACTTACATCTTTTAAGACGATTGCTTTAATAGCACTTTTGCCCATAATCTTGTGTGCTTCATATCTTCTATGTCCTGCAATTATAGTATGCAATCCATTTTGTTTTATTTCTGTTATTACAATTGGTTGCATCAAACCATTTTGTTCTATTGAAGAAATAAGTTCATTTAAGGAGTGAAGGTTTATATCTATGCGTGGTTGGTGAGGATTTGCTTCTAGTTTATCCAAATCGATTTCAATTATATTATTTTCCTCATCGACATTTGATGTTATATTTTTTTGTTTTTTTATCAAAGGAGAAGATTCTGCTATCGTTTGACTCATAGCTGCTGTAATTCTATTTCTTTTTTTTGCCATTTTTTAATCCTGCTTTTTTTTCAATCTCTTTTATTAGAGATATAATTTCTGCTGTTGCTTTACTATTTTTATCTAGCTCTTTTACACTGTAACCGTATCCAATTGAATGTTTGTAATCAGACCTAAATCTTATTACACTATTAAAAAGTTTAAAATGTTTAATATCATTGATGAATTCGACTATATCGGAGAAGTCTTTTAATTTTGGATCTATTTTATTTAAGAGAACATGAACTTTTACAGTTTCTTGTTTTATTTCTGATAGTTCTTCCAAAATAGTTTTAAACTTTTGTAGTCCAAAAATTTCCATATAATCAGAAGATACAGGTGTTATTACAAAATCACTGGCAATGATTGCAAGTCTATTTAGGTCAGCATCATATCCTCCAGAATCAATAATTACAAGAGTATCATCCTCAATTGAGTTAATAAAAGTTTCAAGTTTTCCTCTCTCATCATCTGTAAAACGTACTATCTCTAATGGTTCTTGTCCATATTCCATTCTTAGTCTATTTGTCATAGTGACTGATTCTTGATTGTCAAGATCTACAAAAATAAATTTTTTATATCCATATTTTTTATATTTTTTTCTCAACTCTACTGCTAGATTCCAGGCTAATGTACTTTTACCAGTTCCACCTTTTTGGTGTGCTAAAGTTATTATATTTGTTTTCAACTATTCTCCTGTATATGATCTAATAACATTACTTTAATTTTAAAACTGTATAATTATAGCAATTTAATTTTAAATTATATATAATTGTTTTGTGGAAAAAGAATCAAGGTGTTTCACATGTGAAACACCTTGAGAAACAAATGGAGAAATATGCAAGAGCAAACATACGATACAAACATAGAAGCAACCCTCCTATCAAGTATAATATATAACCCTGCCCTACTCGAAAAATATGCCACTAAAATTACTACGAAGCTCTTCTTTCTGCCACTGCATCAAACAATCATAGATACAATTCTTCAATTGGATAAAGCAGATAAAATCATAGATGAAGAGATCCTAAAAAATAGACTAGGGTCACAGTTTGAAAATGATTTAATATATATCCTCACAAAAAACCCTCTCAACAGATTGGATGACTATATAGAGATACTGCAAGACTATAGCATGAAAAGAGACATGCAACAGTTAGCACTAAATATCACTAAGTCTTTAGCATCAAATGCATCTGGACTAGAGATCCAGGCACAAGTCTCAAACCTCACCCAAGAGATAACGAGTGCTAATCAACTTGAGATATTAGAGATTAATAATATAGCTAAGATAGAAGATAAAGAGGTAGAGTTTATCTGTAAGGCTTGGCTACCTATACCTGTAAGAACAGTATCGTTAGTAACTGCACCTGGTGGAACAGGTAAATCTTGGTTTGTACTCCAACTTGCTATAAGAGCTATAGAAGAACAGAAGATAAAAAAAGCATTATTGTGGCTAAGTGAAGATCCTAAGGAGATCAGTAAAAATCGCTTTAATAAAATATATGATAAAGTCCTTAAAATATCTGATGAGTCACTAAAAAGTAAAATAGATATCAGTGACTCTCCAACTATTCAGTTTCTATATGATGACCAAAGAAAAGTAGAAGTTTCTCCCCTACTCTCTCATTTTAAAACTAAACTACAAGAGTATGATCTTATTATACTAGATCCTCTTATCGCATTTTATGGTACTGATGAAAATAATAACTCTAGTGCAAGAAGATTTATGCAGCTCTTTACAGACTGGGCAAATAAAGAGAATAAAACTATAATCTTTATTCACCATAGTACAAAGAATACTACTCAGAGTAGGGGGGCTAGTGCATTTGTAGATGCAGTTAGAACGGTTTATGAGATAGATAAAGTAAGAGATAAAGATGGCAATGTTAAAGAGTCTCATAAACGTGTTATCAAACTCACTAAAGATAATTACGGTATTGGTAGCATACTGGAGAGCTTTAGTGTTGAGAGAGAACTCTTTCCAATAAAAATAAAATATGAAGAGACAAGCTATAAAGAGGATAGCTTTGCATTTGGCATTCCAAATGATTTTTAAATTTAAAACAGGAGTAGGGCATGTTTAAAAAAATAGTACATTTACTAAAACATATTTTCTCTAGAAGACGCTGGGGTGAAAACCCTCATTTCTAATACTAAATGTATTTACTCAAGCAAATAGATCAAACACATAGAGACTGTCTATGCCTGTAATACAAAAAAAGTTCAAATACCTTTAAAATAATAACATACATCACCATACATTATTTTTTTCGTAGCAGCAGGTACTCTCGTAAAATCTCCCCATGATCAAATACCAAACTCTCTAGATCAATATCTTCTGGTCTGATGACCATAACCTCTTTAGCATCATCCGCAGCCTCTGGTAGAGAGTAGGCTTTAGATATATAGACTACACTAGGAGTCTGTCGGATTAACCTAACCAAACAAACAGCAAAGATTGGATAAAATAAAGATATAAAGAGCTAAAAGATAGAGAAAAATATACAATGAAAGCATTTAAAGCATCTAATAGAAATCAACCTTTTTTATTAGCACCAAGTATTCAAGATTGGCTACCACAAGAACACTTAGCAAGATTTATTGTAGAGATAGTAGAGCAATTAGATTTATCAAAAATAATAAGCCAATACAATAAAGGAGGTAAAGAAGCATATAATCCTCATGTTATGTTATCTCTACTCTTTTATGGCTATGCTACAAGAGTTTTTTCAAGTAGAAAGATAGAGAGAGCTACATATGATTCAGTAGCCTTTCGCTTTATATCAGCAAATACCCATCCAGACCATGACACAATTGCAAACTTTCGAAAAAGATTTTTAAATGAACTGAATGAACTATTTGTACAGATACTTTCAATAGCACAAGAGATGGGAATACTAAAAGTTGGTAAAGTAAGTTTAGATGGTACAAAAATAAAAGCAAGTGCTTCCAAACATAAAGCATTGAGTTATGCATATGCCACTAAATTACAAAAACAACTTGAAGATGAAGTCCAGATGCTATTGGAAAAAGCTAAAATGGCTGATAACAAAGAAGATAACGATGGTATGAATATTCCCGGTGAAATAGCAAGAAGAAAAGACCGCCTTGAAGTTATAAGAGCAGCGAAAAAGACTATAGAAAAAAGAGCTGAGGAACGATATAAACAAGAACTACAAGAGTATGAAGAAAAAATAAAAAAGCGTGAAGCCAAAGAGAAAAAAACAGGTAAAAAAGTAGGTGGTAAAAAACCACAGGCTCCTAAGAGTAAAGAACCTAATCCAAAAGACCAAGTAAACCTTACTGATGAAGAGTCTCGTATAATGCCAGTATCTGGTGGAGGATATATGCAAGCATATAATGCACAAGCTTGTGTAGAACATGAGAGTCGTTTGATTGTACATCAGCATCTTACCCAAAATGTTAATGATAAAAAAGAAGTTATCCCAACGCTCAAGTGGTTTCAAGAGAATCCAACTCTGAAGCCAAATGCACTTTTAGCTGATGCAGGATACTTCAGTGATGAGAATATCAAATTATGTGAAGAGGAAAAAATCACATCGTATATTTCATTTGGAAAAGAGCAACATAATCAGCCACTTGAAGATAGGTTTCAACAAGAACTTCAAGTACTACCAGATGATGCAACAGATATTGAAAAACTCAAATATCGTTTACAAACAAAAGAAGGTAAAGAAATATATGCTCAAAGGAAGAGTATGATAGAACCTACATTTGGTATCATGAAGCATGTGATGGGGTTTAGACAATTTATGCTTAGAGGCTTTGAAAAATCTAAAGGTGAATGGAATTTAATCTGTATCGCCTACAATCTGAAAAGATTACATACAATAAGGGCTTAGAAGAGCTAATAAGGCTTTAATATTGAGAGGATAGACCCACTTTTTAGTGTGGATTCGGAAAATATTGCTATCTTATGCATAGAAATTGTTTTTTGCACTAAATTGATGAGGAAGAATCCGACAGACTCCTAGCAGTATGGAACCTTTTATCTCTTTGTGGATCAGAGTATACTCCATGTAGTGCTGTAATCTCTACATCAAGTGATATCTCCTCCTTCATTTCACGAATACAAGCATTTTCCACTCTCTCCCCAATATCTACAAACCCACCTGGAAGGGCAAGACCTAGAGGAGGGTACTTTCTCTATATTAAAACTATGCCTAGAAGCTCCTCAGAGCTATCATCGGTAGTAAGATAGGGAGTTTTGGTGTGAATGTCATCTATTAGCCTTTTAGGAGTATATTTATAGTTGTTTAGTCTTTGCATCATGGTATTTATACCATTTACATCTTTTTTTGCTCTTTATCGCATAGATATTGTATGTAAATTTTCTGCCACACTATTGGCAAGCAAATGTAGCACGATTTTTTGCTTTGTTATATCTTACAAATACAAAGTTACCTACTTGGGGTCACCCTCTTTATAAACTACTTTTTCATTTTTATTATATGCATCTTCAGCAAGTTTGGCATCAGCTTTTTGCTTAGTAAGCCATGGCGGTTCACTGTCCTCTTCAAATTGTTAGCTGCTATTTGGATTTGACATAACTTATAATCCCAACTCATTCATACAGCTAACACAGTATTTAGACTCTGGTAGTAGTTTGAGTCTCTCAAACTCTATATCCTCTTCACACTCTAAACATACTCCATACTATTGATTATCTATAGCATGATAAGCATCTTGTAGAGAAGAGAGTCTATTATTAGCAACTTCATATCTTTGGAAATTGATATCTTGATCCTGCTTAAGTATTTTATGATCTATGATATCTAAGGAGCAATTTTTTTTAATAGGTTGTAGAAGTGCTTGTAGTTGCACTATATCCTCTTTGAGGATTTGTATCTGTGATAGTATGAGCTCTTTTAGTATCTTTTTTTCATTGTTTGTCATTTTTATTTCCAATACTGATTAGAGTATTATACACAGAATATTTAGAATAGGGTAGGGTGTTAAAGTACTTCGTTTCTTATGAGTATTATATTTCATTAAACATATTTAATTATTCTATAAGGGGAGTGTAATTATAATATGTTTAACGAAATGAGGTACAGAATGGAATCAATTGAAGAGAATTATGAGTATAGATATAGGGTAGATCTGATGTGGCATGAGTATAATGCACTTGTAGAACTTATAGAAGATGCCCAAAAGAGTGGTAAGTATATTAATGTGAGTTTGCTGGAGAAGTTAGAGAACTATAAAACTATTAAGATCTCCTATGCTAAATCAGTTGCTGTTGCAAAGGCAAGTCAGGTAAGAAGTAAAAGGGCTAAAGAGAAGTTTGAATCAGCTTTAGTAGAGCTATTACGAGAGGAGAGTGAGTTAACTGCATACAAGATTGCTAAAAGGGCAGGGATAAGTTTTACTACTGCAAAGAAATACTTAAAACAGTTTAATGAAAGATAATAGGGGAGGGGAGTATGAGTAATGAAGTTTTAGAACTTAGTGATGCAAATTATACAGAGTTTATAGAGTCTACTAACTCTGTAGTATTTATAGATTTTTATAGTGATAGCTGTCCACCATGCCAAACCCTCTTGCGTTATCTTCCAAACTTGGCGGATTATTTTCAAGAGGAGGATGTTGTTATAGCAAAAGTACATGCATCTATTAACCCAAAACTCTCAAAGAAGTTTATGATTCAGAGTGTACCACTTACAGTGGTAATTGGTAAAGACAAGATGGTGCAATATGCTGAAGTAGGGTTGATGAGTATGGATAGTTACATCAAGATGATTGAAAAGGCACTAGGCAAGGGTGGTTTTTTCTCTAGACTTTTTAGTTAGTACTGTTTGAGGCATCAAACTAAACGACTATAATGCCACTGATAAGATAATGAGGATAGTAGTTGATTAAAGATCTATCCTTTGGTATCCTCTATCAGTTTGCAATGAAGAACAAAATCTATAACTTTTTACTCTGACATTTCACAAGGTTTTAGGAGGCCACCATCGATGGAGGGGTAGTAATTAAGGCTGATAAAGTTTGTATCTCCTAACTCTTCTGCATAGAGTTTAATAAGCTTGCCATTGAGATGTGTTTGTTTCGACAGTAGGTAGCGTTTAGTATTATAAGATACATCATAACTGCCATCATGTAAAGTTGAGAGTCTGGCATGAAAAAGGTTATTTATTGACATTAGGAATCCTTTGTAGGTTTCAATTTTATTATTTTACACTTTTAAAGAGTATCAGTAAACTATAGTAGATTTGTTTTATCGTAGAGTTATATTATAAGATTCTATTAGTTATAATGATAGAAGATCACAGTAACAAGGAGCTCTGTTTATGTCAAAAAATATATACAATCTATTTCGTGAGTATAACAGACTTTTAACCAAGCCTCAAAAGTCGAAATACTTAGCATCACTTGACTACAACACAAGAGAGACATTTAAAAGCCTTCTCAACTATGCAAATAATGCTGAAAGATTTGAAAATATTTATGATGGCTGGATAGATAATATTGATGATGAAGTTGTTGTACTTGAAGTTTATAGTGTAATATTGAGTACTCGACTAAACCTAGAGAACTTCTGTGTTGATGATAAAAGCTATGCTAAGTTTATCAAAAATAAAAAGAGTATGCTCCTTCTTTTACTAAATAATAAACAATATAACCATGCTTCTAAGCTTTTAGAAGTTCATATGTTTAGTGAAGATTTTAAACAAAAAAAATTAAAAGAACTTAGAGAAGAAGTTTTAAAATATTTAATCGCTAAACGAATGGTTCTTCCAAAAAAGCTTATAGTTGAAATATATGCATGGGCAGATGAACATAAACTTCCTTCTTATTTAGCAACTGATATAGAGGGTGACTTTAAGTTCAATATTACGAATGATGTACTCCCAATAAAAGAGCTTAAAAAAGCTATTACCAAAGAGCTAAAGTCTACTAAAATTGAAAAGATAGTTGATTGTTTGGTTGATAATAATAGGGTTAGCTAATCATAATTTTATGAATAAATATTCAGTGTATTTTAACTATATTTATAATGCCCCCCAAAAAAACATAACTTCATCCAGCTTTTTAGTTTTCTGATAATTGCAGTTATAGTCTATGCACTTAGACAGCAAAAGCATCAACACTGAGAGACATCTTTATAAATTATCTTTTCCAATTTAAAAAAAGACATACCTACCCCTACGGGCTTATGACTGGTATGTCTTATCCCGTATGGGGTTGGCTCTTATGAGCAACTAAAATTTTGACAATAAAACACCCTCGTTAATAAAAACGATTTAAAAACTTAACAGTTTAATGTTTAGTTTTGGATGTTTAGTGTGTGTTGTTTTTTGGGGTGGTTTTTATGGCAATAATCGCCAATATCATTGAAGCGATTGAAATAATGCCAATTAGTATGACTGCACTATTCATCTTTGGCTCCTTTGTTATAAATGACAATTCCAAAGAAAGAAATCATCACGGTTCCTATAATTATAGCACTAATCGTTGTCATATCCAAGTTTATATTGAACCCTCTTAATAATGCTTGAGGAGTATATATACAACTAAGTTTTTTTGACCATGCCATGAAATACCAAGGTGGTAAGAAGAGTATGAAGTTTCTCAATGAGATGAAAGGGATTATACCCTTTGAAGCAATAGAAAAAATACTTATAGAGAAGAATATATATAAACCAAACAAAGGTAAAACAGGAAGACCATCTATCCCAGCAAAGGTATTAGTAGCAGCACTCTGCAAAAAACGGAGCAAATCGGACACCTATGACACTTCTATCCGGACACTAATGACAGTTTCATTCGGACAGTGATGACGGAAATGATTCGGACACTTTTGTCTAAAGTCCGTCAACTTATATTCGTTTAAGATAGAGATATTTTCTAAATTCAAATACACTAATTGTAAATTTATTTACAAAGGTGTTAGTAATGAGGATTCTATCAATGAAATCAGTTCGAGACATTGTAAAACTCCATAGTATAACGTCCCCACTTGTCAAGACCACTTAAACCAACATTCTTATTTTACTCATTACCAAAATTTAAATCTGAAGTGCAATTTTTGAAAAATTGAAAAAAGAAAATTGTAAATTTAGATTTGAAGAGGTTAAATGCTACAATCCTACTTCAAATTCTAAC
>Ga0256829_1003511_pt1 | contig 10809 bp, 10 predicted proteins | sample 131447metaG_FD_185979 | JGI IMG/M metagenome (GOLD analysis project Ga0256829, IMG submission 185979) | Hydrothermal vent microbial communities from Lau Basin, Pacific Ocean - 131-447 | ecosystem: Environmental > Aquatic > Marine > Hydrothermal vents | place: Pacific Ocean: Lau Basin | collected... | reverse complement strand
CGGACTCACATGTAGATACTTTAGCAAGATTTGTGGATACAAATACGATTGCTTATGTTAAGTGCTATGACAAAAATGACGAACATTATGATACTCTTGATAGGATGGAAAATGAACTAAAAGCTACAAATTTTAAGCTTCTGCCACTTCCATTGCCACTTCCAAAATATTTTCAAAACCGTAGACTGCCTGCCACTTACCTAAATTTTATTTTTATAAATGGTGCTTTGGTAGTACCAACTTATAAGGACAAAAATGATAAAATAGCTCTTAAAATCTTGCAGGATTTTTTCAAAGATAGAGATGTCATAGGAGTTGATGCATCTATCTTCATAAGAGAGCATGGAAGTTTACACTGTTCGACCATGAATTTTTATAAGGAGCTAGCGTGACCCTACAAAAAAAAGCAACTTTAGTATCTAGCTTAACAGCCTCTATACTTATCATCATAAAACTAGCCATCGGAATCCTTAGCGGCTCGGTCGCAGTGCTTGCTAGTGCGATTGACTCTATACTTGATTTGGTGGTATCGGCATTTAACTATTTTGCGATTAACAAATCTGAACAACCAGCAGATGAGCAGTTTAACTATGGAAGAGGAAAAGTAGAAGCACTAGCAGCAGTTATAGAGGGTACCGTTATCACAATGTCTGGTATATTTATCTTTTATGAAGCTATAAAAAAAGCATATAGAGGGGACACAGTCTCACATCTTACTCCATCAGTCATAGTCATGGTTATCTCTTTGGTTTTGACTATATCTTTGGTGCTGTTTTTAAACTTTGTAGCAAAAAAAACAGACAATATGGTCATAAAAGCTGATGCTCTACACTATAAAACAGACATATTTAGCAATGGAGTGATACTTATATCTCTTGTTATTATCCAACTTACAGATTTCTATCTCATAGACTCTATCATGGGTATTATAATCTCGATATACATCATATACTCAGCTTATGAAATCATAAAAGATGGTGTCTATATGCTTCTTGATGCTGCTCTTGATGATGGAATAGTGCAAAGCATAAAAGATATAATCAAAAACGAAAAAAGAGTAAATGACTACCATTTTTTAAAAACAAGAAAATCAGGCAATACAAATTTTGTAGATGTTCACTTAGTATTTAGTACTGACATATCTCTATTGGATGCTCACCGTGCAGCTGACAGAATAGAGGATGCTATAAGAGAGTTAAGCACAAATGATGAGTGGATTATAAATACACACTTAGACCCATATGATGATTCTAAGACAAATGGCTAATTATCTTATAACTTTTTATCTCTTTGACAACAAAACTTACCTATTCCAAATCTAGGATGTTCTTTTGCTCTGTGATTTGTAATCGGAGTTACTTTTATATATTTAGCTTCACTTTTGCTTAATGCTATACAAGCTGAACACTCTAATTTTACATGTAAGCTATCACTTCCAAAAGTTCTTCTACAAACCCTTAGAATAACACCTCTACTCAAACCCATATTTGAAAATCGTTTTTTTATCTCTATATCTAAATCTATACCTTCAACTATGGCTCTTTTGCCAATCTCAAGTTTATCAAGTTGTATCATCCCTATATTTTACACAAAATATGCTTAATACCCCATCAAAGCTAGCGTTTTATATACCCCAAATGCCATCAACCAAGCTACTACATTTGGATATATAGTATAAAATACTCTCCATGCCCATTGTGGAATTTCTGCATAAAAAGTTCCCATAGCAGCCAAGCAAGGTGAATAAATCATAATAATGATTATCAGTGCAATTGCTGCTTTAAAATCTACATTTGCTCTTATTTTTGCAATCAAGCCTTTATTTGTTTCGTTTGCTCCACCCATCGAGTACAGAGTTCCAAGAGCAGAAACCACTACTTCCTTAGCAGATAATCCAGCCACAACGGCCACGCTAAGTCTCCAATCCATACCAAGTGGTGCAAAAATGGGTTCTATAAATTTTCCAACACTTCCAAGATAACTGTTTTCCAAAAGTTTTGAATCTAGCTCATTTTTCAATTGCTCTTTTTGCTGGGCACTACTTGCATGCTCTACCTTAGCATCATATTTTTGCACCATATCGCCATTTGTTGGATATGCACTTAAAAACCATATAATCATAGCAGCTATGGCTATGAAACTACCAGCTTTTTTTAAAAACATCTTTGTCTTTATCCATAAGTCCATACCTAGTGCTTTTAAAGATGGAAATCTATATGGTGGAATTTCCATAACAAAAGGCTCAGGCTCACCTTTAAAAAGAACTATCCTCAAAATCTTAGCCACAATTAAACCTAAAGTCGCACCACCGATATATATGAAAAATAAAATATTTCCTGGATTTTCATTTGCAAAAAAAGCTGAAACTAAAAGTACATATATAGGCAATCTAGCGCCACAACTCATAAAATTAAGTACAAGCATTGTGATAATTCTATCTTTAGGATTTTTTAGAGTTCTTGCTGCCATATATGCAGGAACAGTACAACCAAATCCACTAACAAGTGGCACAAATGCCTTACCTTGCAAGCCAAATCTTTTCATAAAGCCATCCAACAAATAAGCTGCTCTACTCATATATCCCGTTTGCTCAAGCAGATTCAAACCTAAAAAAAGTATCAGTATATTTGGCAAAAACATGACAATAGCACCAACTGCTGGCAAGACACCATCGGTCAATACTGAGTTAAATACCCCTTTTGGTAGAAAATCTGCTAAAAAAGCTGAAGTCTCGCTAAAGATTACACTGATTATATTCATAGGATAATTCCCAAGCACAAATGTCAGCTGAAAAAGTGCCCACATAAAAAATAAAAATATAGGAAGCCCCAGTATAGGATGAATGAGAAAATTATCTATCTTTTCACTAAGAGACTCTTTTTCCTGAGTATCTACTGCTTCCATCTGAAGATTGCGTGCAATTGCCACTCTTTCATTTGCTAATATATCTGTTGTGCTATCTTCATCAAACTCTGCTTCTAGCTTGGCATACATCTTTTCCAATGCTTTATGAGCCTCTATAAATATAGGTAAATCATGTATAATTTTATAGATATTTTCATCCCTATCAAGCAGTCTAATCGCTATAAATCTTGAATAATCTTTATCTCTAAAATGTTGTGATTTTCGCAAAATTTTTGCTAAATCTTCTATCCTTTGCTCTATCTTTTCATTATAATAAATCTTATTTTTTGCGATATTAACATCATATGTATCAATAATGCAGTCAATAATCTCATCCACTCCTCTGTTTCGCTTTGCTGAAGTCAAGATAACAGGAATTCCTAAGAGCTCTTCTATTCTTTTTTTGTTGATGTTGCCATCTCTTTTTTCTATCTCATCAACCATATTTACCACCAAAATCATCTTTTTATGCATATCTAAAAGTTGCATAGTAAAAATAAGATTTCTTGAAAGTGTATTTGCATCTACAACATTCATGATTAAATCATAATCCTCTTTTATCAAAAAATCTTTTGCAACTTGTTCTTCTGGAGTATAAGCGTTAAAAGCATAGATTCCAGGTAAATCTGTCATCAATATATCGTAACCATTTTTTTCAACATAAACCTCTTTTTTCTCAACTGTCACACCACTAAAATTGCCTACATGTAATTTAGCATTACTTAGAGCATTTATGATTGAACTTTTACCAACATTAGGCTGTCCGACTATAGCTACTTTTATTTCGCCCTTTTCTGCCTTAATTGTGCTTTTTTTACAACTCGTATCATTTCCACAACAACTGCTCATTTTGTCTCCTCCACGAGGATACACCTAGCTTCTTCTTCTCTAAGTGCCACTTTTGTATTATCGCTTAAAATATCCCAAGTTTGCCTAGCTAAGGTGTGAGCTACAACTTTAATCTTAGCACCCTTGACTATCCCCATAGACAGAAGTCTACTTTTTACTGGTTCTTTTGCTATCACTCTGGCAACTTTGCCCTCTTCATCAATCTTTAAATCTGAAATATTTTTCACAACCAAGCCCTATATTATTTATTTGTTGGAATGATATCCAAATTAGAATTAAAGTGTTCTTAAATTGATAATCATTCTCATTAAGCTATAAACATAGAATAAACTTTAGTATGCTATAATCAGATGTTCTATGTAGCAATACAAATAAAAGGAAATGCATGAAAAATTTATTTCAATGGGATAGACATATCAGAGTTGCTATATCGATTTTTCTTTTTTATCTCTCAGGCACAAATTTAAATCTATACTCTATAGTAGCAACAATTCTACTTTTTACTGCGATTAGCGGTTTTTGCCCACTATATCTAGCTTTTGGAATAAACAAAAAACATGCAAAAAAATTAGATTTTTTATCCCAGCTCCCAAATAATAATCCTGAACCTGTATTTATATTTGACAGTAACGGCAAAATAATCTACCAAAATGAGTCCTCTAAAATTATACTTCCCAGCATAAAAGAGTTCTCATCTCTAACTCTAAAGAGCCCAAAAATTGTTATAGATGAAGAGTTAAATGACTCCATAAAATTTAAAGAGGGCAAATATATCTACATGTTAAAGTCAAAAGGCTCAAAAGATAAAAATGGTATCTTCACATATGGATTCAACATAACAGAGCTAGAAAATCATGCTAAAGAGCTTGAGCTTTTGAGCATCACAGACCATCTCACGAGTCTTGGAAATCGTAAAAAACTACTAGAGAATATAAGCAAAAATGTAAAAAACGATGTCGCCCTTTTTATATTAGATATCAAAAATTTCAAGCAAATAAATAACTTTTTTGGGCATATAAAAGCGGATAATTTTTTGATACAATTTTCAAAAAGACTAGAGATTTTTAGAGAGCAACAAAAATGTAAAACTCAAACATATAGACTCCAAGCAAACAGTTTTGCTATTTTGTTTAGTTTTAAAAATAAAAAGATAAGAGATGAAGAGATCAAAGACATAAGAGACAACCTTCTTAATTTTTTAAAGGACTCAGAAATATCTATAGAAAATATAGATGTAGATTTTGATATGAGAGTCAGCATGGCAACAAAATGTGATTGTGGTAGTGAAAAAAATATATCCGCAGAACTTCTAAATAATGCGGAAATTGCCCTTTTAATGGCAAAAGAACAAAATTTAAACTATATTGATTTTAGTAAAATCTCCTATATACTTGATGAATACAAAGAAAATTTCAAGTGGGCAAAGAAGTTGAAAGATATATTTACAAACAAAAGTGATGCCAAAATAGTGTCGTATTTCCAACCTATATACAACCTGCATACCAAAAAGATAGAAAAGTTTGAGTCTCTAGTGAGGATAGAAGAGAAAGAGGCTGTCATCTCTCCTTTTAAATTTTTGGATACTGCTAAAAGTATAAATCTGCTTCCTAACATAACCGAAGAGATGCTAGTGCAATCACTTAGAAGATTTCAAAAAAGCAATTTTGAATTTTCTATAAATATATCACATCAGGATTTAAGAGAGAAAAATTTGGTTGATTATTTTCTAAAAAGCCTCAAAAAATATGATTTTCCAACCAATCAAGTTGTGATTGAGATACTTGAAGATGAAAATATGTATGAATTTACAGATGTCATAACACGCTTCAAAAAAGAGGGATTTAAGATAGCTATAGATGATTTTGGCACAGGGTATTCAAACTTTCAAAAACTACAAAAACTAAATGCTGATTTTCTAAAGATAGATGGAAGCTTGGTTAAAAATATAGCAAACAATCCAAAAGATTTATCTATTGTTACTACGATTTGCGCATATGCAAAGACGATAGGAGTCAAGACAATCGCAGAATTTGTGGCAGACAAAGATATATTTAGCCTTGTCACACAAAGTGGAGTTGATTATGCCCAAGGGTATTTTATAGGTACACCAAATCCAGACATAAAGGTAAAATTCGATGACAACTAAGTATGTAAAAGAAGTCGTAATAAATGTATTTTGCGATACTAGAAAAGTAGCGCAAGCCATCAAGATAGCCGTAGTTGTTGGAACTATATTGAATATCATAAACCAAGGTGATTATATTTTGCATATGACTTTTGATAAAATTAACTTTGCTAAACTCATTTTGACATATTTTGTGCCATTTTTTGTTTCAACATATACAGCAATCACTATTAGTTTAGATTTAAAAATCGGCGATAGAGCAATGGTTTCAACCAATTTATTGTGTAAAACATGCAAAACTCACTCACATGTACAAAAAAATGATATAATTCCACAGTGCCCAAAATGCAAGCTTTTGGGCAAATGGAAAGCTGTAAATTAGGAGAAAATTATGTTTTTTAAGAAAAAAAATGAGAATGAAGTAATAGTTTCAAAAGAAGAGTTTAATGAGCTAACCAAAAAAGCAAAACTATATGACAAAATGAATCTAGATGAACCATTAAGAGTGGCAAAAAAGATGACAAATGTTGCTAACAAAGTAAACAGTGCGTCAAAAGAGCGGCTCCAACAAGTGTGTGAGGTAGAAGAGCTGGTAAATACCTTTATAGATAAATCACTTGATATAAAAAACATATCTGAAAAAAGTCAAAATTCAGCTTTAAAATCCATACAAACAAGCCAAAATGTAATCAGTACGATAGATGAATTGACTAGAATCATAAATAATCTAACCCAACTTATGTCGGCTTACAATAATATTCACAAAGAGTTAGATATAAAAAATAAATCTGTATTTACAAAGATAGAGTCAATTTCTGAAATATCAGACCAAACAAATTTACTTGCATTAAATGCTGCTATAGAAGCTGCAAGAGCGGGAGAATATGGAAGGGGTTTTAAGGTTGTAGCCGAAGAAGTTAGAAAACTAGCTGACGATAGCGAGCATGCTGCAAGCGAAATAGCACAAGAGACAAAAGAGATGATAGAGATATCAACCAAAGCACAAGATAACGGCTCAAAAGCCTTTGAGTTGGTCGAGCAAAGTCAACAAGCAGCAATACAAAGTGTAGAATTACTAAAAGAGCTAATCAGCGATGCACAAATTAATAAAACAGATATTGATAGTTCGCTTATACATATTAATGGTCAATTAAAAGACTCCGATACAATCAAAACAAAGATTAGCGATATAGTGGATGACACAAAAAAAGCGATAGAGGGCTCACAAGAAAATATTCATCTAGGAAAAAATCTTTTAGACACTTTAGAAAATGTCAAGACAAAATAAAATCAATATAGCGCTAATCCAACAAAAATTTCTAACTTCTAAAGAAAATACAATAGATAGGACGCTCAAACTCATAAGAGAAGCCAAAGAAAAAGGTGCAAATCTTGTTTTGTTACAAGAGCTACATCAAGATAGGTATTTTTGTATAAATGAAGATGAAGCAAATTTTAGTAAAGCAGATGACTTTGGAAAAGATGTTATATTTTGGTCAAATATCGCTAAAAAAAATGATGTAGTTTTGGTTACCTCTTTATTTGAAAGAAGAGCGGTTGGCATATACCACAATACTGCTGTAGTTTTTGAAAAAGATGGAAGTATTGCCGGGAAATATAGAAAAATGCACATACCAGATGACCCTGGTTTTTACGAAAAGTTCTACTTCGCTCCTGGCGATTTAGGTTTTGAGCCTATACAAACAAGTGTCGGAAAGCTTGGTGTCTTAATTTGTTGGGATCAATGGTTTCCTGAGGCTGCAAGATTGATGGCTTTAAAGGGAGCAGAGATTTTGATATACCCTACAGCGATTGGCTGGTTTGACAAAGATAGTAAAGAGGAGAAAGAGAGACAATTAGATGCATGGGTGGTCATACAAAGAGCTCATGCAATCGCAAATGGTTTGCCTCTTATCGCAGTGAATAGAGTCGGCAAAGAGTTGGATAACAAAAAACGGATAGATGGCATAAGATTTTGGGGGAGTTCCTTTGCTGTCGACTCTTTTGGTCAGCTTATTACTCAAGCAAGCAGAGACAAAGAGGATATGAAAATATTTCAAATCAACCTTAAAGAAAATCAAGAAATTAGAAAAACTTGGCCATTTCTAAGAGATAGACGCACAGAGAGCTATTCTGAATTAAATAAGAGATTTTTGGATTAGTATTACAAGAGAACTAAAGTAGCTAACCCCAAAAAGCTAAAAAATCCTATAATATCAGTAAATGTTGTCAACAAAACAGTACTTCCAACAGCTGGGTCTATACCAAATCTTTTCAACATAAGTGGTATCGTTGCCCCTGTTATACCAGCACTCAGTAAATTTATAAGCATAGATGATGAAATCACTAAAGAGAGCTTGATATCCTTAAACCAAAGATACGCAATCACACCCATGACAATTCCAAAAATCGTACCATTTGTAACCGAGAGTATCAACTCTTTTTTTATAGCATTTTTTGCATTTTTAAAATCCACTTCACCAAGAGCGAGTTGGCGAACCATGATAGTTAAGGTTTGAGTTCCCGCATTGCCACCCATTGAAGCGACAATTGGCATAAGAACTGCAAGAGCCACATAAGACTGTATAGTATTGTCAAAAAAACCTATAACGATAGATGCTAAAATCGCCGTTATAAGATTGACAAAGAGCCAAGATGCTCTTGATTTTGCTGCCTCTTTGATATCCTCTTCGTGCTCTGCCTCATCATCAACACCAGCCAAACCGTAGATTTGCTCCGTAGCACTCTCTTGGATTATGTCATGGACATCATCTGCTGTGATTCTACCAACAAGCTTGTGATTGCCGTCCACTACTGCCAATGTAGAGAGATCATAATCTTCAAACATACGAACAACTTCATCTATAGTGTCATCATCTTCTACATATTTTGGCTGAAATTCATCCTCTTTTTTCTCTATTTCACTCTCGTATGTTTTACTAAAATCCATCAAAATCAAATCTTCCAAGCTGATAGAAAACATCAAACGACCCAAGGAGTCCACTATAAAAAGGTGGTGGATATTTTCCAATTCACCTTCTCTTTTATCTCTTTTTAGTCTATCAATAGAGTTTTGGATTTTTTCATTGTAAAAAGCCGTAAAAACTTCTGTCTGCATATATGCACCGGCTTGATCTTCATCGTATCTTCTTAGTCTTTTTATCTCTTCTTGATCCTCTTTGTCAAGCGCAGAGAGTATCTCTTGTGCTTTATCTTTGTCTGCCTCTTCGATATCTTGTATCAAGTCCGTTGCATCATCACTCTCTAGCTCTTCTATCGCCTCTTTTAACTGCTCTTTAGGAACACTTTCAACGATATCTTTGAGATAATAATCTGGCAATTCAAGAACAACATCACCTAGTATATCATTTGGTAATTTTTTAAGATATTTAAAGAAAAGCTCTTCATCTTCTCGTTTTATGGTTTTTAGTTTTTTGGCTATCTCTGATGCAGATATCTCGGTATCATTTTTTTGTTCTATAAAATCATCTAAAAACTCTAAGCTATCTTGCATCTCTATTCCACATATCTATTTTTAGCTTGCAGACTAACTATATAGTCAAAATTCTTCAAGATTTTAGGCTCTATATCTTTTTTTAGGGCAATCTCTATGTTTTTTTTGTACTTTGCAGTATAGCGCATAAACTCTTTTCTCTTCTTTCCAGCTAGTACACTCTTTGTTATCTTTACAGAACTTGCAGGATTTATGGCTCTGCTCCAATGGTACAATCCAAAATGAAGATGCGGCCCAGTACTAAGTCCTGTTGAGCCAACATAACCTATGACTTGACCTTTTTTTACATATTTTCCTCGCCTTATACCTCTTTTAAAATTTCTAAGGTGAGCATAAAGAGTTCTATATCCATCTTCGTGCCTTATCATGATAGCATTACCATAGCCACCTTTTCTTCCTTTAAAAATAATCTTCCCTGCTCTTGCAGCTTTAACCAAAGTTCCCCTAGGAGCTGCATAATCTATACCCAAATGTGCTCTATAACGGTGTAGTATCGGATGCCATCTTTTATATGTAAATCTATCGGAAATCCTAGAGTATCTAACAGGCAGACTTAGGAAAAAACCCTCAACTTCTCTGCCTTTTTCATTGTAGTATCTATCTTTATTGTATAAAAAGACATAGTGTTTTTTGCCTCTAACCTCTATCATGGAGGCCTCTATCTTAGGACTACCGAACTGCTTGCCAAGTCTTGTTTTTTTAGTATAGAAAACGACAAGTCTATCACCTTTTCTTAATCTTTTGAAATTCACACTTTTTTTAAAAGATTGGACAAATTGATTTGCTAGAAGATAGTTTTTTGTAGCTTTTATGATGTCTTGATATGGAGAATTTGTGATAGTGATGCTAAGAACCTCTTTTTTCTCTTCATAAACTATAGGTGTGGTTGTCAAGATATACTTCCCATCTACTATCTTTATATGAAGCTGAATTTCATCACCGATAGGAATCAAAACTTGCTGTATCTTCTCTTTATCATCTCTTAAAATCTGAAAGTTTGTACCAGCTATTATCTCAGTGGCTAGCTCTTTATCTGTGCTGTCCAAATCATAATAAATTCTTAGAGGCAAAGAGTTGTTCTCTAAGAATGTCAAAAAAGTCTCACCAATTTTCCACTTCAGCTCCTCCACATGAGAGGCATTTAGGTATGTTAATATCATAAAAATAGCGATAAAAATTCTCTTCATAAAAATCCTAGTTTAATTAAAAGTATCATTATATCCAACTCTAAGTAAGGTTTGCTTTAAAACAGTTATAGTATAATAGACTTGTTGCAGTATAAGGATACACCATAAACTTTACACATATGTTCATAATCAAGGCAACACGACGCAGGACTAGCCAAAGCTAATTCAAGGAGTGTTAACGAAGAGTATGGACATATGTGTAAAGCCCAAAGGGTAGACTTTAAAAAGGC
>Ga0256829_1003510_pt1 | contig 10816 bp, 13 predicted proteins | sample 131447metaG_FD_185979 | JGI IMG/M metagenome (GOLD analysis project Ga0256829, IMG submission 185979) | Hydrothermal vent microbial communities from Lau Basin, Pacific Ocean - 131-447 | ecosystem: Environmental > Aquatic > Marine > Hydrothermal vents | place: Pacific Ocean: Lau Basin | collected... | reverse complement strand
ACAACGAGTTATCTCTTTATGATAAAAAGTAGTATCGTAGAAAAGAAAGTTTGGGGCAATGAAAAATCGAACTATAAAAGAAGTCCTTTTCATGCATACTCTTTTGATAAAAAAACACTCAACGACAAGATGGAGATAGGTCTTTCTGAGATGAATAGAATTAATGAAGATATCGCTTTAAAAGTGAATACTAAGTTAGTAAAAGGGGAGTCTTTCTCCATCTATTATAAAAATAAAAATATTTATAATAATCACTCTATCATCATCTCTTTTGTAGCAGTTTCAAATTTAGATGATAAAGTTGTCGCATATATTGTGCATTATTCATTTGGGGACTATGTAGATATTATCTTAAACAAAGTGCAAAAACTTTTCTGGTTACTCAGTGCATTAGCTTTTGTATTAAGCATAGGATTTGCCTTTATTTTGACAAATGAGAGAAAAAAACAGAGATCGATACATGAATTTGCTGTTCATGATGCACTTACTGGTATCTATAACCGTCATGGAGTAAATGAAATACTCAAGCAGCAACTCAATGAAGCTAAACGTTCAAAGAAAGCTTTTTCACTTATCTTTTTTGATATAGACTTCTTTAAACATGTCAATGATACCTATGGGCATGAGATGGGTGATTATGTTTTAGAAAATATTGCTAAAATTATCTCTAAAGAGATACGATCAAGTGATATTTTTGCAAGATGGGGAGGGGAAGAGTTTATTCTTTTTCTACCAAATACACAACTTGGGCATGCGGTGAGATTAGCTGAAAAGTTACGAATAGTAATAGAAGAACATAGCTTTAGTAGTATAGATAGTGTTACCTGTAGTTTTGGTGTTACTGCGATGAATGCAGATGATACAAAAGAGAGCTTTTTAAAAAGAGTTGATACTCTCCTTTATAAAGCAAAAGAGAGTGGTAGAAACTGTGTGATCTCAGATTTAAACCTTAACTGAAACTTATGGCAAAACACTTGTTTTCTAAATAAGAGTAAAATCATCCGATTTAAAATATACTTCTCTCAACAAAACGCAATCGCGTTAAAATTAAACACAAGGAGCCAAAATGGCAACTACAAAATTTAAAGGTACAGACGTAGAATTATTAGGAAATGAAGTAAATGTTGGAGACAAAGCACCAGCAATTACTGTTGTAAACTCAGACGGTTTAGGTGATGTAACAGTTGGTGGAGCTCAAGGGCATAAGCAACTTATTATCGTTGTTCCTTCTTTAGACACAGGTGTATGTGCTACTGAAACTCGTAACTTCAATGCAAAAGCAGCATCTTTAGAAGGTGTTAAGCCAACTATCGTTTCTCTTGACCTTCCATTTGCTGCTGGTCGTTTTTGTTCAGCTGAAGGAATTAACGATTTAACTGTTACTTCTGACTTCCGTAACAAAGATTTCGCAAATGCTTATGGTGTTTTACTTGGTGGATCAGTTCTAGCTGGTGTTACTTGTAGAGCAATCTTCGCAGTAAACGAAGAGGGTGTTGTTACTTACAAAGAGATCGTTCCTGAGATCACTGAAGAGCCTAACTACGATGCTGCAATCGCTGCAGTTAGCTAAGTTAAACGCTAAAGCGTAATGCAAGTGAGCCTTTTGGTTCACTCTGTTAACCCTTCAACTTTTTACCCCTCAAAAACCTCTTAAGAATTCAAAGACATTTACTCTGATATAATACAGTAATTATTAACGGAGAAAAAAATGAAAAAATTATTATCAACTATTGCTTGTGGTGCTGTTTTAGCTACAACTGCAAGTGCAGACTTCGCTCGAGTAGAGATGGGTGCTGGTGCTTGGATGCAATCACCTAAAGGGTCTATAAAATTAAGTGATGGTTCTGGGGCTTTAAACCTTAATGGTACATATACAAGCAATGAGACAGAAGCCACGGACATATACATTTGGGCTTTGATTAAACATCCTATTCCTATCTTACCAAACTTGAGACTAGAGTATGTTACTGTAACTGATGAGGGAGAGACAAGAGGATCAGTTGGTGGTTTAAATATTCCAACTTCAGCTCATACAACCCTTGATAGTACTGAGTTTGATGTAATTCCATATTATAATATATTGGACAATACATTTTGGACTACGATAGATTTAGGATTAGATATGAAAGTAATTCAGACAGATTCTAATGTAGCAATAGTCCCTAGTACTATTCCTGGTGCTAGTTTTGCTGGATACAGTTCTTCGGATACTACTGTTGTCCCATTACTCTATGTAAGAGCTCGTGTTGAAGTTCCTTTTACGGGTATTGGAGTTGAGACAGATGCCAAAGCTATCACTGATGGCACAGATACTGTGTATGATGTAAGAGCAAAAGTAGATTATACACTTGGCTTTATTCCTGTTGTTCAGCCTGCTTTTGAAGTAGGGTATAGAGTACAACAACTTACAGTTGATGATGGTAATAATCAAGTTGATTTGAACTATGCTGGTGTTTATGCAGGTTTAATGCTTCGTTTTTAGTAGTGTTTGCTCTAAAATAACTATCTCGCACTCAAGCTCGATGTCAAATCTCTCTTTGACTCGCGTTTGAGCCTCTCTTATAAGCCACATGGCATCTTCAAAAATTCCACCACCATTGTTAACTAAAAAGTTCGCATGCTCTTCGCTAAAGCACATAGCACCACGAAGCACTCCTTTTAGTCCAACCTCTTCTATAAGTCTCCCTGCATAATCACCCTCAGGATTTTTAAAACAACTTCCGGCACTTGGCGTTGAGGGTTGGTTACTTCGCATCTTTTTAAACATTGCTACTGTTTCTAACTCATATCCTTTTTCTAGGGAGAAACTGGCTTCAAGTATGGGCTCTTTTATATCTGTATATCTATAGCTATACGCTATCTGCTCTTTTTGAATGACTCCACTTGGTGTTTTAATAGAGAGAAGGTGATTAAAAATTTCAAACTCTTTGAGCCCTGCATTCATATAGACAAGACCGCCAAGTTTTCCGGGGAGATGTGAGATAAACTCAAAGTTGGCTATATCATTCTTTTTACAAAAGGAGGCAATTTTTCCAGAAGGAGTTGCTCCTCCTATTTTGAGAACATCATTTTCTACTGTGATATAGTCATAGATTTTGGAGAGCATCATCAGTGGTGGTGGATTTGCTCCAACCAGCGTATTATTACAAGAGCCTATGAGGTAGTAGTCATTAATATTTGAGAAGTCATTTTCAAGAAGGGCAACTTCAAAACTCCCCCCTATTTTAAAGGAGGAGTATTTTAAGAAGTTGACAAGTTTCGTTTGCATTGGATAGAAAACTACTCTACAAAGGTTGGCATGAGGTTGAAGACATGTGTTGCAAAGTCTGTCATCTCATTGAGCATCCATGGCATTGTGAGTACTATCACGATAACAACACCGATAATTTTAGGGATAAAGGAAAGAGTCATTTCGTTGATCTGTGTAGTCGCTTGAAAGATAGAGACTGCAAGTCCTAAAAACATTCCAGTAAGGAGTCCAGGAAGTGCGAGCATGAGTGCTATCTTAAATGTTTCTACCCCAAGGGCTACGAGTTTTGCTTCCACTTTTAGCCTTCTCTTTGCTCTGTGTACTCTGTAGGAATGAGATAATCCTCTATCTTTACAGGTTCATCATAAAACCCATGCTTATATCCAAGCTCAAAAAGTTTATCTATAGCTTCATACTGAATAGGGCTAAGTGAGATTGACTCATCATTTGCATAGAGTTCGAGGTATTTATCTAAAGTCGGTGCATCGATGCGAACGAGATCACGCTCTATGAGCATCTTTGAGAGTCTCTCTTTATGGTCGCGTGCAACTTGGACAGCTTTTGTAAGTGTCTCTTCGTAAGCGATAGCCTTTGTAAGTGGAAGTGATCGGCGAATAGCCATCCCACCAAGAGGAAGAGGAAGATCTTTCCCAGCTAACTCCTGCCAGATATCCCACATCTCACGCTCTACTTCAAGTGCAGAGTCATAAGTGAGGATAGACTCATGAATGAGAACACCCGCATGTACTTTACCATCCAGAACAGCTTGCTCTATCTCCAAAAAATTCATATAAGTAACACGTGCTTCAGGATAAGCGATACGAAAAAGCATAGCATTCGTTGTATGCTCTCCACTAAGTGCTACTCTAAAGTTTCGCTTGAGTTTTTCGCCCTTGCGTTTAATGAGCTTCGGTCCATAACCCTCTCCAAAACTTACAGCAGTACGAAGAGGTGCATACTCACTTTTTATATGTGGATACAGAGCAAAACTAATCGCAACTATGTCATAAATACCATTGAGGGCATCTTCGTTGAGTGTTTGAATATCTTTAGCGATATTGTCAAACGCAGTATTTTTCATATCTACCCAGCCAAACTTAATGGCATAGTACATAAATATATCGTCGGCGTCCGGAGAGTGAGCTATAACTGTTTTTTTCATAAGTGTATTTTAGCAAAAATACCCTACTTTTTTCTTTATTTCGTTAAAATACTAAAAAAGTATGACAAAATGCAATATTTTTTAGAAAATCGAAAAAATGTGCATATAATTCTTCAAAATTTAAAATAAGTGAGCCCAAGATGGATGCAAACAAACAAAAATCATTAGACTTAGCGATGAAGCAGATAGATAAAGCTTTTGGAAAAGGTGCATTAATGCGTCTTGGTGATAAAAATATAGAACCGATACAATCAATCAGTACAGGATCTTTAGGACTTGACTTAGCATTAGGAATAGGTGGAGTTCCTCAAGGTCGTGTGGTAGAAGTGTATGGTCCTGAGTCATCTGGAAAAACAACATTAGCACTTCAGATAACTGCAGAGTGTCAAAAGAATAATGGTGTCTGTGCATTTATAGATGCAGAGCATGCTCTTGATGTTGTTTATGCAAAAAATCTTGGTGTCGATGTAGAAAATCTTTTGGTTTCTCAACCTGACTACGGAGAACAGGCTCTTGATATCGTTGAGACTATTGCAAGAAGTGGAGCAGTAGACTTAATCGTTATAGATTCAGTTGCAGCACTGACTCCAAAAGTAGAGCTTGAGGGTGAGATGACAGATCAGCAAGTGGGTGTACAAGCTCGTCTTATGTCTAAGGCACTTCGTAAGCTTACAGGTGTGCTTTCAAAGATGAACTGTACTGTTATCTTTATTAACCAGATTCGTATGAAGATAGGTATGATGGGGTATGGTTCTCCTGAGACTACAACAGGGGGAAATGCTCTAAAGTTTTACGCTTCTGTTCGTATAGATATTCGCCGTATCGCTTCACTTAAACAGGGTGAGAGTCAGATAGGTAACCGTGTAAAAGCGAAGGTGATCAAAAATAAGGTTGCTCCTCCATTTAGACAGGCAGAGTTTGACATTATGTTTGGAGAGGGAATCTCTAAAGAGGGTGAGCTTGTTGATTACGGTGTAAAACTTGATATTATAGATAAAGCAGGAGCATGGTTCGCCTATGGTGATGGTAAACTAGGCCAAGGACGTGAAAATGTGAAGCAGAAGTTTAAAGATGAACCAGAACTTGCAGCGGAGATAGAAGAAAAAATAAAAGTAGCAATGGGTATTAGCAATGTGATGGTTATGGAAGCAGCAGAAATAGCGGAGACAGATGCATAAAGCACTTTATTAGCAAAATTTAGATAAAATACCAGCAATGAATAAAAACTATTAAAGGTAATTATATGTTTATAGATAGCGTAAGTGCAATAGAAGTAATGGATTCTCGCGGAAATCCAACAGTGAAAACTACGGTTGAGTTAAGTGATGGGACTATTGAGTCTGCTATAGTGCCTAGTGGTGCGAGTACTGGTAAGCGTGAAGCTTTAGAGCTTCGTGATGGTGATGATCGCTTTATGGGTAAGGGTGTTTTAAAAGCAGTTGCTCATGTAAATAATGAGATTAATGATATATTAGTTGGAATGAGCCCTTTTAATCAAGCCGTTATAGATGCTACTATGAAAGAGCTTGATGCTACCGAGAACTACGGTAAGTTGGGTGCGAATGCAGTTCTAGGTGTCTCGATGGCTGTTGCTCGTGCAGCTGCAAAATCTCTTGGTATGCCACTTTATCGCTACCTAGGTGGTGCAAATGCGATGGTAAACCCTACACCAATGCTTAATATCATCAATGGTGGAAGCCATGCTGATAACTCTGTAGACTTTCAAGAGTATATGATTATGCCTATAGGTTTTGAAGATTTTGCTACTTCTCTTCGTGCATCTTCTGAAGTCTATCACAACTTAAAAGCTATTTTAAAAGAGAAAGGTCATTCAACTTCTTTAGGTGATGAAGGTGGTTTTGCACCTGATTTAACTTCAAACGAAGAGCCTATTCAAATTATTATAGAAGCTATTGAAAAAGCTGGTTATAAAGCTGGAGAAGAGATAGCAATCGCTATGGATCCTGCAAGTAGTGAGTTCTATAAAGATGGTAAATATGAACTCGTTGGTGAAGGAAAATCATTAACAAGTGCAGAGATGGTAGACTACTATGTAGCATTATGTGAAAAATATCCTATAGTATCTATAGAAGATGGTTTAGCTGAAGATGACTGGGATGGTTTTAAACTTATGACTGAGAAGCTAGGTGACAAGATTCAGATCGTTGGTGATGACCTTTTTGTTACAAACGCCAACATTCTTGCACGTGGTATTCGTGAAGGAATTGCGAACTCTATCCTCATCAAGCCAAACCAAATTGGTTCAGTCTCTGAGACTATGCTTACAGTACGTTTAGCACAGCGTAACGGTTATACTTGTGTTATGAGTCATCGTTCAGGTGAGAGTGAAGATGCATTTATCGCTGACTTCGCTGTAGCTCTTAACTGTGGTCAGATCAAAACTGGTTCGACTGCACGTGGTGAGAGAACTGCTAAATACAACCGTCTTTTAGAGATAGAAAACGAAGTTGTATATGGTGAGTACCTAGGTGCTGCACTTTTTAACTAAGCATAAGTATTTACACTATGCAAAATGAAGAACTTTTTGAAGAGATAGATACTAGCGAAAGTGTAACACAGAAGTATCTTGGTCTCTCTCTAAAAAAGTTTTTCTTTCTTCTTCTTATCGTAGTTGCCCTTGGGATTTATCTTGGGGTACTGCTCTACGGTACAAACTCTCTTGAAATACTCTTTGGTTTACAAGATTACGAAGTCTATTTACAGTCTGAAGTGAGCTCTCTTAAGCAAGAAAATGCAGAACTTCAACGAGAATATTTTGAACTCAAAGAGATTAGTGCACAATAAATTCACAAATTTGCTATAATACATAAATAAACAGTTATAGGGGTATATTTATGATAAAGATTTTTAGGCTTATTTTTCTCCTAAGTATTTCTCTATTTGCACGTGAAAATCCTTTTTTTCCATTAAGTGGGGAAGAAAATATACCTTATACGACAAATAAAACAGTAGTAGAAGTCCCTCTCCAACGTGCAGCGATATCTCTTCCCTCAACTGCAAGAATCCTAGAAAGTGTCACTGTAAAGTACAAGAATTTAGATGGTTCCATTGTAGAGAAAACAGAAGAGTTAGGGAATAGTGTTGATTGGCATTTGCCAATATTTATCTCTCAAAATATTGATGATGCTAGCTCCACTCCATCAAAAACAGTACAAAAAAAGAAGAGTAGCAAAAAAAAGTATACGCGAGTTCTCATTATGAAGTTTATCACTATATCTACTGATAAGCATGAAATAAAAATAGAAACAAAAGATAAGCTATTAAGAAATTTTTTACTGACAAATCCGCATAGAATAGTGTGTGATTTTAAGCGCAACATTGATATAAGAAGTTTAGAAAAAAAGATAAAGAAAAGTTCTTGTATAAAAAATATTAAAGTTGGAAATCATAATGGATACTATCGTGTAGTTATAGAACTCGATGGATACTACAAATATCAAGTAGCACAGAGTAAAAATAGTTATGAGTTTTTACTTCTTTAGGAAGATGTAGATGCGATATCTTTTACTTCTTTCATTTTTCATGTTTACATTGAGTCTTGAAGCGAAAGACTTAGCTTATAGTTCTAGTGTCGTTCCAAAAAAAATGAGTGTCCATGAAAAGAAAAAACGATTTTTTGCATTAGTGCTTCCTCCTACTCAGAAAATTTACCAAGAGTTACATGCAAAATATAGGGAAATTCAGGATAATTTAGATCAAAAAGAGTATCAAGAGGAGATAAGTACACTCAAAAAGCTCTATAAAGTAAAGACGAAGGAGCAGTTACTTTTAGCACTCAAGCCACATCCTATAAGTATTGCTCTTGCACAAGCTGCAGTGGAGAGTGCATGGGCAACCTCAAGATTTTCAGTAGAGGCAAATAATCTCTTTGGAATGTGGAGTGGGAAGGAGAGTGAAGAGAGAATTGCAGCAAAGGGACAACGTGAGAATAAGCGTACAGTTTGGCTAAAAAAATTTCCTTCCTTTGAAGCATCTATCCGTGCTTACTATCTTACAATCGGACGGGCAAAGGCTTACGCATCATTTAGAAAATATAGATATGAGAGCGATAATGTTTTTGAGATAATCAAGGGTTTAAATAAGTACTCAGAACTTGGTGAAGCTTATGTTTCTATTATAAAAAATGTGATTAAGCATGACAATCTTACTAAATATGACTAAGGAAGAAAAATGAAACTATTAACAGGATTAGTGCTGAGTGTAAGTACACTTTTTGCACTCACAAATGCAGAGTTAGCACAAAAAAGTAAAAAAGCGATGGATGGTTTTGAAGACTCCATTTCTTATATGCAGATGACACTGATAAATGCAGCGGGACAAAAGAAAGTACGTAGAATGAAGATGAAGGTCTTAGAGGGTAAGGATTCAGATAAATCTCTTATGGAATTTCTTTCACCAGCAGATGTAAAAGGCACGAAGTTCCTCTCTTATGAGCATGTGAACAAGGATGATGACCAGTGGATCTACCTTCCAGCACTTCATCGTGTGAAACGTATAGCGAGTAAAAATAAATCAGGTGCTTTTATGGGGAGTGAGTTTTCTTATGAAGACCTAGGAGCATTTAACCCAAAGAAGTACAAGTATGAAGGCAGTCCTTCAGAGAGTTCTCTCAATGGAAAAGCTGTTTATGTTTCACCTGCAATACCAGTTTCTAAGTACTCAGGTTATACTAAACTTATCTCTTATGTAGATAAAAATACTTTTTTAGTCCAAAAAATAGAGTACTACGATAGAAAGCATGAACTCCTTAAAGTCGGTACATTTGACGCTTATAAAAAGATAAGTGGTGTCTATCGTATACAGGGCATCACTATGAAAAATGTTCAAAATGATAAGACAACCATACTTAAGTGGAGTGATGAGACGATAAAAAATGGACTTAGTGCAAGAGACTTTAATAAAAGATATCTTAGCCGATGAAAAAACTCTTTTTTCCTCTTTTAATGTTTACTAGCCTTTATGGTGAGGTAGGTGTCTCTGGGCATGTAGATTTAGATTCTCAGTTTTATCTTATGCATCCAGAGGGAAAAAATAAGAACTCTTTTACAGCAAAACAGACTTTAGAGTTGGAGTATACTCATAAAGATTTGACACTTTTTACTTCACTTTATGCACAAGAAGCTTATTATGACTTTACAAAAGAGAGTGAGAAAACGGAGAGAACTTTTGCAAGGATCAATGAGCTTTATGCGAAGTATGACTTTGAAGAGGATGCAGTTAAGGCTGGAAAAAGTATAGAGTTTTGGGGTGCTTTGGAACTAAGAAACATTACAGATGGCTTTAATCCTAGAGATTTTCGTAACGATATGTTCGCAAATGACAAACTAGGTGTTTACAATGTCGCTTATACACACTACTTTGAAAATTCTAATCTTTCCCTTATAACAAAGCTTCAAGAGGAACAGCAGTTTATGGCGGCAGAGCCTTATGTTTATTACTTTTTCCCCTCTTTTGTAAGTTATGATGGAACTTTGGAGACACAGGAGAGTAAAAACAGACCCTCTATCTATCTCAAGTATAGTGGATCAACAGATACAGAGTACCCTATGGACTATGCATTTATCTATGAAAATGGCTATGATTCACAGCGTTACTTCTCTACAACAACACCTCAAAACCTTCTAGTCGGGAGTCCTACACGTGGACAGCCTACTAGATTTGTAGAAAATGCCTACATAGTCAATAAGTTTATGACTTATGACACTTTGGTAGTAGGAAGTACACTTGTAAAACTTGAAGCACTCTATGCCAAGGTGGATAATAATCCTGTTGTTGGAGATTATTCACATATTGGATTAGGTGTAGAATATACTATAGAAAATATTTATGAGAGTCATGCTTTGGGACTTCTCGCTGAGTATTATAGATACGATACCTATGAGTCGGATAAGTTTTCTGATCTGCAACTTTTTGAAACTATGCAAAATGATCTCTTTATCGGCGCTAGATACACTTTTAATAATACCGAAGATAGCTCCTTTGTAGGAGGTGCTATCTTTGACCTTGAGTATGATGAGCAGTCCTACTATCTGAAATTTGAAAGTCGTGTGCACGGGAATTTTAAGCTTTCCTGTGACTACTACTACATTGTGCCATCGACTAAGCTCTTATCTTTTCCCACAGCCTATCAATTTTTAGGTAAACACCAAAAACTTGGCATAAATATCGCCTACTATTTTTAAGGAAAAAAATGAAAAAATTTGTAAATAGTGTCATAAAACTAAGATGGTTTATTGTTATACTCATTCCTCTTATTACCATCATGATGGCATCTTCGCTCAAGCACCTAGAGTTTGAAGGGAGCTATAGAATCTGGTTTGGTAAAGAGTCTAAAATCCTCAAAAACTATGACAATTTCCGTGCTGTTTTTGGAAATGATGATG
>Ga0256829_1003509_pt1 | contig 10816 bp, 10 predicted proteins | sample 131447metaG_FD_185979 | JGI IMG/M metagenome (GOLD analysis project Ga0256829, IMG submission 185979) | Hydrothermal vent microbial communities from Lau Basin, Pacific Ocean - 131-447 | ecosystem: Environmental > Aquatic > Marine > Hydrothermal vents | place: Pacific Ocean: Lau Basin | collected... | reverse complement strand
CAACGAGCATGGCAAATCAACTACGATTATCCTATGCCCTTTTTGTGGTGCTACGACCGAAGCCTATACTTGGTCACTAGCTGGTTCTGGCAAGCGATGTTGGAAGTGCAAATCGGTACACCGTAGGAGTAAAACGGTGGCGTGGAAGGCGCACTCATGAACATGCAGGATCTTGAGAAGTTCGCCAACCACAACAACCTGCTAGATTATACGAATCACATTATTCAACGGAATGGGCGTTCTATTGCAACAAATGGCGAGATGATGATTTGGATTAACGATGGCAACCCGAATCGCACTGATATTTCAGATACGACATTTGAAAGAATGTTAGCCCTCATCCACACTCATGAAAGCCTCGCTTTTAGGGCTGTTAAGATTCCCGAATTTGAAACTTTAACATGCAGCACATGCAAAGGTGCTGGCATGGTGCATGAGAAATTAAGGGTGGAATGTCCAGAATGCGAAGATCGTGGTTTCATCGAGTTTTCCACGCAATACAGCACATATTCGCCTGAATGCAAAACCTGTGAAGGCAATGGGTGGGTAAAGAAGGATGTGGGCGAAAAGGCTGTCCGATGCCCAACTGTTGGCTGTATTCAAGGTCGCTTTTTTGTGGGTGACACGATTAAATTTGAGGGCGGCAATATTAATCCATGCTATTTAGATTTAATTCGTGATTACCCTAATTTGCAACTCGCAACCACTCTCAATGATAGTGGTTCTGGATTGATGTATTATTTCAAAAATGATAATGGTTGTCATATAATCATCATGGGTTGCAGAGGCTTGCAGGTGTAAGCACAATAACAAGCTTTAGAAGCTATTAACGCGAATATACATTCCAAAAGAACGAAATTTCTTTCGCACAGGAAAGCCAAGTGTGTCGCCGTTGGCAAGTTTAGTTCTCATTACCTATACTTGCGCAAAAGTGTAATTTCATGTTAGGCAAGGATGTGTAATGAGAACTAAACTTGTGATACTCGCGTTACTGTCAGCATTAGGTTCAGGCTGCGCGACAAGCAACAAAACCACTACGAAAACAATCGTGAAAGAGCATACTACGCTTTCTTTATTTGAGAGTTCCATGGCAGATGCCGCCAAGACTTCCAGCCAAGCTCAACGCATGCTTGCGCGTGTCAATAATGCGGTGTCTGCCAATGAGATTACCAGTGGGCAAGCAAAGCAATCGGTATGGCAAGCAAAGCATAAAGTTTCTGGCTTACAGGAAAAAATTTCTATGGATTGGGTCGGTGATACTGATGGCTTCATTCGCGCAATGAAGGGTCATCTACATGGGTGGAATGTCGTTACGATTGGTCACTCACCCGTCACTGCACCGATGCTTTCACTGTTCAAAAAGAATCAAACCATTCAAAGTATTCTTGAAGATGTAGGAGAGCAGCTTGGAGGGCAAGTTGATGTTGTTGTTACCAGTGATGCACGGGTTCATAAGATTGAGTTTATTTATCTGGATGAACAGTATGACAATAAATAAAACCATGCGTTGCAGTTATGGCATGTTTTTATCCGCATTTTGCCTTTTAAGTTGTTCAGGAATCGCCACCGCAGCCCAATCCAGCTCATCTACGAAAGCCCCAGCTATGTTGACAGAGCTTCTTAACACCACCGCGCCATCGAAAGATCAAGTCAAAGAACAGCTTAAAAAGATGACCCAGAGTGTTCGTCTCAATGCAGTGTTGGATCAAGCCTATATGCTTGGCAGCCAAGCAGGGTTGTATTGGCGAGGAACAGCGTTGCAGGACACTGTATCAAAACAAGCGCGCACTTTAGATATTATTTGGAATTTCCAACAGCTTATGCTTGAGAACGGTCGCATATTACCCCCTATCATTGGAGATTTACGGGAGTCTCAAGAAATCAAAGCTTCTACCCGTGTCTATATCGGTCGTGATCTTGTCATTATTCGTGACGCACGCTTTGTTCAGCACGCCCCAAACTGGCGCATTTATTTGATGGCATCGCAGTTCACTAAGCCTGACAGTAAAAGCTTCAATCCTATTTTGTACCCCACTGATTCTGAAAAGCAGGCATGGAATGATAAAATTTTAGTTGGGTGGGATGCAGGTGTTCATCAAGCAGACATGATTATGATGGACAATATCCATCGGTTATCACGCGATTATGTTGGAATGATTCGTTATCATGTTCTTCTGAAAATGGGTATGGTGACACCCCCCTTTGTCACTGAAAAGAGGGACAATGTAGTGGGTGATGGCAAGCACATGTCGATTGACAGGCGCACGCAGCATATCTCCGTTGTCCCCAAGCTTAATATCAACAACAAGCGTTGGGTTGCTGTGCCAGCAATCAAGGATATGCCTTATGACCGAAACCTGTGACACATTGAAACCATATAAGGCATCATCAGGGAAATTTGTTGTACCTGATGACTTGGTGAGGCTCCTGCTTCATTGTGAGAAGTTCAATTTTTCTGATTTGCACCTTCAGACTGGCAACCGTGGTCATATAGATGCCGAAGGACGCAAGCATGATGCGCTTGCGCACCGCTTAACCAATGGCGAGATGGAAGACATCATTAACGAACTGTATCGCCGTTCCTCGGCATCTGGCTTGATTGCCAAGGGTCAACCTGTGGATGGCGCATATGATATGAGTCCATCAAGGGGTGAGCGTTACCGTTATCGTTTCAACGGCAGTGGTGAGTTATCCGCAGGTGGCGCAAGCGGCATGCAAATTACCATTCGTGCGCTCCCTTCTGATCCTCCATCTGCACAGCAGTTGGGCTTAAAACAAGCGGATATTGACGACTTTATTCATGAGAATGGTTTGGTTGTGATCTCTGGTCAAACAGGTTCAGGTAAGACCAGCACGCTTGCGGCTGTGGTTCGTTATGTACTTGAGAACATCCCCGATAAAAAGATCCTGACTGCGGAAGCCCCGATTGAGTTTGTTTTTGATTCCGTTACCAAAAATAACTCGATGATATCGCAATCAGAGGTTGGTGTTCACATTGATACATTTGCGGCAGCCCTGCGCTCTGCACTTCGCCGAAAACCTGAAATTTACATGGTTGGTGAAGCCCGTGATTTAGAAACCATTGATGCAGCTATTGAAGCATCCGTGACGGGTCACTTAGTTTGGACAACCAATCATGCGAACGGTGCGCCAGCTACGATACAACGCATGGTGATGGGGTATCCCCATGAGGTTCAATCTTTGAAGTTATTCATGCTCTGCTCGGTGATGCGTGCATGCATTTCTCAAACCTTAGTCATTGGAACCAATGGCAAGCGTGTCGCCCTTCGGGAAAAACTCCTTGTAACCCCTGATGTTCGTCAGATACTAACCAGTAAACCACCTTTGGAATTGCTATCTTCGGCGCAAGAAGCCCTCGTCCAATATGGACGACCAATGATTGTTGATGCACAAGAAAAATATGATGCAGGGGTGATTGACAATGACACGCTTGAATTGATTGCAAGAACTTATGGGGAGGCTACGCGATGATTTCACGGGAGACGGGTTCATGGGCAAAAATTGGCATGATAGATGCAGGTATTGATGCCCGTGTTTCATTTTTAATTATCATTTGGGCGGTACACATGATGTGGTCAACATTTTACATTATGATTGCAGCCATGGGTATTCTTACAATCCTGCAATTCCTCGGAATGACGGGCGGGGAAGCCATGCGCCGATTGCGGCGCAAGCTTGGTGGAAACACCATTTATATCAAAAGATTAGATAGGATTATTTCATAACATGAGTCGAGAAAAAGATTTACATATTGCCAGTATTATCACCCATTTAGGGCTGGTGTGCGATGCCCATTATTATTCAGGAACAGTTATTGAGAGCGAGCGGCGCGATGTTAGTCCTGTAGCCCTAGAAACGACCATCCACCGTGTACAGGATGATGTTGCAGTTGCCAAAGCGTTAGCCAGCCCTAACCCAGTGACCCGTGGTTTTATAACATCTTTAGTGGCGATAGCCTCTGAATATGCTGAGGAAACCACCGCATTGCGTGATTATGCTGCATTAAGGGATAGCGAAGTTGATCGTCCCGATGGGTTCATCATGGGGCTTATCTACACATCCATGATGATGCAAAAAATTCATGATCAGTCTGGAAAGGCATGCCTGTTCATTCGCCGTGATCATCGAATGGGTGAGTACAGTTCATCCCCTTTGCTTGGTGTGTCCAATGATAAGGAAGCTGATGCACGCATTCGGGATAGATATCCATCACCAGAGTTTATAAAAAAACAAGATGTTGTTGCATCCATCAATGGGAACATCAAGCACATTGCACATATGTTAAAAAGTGAGCCAAAGCATGTGCTTACTGCCGTCCAAACAGATACCGCGACACATGGTATGGTATCCCATTGAGGCTTTCTTTTTTTTACAAGCAGCTTTTAACGATAGTGTTTGCGTTGATGGTCTCGTGTCAAGCGCACGCAACCGAGGGGGATGCCCCAAGCCTTTGGCTGACCAACGGGTTTAACTCATACTATCTTTCACAACCGCCAGTGAACTACAACACAAGCAATACAGGTTTTGGCATACAATTTCGATTCTCTGGCATGTTGAAAAATGATATGATTTCCGCTGGCAGCTATCACAATCATATGTACAAAATATCGAACTATGTTGCCTACGATTACATGCCCATTAGTTTCGGTAATTTCAAGCTTGGTGCAGCGATAGGCATCATCAATGGTCTCCCCGTAAACAATGGTGGGTATGCCCCATATATTGTACCCACAGCAAGTTTTGACGCTCTGGGGTTCGGGGTGAATATTTTGTATGTCCCTGCTCTGCCGTCTGTTCCAGAATTGATAGCCATCCAATTTAAGACTCGACTATTCTGATAGTTTTTGATATACATCAAGTTCAAGTTATGTTACCATAGTAATTAACAAATAGTCATTTAAGGTTGAATTAATATGAGCATCCACCTAACCCAACATGAACAAGAACATATTATAGCACATGGAACTGCGCAAGATGCATTGAAATTCGCGCATGAAATTCAATCTATGCCCCATGCCGATTGGTTTGACATGAAAAGATTGGAGGAGGTTGTTCTGCTAAGTGGCAATTCAGGCTGCGCCTACCGTTTTGCCCGTGATGTTAATGGTGCAGATATTGCTGCATTACAGGCTGTGGTATTGGAAGTTGGCTATCCGTACCATGCCTATCAATTCGCTCGTGATGTTGATGGTGCAGATGTTCAAGCACTGTCTCAGGTGGTCATTGCACAAGGAACGCTTGGCGAGTTGTACGACTTTGCAGGGCATGTCCGTGGTGCAAATATTCGCACTATTGAGCAAGCCATCATTAATGGTAGTGCCATAGATCATGCAAGCACAGCATGTTCATTTGCCATCAATATTAAGGGCGCAAACATCAAGCTTTGTGAACAAGCTGTGCTGAAGCATGGCAATCCTTACATTGTTGCAGATTTTGCCCGTGACATTCCAGAAGCAGATATCGAAACCTTGAAAAAAGCCGCTCTAAGAAGTGGCGATAGTGAAGCCAAGTCAAATTGGGATTCTCAAATGCGAGCGCGCTCCGTAGTATTGGAAGAATGTAATCAAAGCTTAGGCATGGGGGTTTCGTCATGAATCAAGCGCAATTACAAAAGCAACAATACATCGTTGATCATGGTGATGCAGCGATGGCGTATTGCTTTGCCCATGATGTCCCTGATGCCGATATTCAAGCACTGGAACAAGTGGTTATCGCTGAAAAAAATGCCACGATTGCATGTGATTTTGCGGAAGACATCAATGGCGCGAACATTAAGGCATTGGAGCAAGTCGTTGTGCAATATGGCGACTCAAGTGAAATCCTCTATTTTGCAAAAAGAGTGCCTAGTGCAGACACCCGTGCATTGGAACAAGCACTCATACGACAATCAGACGAAGGTTCTCCATCTATATCTCTGCCGATTGACACATATTGCTTTGCGCGTGATGTCAAAGGTTCAAACATTGAAGCATTGTTCAAGATAGTTGAAGCCAGTGAAAACAAGTCACTCATTTCACAATGGAACCATACCTTTAAGTCGGGTGAACAAGAACTGTCATCTGGCATGGGGTGCTAATCGCAACTAAACAACGATATCGAGAGTATTTCGTGCGTGTTGGATAATTCAACACACAACTTGTAACCTTTCACCCATGAAAATACAAACCCTACTTTCCGCACTTCTAAAGCAGACATTTCACGAATACATACCACTTGAGACCACGATATCGGATCACACGATAGCTTGCACCAATGGCGAGTTGATTTCGGTGATCAAGGTGTCTGGTGTGAATAATGTTATGTCTGGCGCAAACATGCAGGGGTTGTATGAGGATTTTGCACAGAGCATGGCGATGTATTTGGGGAACGGTAGTCATCAAGTTCAAATCACATTCAATTATGACCCCGACAATGCCAAGCGTGACTTGAACGCCATGCTTCGCCCCTGTCGCGATTCTTTTCGTGCAATGGGCTTGAACGATGAGATCCTGATCGACTCAACGATTGATAAGATTGCACAGGGGGCAGCCGAAGAATCTTGTCATATCATCCTATATACGACTTTTGAAGGTCTCACGAAGGTTGAAGCTGGCGTACAAAAAAAGAATATGGATAAGCGTTCTAAGGACAAGGATGCCGTGTTTTTTGGTGCATCACAGAATCTTTTTATCGAGAGTGGGGTTATTTTACAACGCCATGAATCGTTTGTTGATTCTATTTATGATGCGCTCACTGGCATGGGTGTTTTTGCCAGCACGCTCGATGTTCACGATGCTATTCGCGTAGTGCGAGAGCATATTGAAGCGGAGTTTGTACATCAGGATTGGCAGCCAACCTTGGTAGGTGACAAGTTAAAACCACGCAACTTTGATAGCAATGATACCTTGGGTTATCCACGCATTTCAGAACAGCTATTAACCTCAAAAGTTACCATTCATGATACAGATATTAAACACGGCAGTCGCATATATCGACCATTTTTAATGAATGTTGCCCAACGGGACGAGAAGTTTTTCAGCACATTGTTTTACCGTATGCCCGTGGGCATCCCATGGAGATTATCACTTCATTTACAACCTAAAGTCACCACTGCTGCTGGTCTCAAAATCATTATGGCGAACATGACAAGCTGGATGATGAGTAGCAACACGCGCATTCGGGACGGCTGGAAATATGTGCAAGAGTTGGAAGCCAAGGATTTAGACACGATTGTTGGGTTAAGGCTTGGTGGTATGACATGGGCAAAAACCACTGATGAATTGGATGTGCGTTTCGCGCAAGTTGTTCGCACATTTGAAGGTTGGGGTGACATGAAGGTTTCTGCGGATTCTAACGATCCATTTGAAACTTTTTTAGCCATGGCTCCTGCATTATCCAGAAGTGGTCTGAAGTCATCTATGCCTGCCGCCCCATTGCGTGAGATTACCCCGATGTTCCCTTTGTTTCGTCCTTCTTTACCTTGGGATTTCGGGGGGATGATTTACACTTCACTGGATGGACGACCGTTGCCTGTAGAAATGGCATCATCTATTCAGTCTCAATGGAACACGCTTATTTCAGCACCTCCGGGTTCGGGAAAGTCTGTCCTCATGTTAAACATGGTCTTGGCTCTCATTGGGAAGTCTGGTCATAGATTTCTCCCCAAGATTGGCATTATTGATATTGGCACTACATCCAAGGGCTTGATTAATATGCTTAAATTTTTATTACCCAAGAAAGATGTGGATCTAGTTGGTCGCTATCGGTTGCAATACAGTGAGCGGTATTCCATCAATCCATTGGACACCTTCATGGGTAAGCGCGAACCGCTGTCATTGGATAGAGAATTTGCCATCAATGTTACAACCATGCTATGTACTCCGTCAGGAAGGGAGAAACCCTACCCGAACACTTCAGAAGTCGTTGGCATGGCTGTTGATGCAGCATTTCGTTTTAAGGCGAATGAGGGTGCAGTTTCTTATTCCCCAGATATCAATGATTCTGTAGATAGCGCAATTAAAGATTACCATATTGAAATTGATGAGGACACCACATGGTGGGAGCTTGTCGATGCGTTGTTTCTCAAAGGGCAGTTCGATGCGGCTGCCACAGCACAACGCTATGCCGTCCCTTTGCTTGGCGATGTTGCTCGCATGATTATCCAAGATCAAGGCATTCGAGATTTGTATGGTACAGATAGAATCAACGGCGAAGGTGTTGAGCTTTTGCATGCACTCTCCCGAAACCTCACGGCATCCCTTGCTGATTTCAAGATTTTCAATAAGCCCACAATGTTCAATGTGGATCGCAAGAAAATTGTTGCGCTTGATTTAGATGAGGTTGCCAAAGCTGGTGCAAAGAAAGCTTCGGTGATGTATATGGTTGCTCGCCATGTTCTTGCTAAGACTTACTATTTTGACTTGGATCATATTCCTGAATTTCCAGAAATATACCATGATTATTATGAGCAATTTTATCTTGAAACCAAAGGGTCAGCCAAAGGCTTATTCATGGATGAGTTCCATCGCACCCAGCCTGTGAGCGGCATTGACCACGCATCCGAAGCTGTGCGTGGTCAGGTTAAGATTGATATGCGCGAAGGACGCAAGTTTAATGTGTTCATTGTCCTTGCTTCCCAGCGGTTTGGAGATTTCGACCCTGCCATGATTGATTTGGCATCCACTCGCTATATTTTAGGTTACGGTTCAAAGAAGGAAGTCGATGGTATTGGCGACATCTTAGGCTTATCGGATGCGGCTCGCTTCTCCATTATAAAGTTTTTGACAGGGGCATCATCAAGAGGCTCAAACCTTCTCATTAACTACAAGACGAAACAAGGTGAATACTCGCAGGTTTGCACCTTCAAGTGTTCTTCGGAACGCTTGTGGTTCCTGTCCACCACATCCGAAGATCAGATTGTGTTATCTTCGTTGTTCAAGGAGTTTCCTCAAAGAGATGTCATTAAATTCCTGTCGCGCAAGTTTCCGGGTGGCTCTGCCAAAGGTGACATTGAAGCCAGTCTCAATAAAGATGGTGATGATGTTGATATCACCAAGGAAGAATCCCGTATTGCCGCTGTTGGATTTGCCAATGAACTCGTATCCACCATTAAGAAACATGGATTTGAGCATGCGTAGATGGGGTATTTACTATGGCTGAATTTCTATCGGCAGGTGCGCAAGAAAACCTCTTAGATAACGCAGACCAGCGACTCCGTGACCCTAGACCCACATTCACGAAGTTTATGGACTTTTACAAGTCGCCAAGCATGTCTTATGTCCTATTTATGTTTGGCATGGCGTTATTTTTAGTATTCACGATTGGTATGTTCAGCAGCACTGTTGATGCGCTCATGCATCAGTTGCATGTGAGCATTATTGTTGATGCTTGTTTCATATTATTCTTGCTGCCTGTGACTAGACGCATGATGACGGAATCTTTTAGCAACCACTTCTGCGCTACACCTTTTTGCTCTCCTGATGCTCCTAAGGAATTGGATAAGAGGGGCAATTTCATCATGGGAAAATCACGGCGCAATGGTGTGATTGTTGCGTTTAGCAAATCTATGCTGATGACGCATGCCCTCATCTTTGGGGGTACAGGTTCAGGCAAGTCCGAGACAATTTTCACGATGTTATTCAATTCGATGATGAGTGGATCTGGCGGCGTGATCTGTGATGGTAAAGCAGATGCATCCTTACCCATCAAGGTCTTTGGCATGGCACGGCGTTTGGGTCGAGAACATGACATTTTGATGTTGTCGTACATCATGGGATCCAAAGGTCAGCGCAAAATGCGCACACCTATTGCCCGATCTAATACGATGAACCCATTGGTAAAAGGTTCAGCCTCATTTTGCTCTGAATTTATGCTCAATTTGATGACATCCTCGGAAGGTGATAACGCAATTTTTTCAAAGCGCGCAGAATCTTTCGTAAAAGCGTACATGCGTATCATGGAATACCTGCGTGATTCAGGTCGCATGAACCCATTTATTGGTGAGTTTGCAGAAGATGTCTCACTATTGACTAAACTGGCAGGTTTTTGCGCGGATAAGACGATTCCCAAAGAAGTTCGTCAAACCATGCGTGCTTACCTTATCACTACGCACGGTTCGATGGACATGGTAATTCAGGAACTAGAGAAAGGCGTTGAAAACCCTAAAATTAATCAGGGTGCAGAACAGCAGCATGGATTTATTTCGATGCAACTTATTGAACCGCTCTCCATCTTAGGTCAAGATTATGGGCATATTTTCAATGTTCGTGAGTACGATATTGACATGATGGATGTGATGGTGAATCGCCGCATTTTATTGGCACTCATCCCAGCTTTGGAAAAATCACAAGAATCGTTACAAGGGCTTGGCAAGGTTGTGATTGCCACGATGAAAGCCATGTTAGCAGAAGTCATGGATGGCGGAAATCTAACGGGAACAGTTGATAACATCATCAATAAACGCCCCACCAACTCACCCATGGCATTCCCAGTCATTCTCGATGAGGTTGGCTATTACATGGTTCCGGGCATTGCCGTGATTCCTGCGCAAGCACGCTCTTTGGGTGTTGGTTTTGTTTTCGCAGGGCAAGATAAACCTGCATTTACCAAGCTTGTTGATACAGAAGCAGATTCCATTATTGCTAATACGCTGATCAAAATGACTGGTATTCTTGAAGATGAGACAACGGGTGAGATTTTTATTAAGCGAGCAGGAAAGACCTATGTTGCCGAATCAACTGGTACATCCAATGAACAATCATCCACTGGTGATCATGCTGATTCAGGAAACACAAACATCAAGGAAGTTGACCGTTTA
>Ga0256829_1003508_pt1 | contig 10816 bp, 12 predicted proteins | sample 131447metaG_FD_185979 | JGI IMG/M metagenome (GOLD analysis project Ga0256829, IMG submission 185979) | Hydrothermal vent microbial communities from Lau Basin, Pacific Ocean - 131-447 | ecosystem: Environmental > Aquatic > Marine > Hydrothermal vents | place: Pacific Ocean: Lau Basin | collected... | reverse complement strand
TAATTTCGCCAGTATTTCCACCAGCGCCAAATGGCTGATGAGCTTTGGCATGATCGTCGGGCGGCTTGAGTTCCTCACCGTTCTGGTCCTGTTCATCCCGCGCTACTGGCAGGATCTTTAACCCCGTTCCCACACACTGGTTAATATATGTAATATATGCTATAGTTCGAATATGGGGATAATATAATTAATATGGGAAGATAAAAATGATATCCTGGGAAATAAAAGGCGAAGAGCTTGGCAACTGTAATTGTGATTATGGCTGCCCCTGTCAGTTTAATGCGTTACCGACACATGGCAGCTGTGAAGCGGCAGTCGGCTATCAAATTCATGAAGGGCATTTCGGCGATATAAAGCTGGACGGATTGCGCGTCGCCATGGTTGTCTGGTGGCCCGGTCCGGTTCACGAAGGCAACGGGAAAATGCAGGTCATTGTCGATGAACAGGCCAGTGACGAGCAGCGCGAGGCCATTGTCAAGATTATTCACGGTGAAGAAACCGACCCCATGGCTACAATGTGGTCGGTTTATTCTACCATGTGCCCGACCAAGCTTGAAACCCTGTCAAAACCCATCGCGCTGGAAATTGACGTAGAAGAACGCATTGGCAAGATTTCCGTACCGGATGTTTTTGTCACTCGCGGGGAGCCTATTCGCAACCCGATAACCGGGGAAATCCACCGGGCAAGGATAGACCTGCCTCACGGCTTTGAATATGAGATTGCCGAAATGGGTAGCGCCAGCACCGAAGCAACCGGTGAGATCAAGTTGAGTTTGAAGGATAGTTTTGCCCAGTTTAACAAACTTCATCTCAATAATAACGGTCCGGTCAGAAAGGCGGCGTAGCCTGCCGGAGCAGAGTTTATGTCCAGCCCGATCGAGCGGCTCCTGCGCCATGACCGGCTGATCGTTATTGTCGCCCTGATGGTGGTCACGATGGCAGCGGGCCTGTTTACGCTGTTCGGGGTTGGCTTGCCGATGTCGGCGTTTGACATGAAGGCTATGCCGGACGATATGGACAAACTGTTGATCCCTGCCCTTTGGACACCGACCTATTTTATTATCATATTTCTGATGTGGTGGGTGATGATGATTGCGATGATGATCCCGGGCGCCGCGCCAACCATCCTGCTGTTTACCGCCCTTGACCGGCGCGGGGGAGACGGGAAATTTATCTTTTTCAAGATGATCCTCTTTCTGTCGGGCTATCTGGCCGTTTGGGGATTTTTCAGCTTTTGCGCCACCTTTTTGCAATGGATACTGGAGCATCACGCCCTCGCCTCACCGGTGATGATGAAGGTTACCGGCCACTATCTCGGCGCAGGCATTTTGCTCCTGGCCGGACTATATCAATTCACGCCCCTGAAACGGGCCTGCCTGACCCATTGTCGCGCCCCCGTCCGGTTTCTGACGGAGAGAAGACGCCCGGGCCGGCGCGGCGCTTTTCTGATGGGAGCCGAACATGGTTTATTTTGTCTCGGCTGTTGCTGGTTTCTGATGGTATTATTATTCTTTGGCGGTATTATGAATCTCTACTGGATCGCCGGACTGGCTCTTTTCATCTTATTTGAAAAGCTGGTTCCCCATGGCCACCGGATCGGATATGCCGGCGGCCTTGTTCTGACCATTGCTGGTGGCTATCTGTTAATGTCCTGAACAGGGGAGAAAAAAATTGATACAAAAATTATTTATAATGGTTATCGGGCTGGCCCTTGGCATAATCGCCAGCAATGCCACTGCGGCGCAAAAAGACAGCTGGTCGATCATCCATGCGGGAACCCTGATGGCCGATGCCCGCAAGGCCCCGGTATCACAGCAAAGCATCGTCATTAAAAACGGCAAAATTTTTGCCATAAGGCCGGGCTATATCACCGGTGCCGATCTGTCCGGGGCAGGAAAAGTTAAAATCATTGACCTGAAAAACGACTTTGTCATGGCGGGCATGATTGACAGCCACGTCCATGTCACCATGCAAATATCACCTCATGAGCTTGAAAAAGGCGTTACCACCACCAGCTCTGATTATGCCCTGATCGGCGCGGTATATGCCCGGCGCATTCTCAATGCCGGTTTTACCACTGTCCGTGATGTCGGGGCCTCCTCGCGTGAGGCAATATTCGCGCTGCGTGACATCATCCGCAAGGGGAAAATACCCGGCCCCCGCATTCTTGCCGCCGGATATATCATATCCCCGCTCGGGGGTCACGGTGACAGTGTTGGCTATCGTCCCGATGTCTTTGGCACCCCCAGCAGCGCTATTTGCAACGGAGCAGACGATTGCCGCCGGGCGGTCAGGGATCAGATAAAATACGGGGCAGATGTCATTAAATATGTTGCCACCGGCGGCGTATTGACCGCACAAGCCAGCGGCACCGGCCAGCAATTTACCGATGCGGAACAGAGGGCCATTATCGACACCGCCCATATGTCGGGCCTCAAGGTGGCCGCCCATGCCCACGGCAAAGGGGGAATTGAGTCCGCGCTCCGGTCCGGGGTTGATTCAATCGAACACGGCTCCTATCTTGACAAAGATACTGTCAAACTGTTCAGGAAAACCGGGGCTTATCTGGTGCCGACCCTGCTTGCCGGAAAAACGGTGGTTGATATTGCCACCAAAAAGCCGGGGTTTTTCCCGCCGTCAATCGTTGCCAAGGCCAAACAGGTCGGCCCGCTTATGTCCCATGCCCTCAATCTGGCCTATAAGGGCGGGGTGAAGATTGCCTTTGGCACCGACAGCGGGGTCAGTGTTCACGGCATAAACGGTCAGGAACTCGTCCTTATGGTCAAGGCGGGCATGAGCCGGAAAGATGTGTTGATTGCCGCGACCGTCAGCGCCGCCGACCTGCTGGGCCGGTCGAATATCATTGGCACGGTGGAAAAGGGCAAGTCAGCTGATATTATCGCCGCCAGTGGTAATCCGCTGAAAGACATATCCACCCTCCTCCATCCTGATTTCGTTATGGCACGCGGAGTTATTGCGGTGGAGTAGCCACCACCAGTTTGTGACCGGTATAGTCGAGGGGGACAGGAATTTTTTGCTGAAGCCCCTCGAATCCGCCAAGTTTTTTCAGAACCGGGTCAACAGACGCCCGGCCCTCTTCTGACAGCCCCTGATAATAGCGCTGGGGCCGCTGGAACATCCATTGCTGATAGGGCAATATTGCCCGGTTGCCTTTCACATCGCCCAACATAAAATCATGACGGCCTGTGGTGCGCGGGAAAGAGTCCGCGTCCGGATTTTCCTTGACCCAGTCGGCAACCCTGTCCATCGTCGCCAGTAACAGCGGGAACTGCTGACGGAACATATGGGACAGGATGGGATAGAGGGTTTCCGGCACCTCGTCACCGGGCAGGAAATGCCCCTCGTCACCGGACGGATTCTGCATGCGCCGGGTCCAGTCAAACACCCGGGGGGCAATATCCTGCATCCATGCTTTGGGATAGGGGTCCTGCGCCATATGGGCGAAAAGCGGCGCCACCAGCCCGAAATCACCGATTGACGGGCGTGATCCCAACAGAAAATCATGATCCTCCAGATGGCGGTCAAAGGCCCTGAGAAATTCCTCCGTGGCTTTCTCAAGCTCCGGTTCGGTCTCGGGGTCGAGGCCCATCAGGGGCCGGTACATGCGGCCAAAATACAGCGCCACCGGAATGCCGACAAAGGGCTTGGCCCAGCCGGGCCAGTGGGGCTTGATCACATCGCCAAACTGGTTGAGGACAAACCATAAATTCTGCCGTCTGAACTGCCAGCGGTAATGCATCGCCGGCAGCAACAGCCATTCATCACCGTAAACTTCAAGCAGCAGGGCGACAAGCCTCTGCCACGGCGTATCGGGATAGATTGACGGCGATGGGAAGCGTTCCTCCAGCCGGTCAATGATAACCGTGGTGTCCTGGATATATTCCCCTTCCGGGGTGATGACCACCGGAATGATCTTGCGGCCTATATGCTGCTGGATATTGGCGTAATCGGCGTTTGACAACTGTTCCCTGTAAGGGATTTTCTTGTAACGCAGATAGGCGCGGGTCTTGCCCGAATAGAGCGAGATCTGATGGGCCAGATGAATATACATATTTTTATCTACGCCTCGACAATATCGTCTTTCAGGCTAAGGACAAAGGCCACCACATCGTCACATTCCGGCCCCGGCACCTGCAGGGCTTTCATGGTTGCCCCGGCATGGCCAAGGAATATCGACCAGTCCTCTTCACTGATTTTCATGCCCTTGTGGGACAGCAGCATATCCCGGCCCGTATAATAGACTGGCCCGCCGGCATTGGCCGAGAGATAGTCAATCAACAACTGTTTTTCCCGGGCAACCCCGTCATCGCCGCGATTCTGCCAGAACCGGCCCAGCCTGTCATCCCCCTGCAGGCGCGGCAGCAGATCATTGACAAAACCGGTAATTCCATCATAGCCGCCCAACCGCTCATATAATGATTTTTCACTCATCTGTTTTCCTTTCGGGATTAGTGATAACCTGCAATATTACAGGACCTCCTGATGAAAAAATATAGCCGGAACCCGGTTTTTAGTCCAGTATTAACACCGGAGACGGTCATGACAGACCCCATAGTGGCAAAAGCACAGATGATGATCAGGAAAGCCCCCGTTGTCATCGCGATCAACGGGCTGGATTGTGCCGGAAAAACCAGCTTTGCCGGACAGCTTCACGAAAAATTGACCGGCCTGAAAATAACAACCGCCCTGCTGCATGTTGATGATTTTAACAATCGCGATGTGCAGAGACAGGTATATGATGCCCATAACAGGGGAAAACTCACCCTGGAACTGTTCGAATTATATTACCACCACAGCATCGATTATGACAGGCTGGCCCGGACCATACCCCGGTCCCGCGCCCGGCATGACATCACCATTATCGAAGGGGTGTTCCTGTTTAAAGACAGCCTCAATCACCTGCCGGACATCCGGATTTTTCTGTCTATTGACCCGAAGCTCGCCCGGCAACGTTACCGGAAACGCCGCAGAAACGCCGGGGATACCCGGCCACTCGCGGTATTTGATGATATATGGCTGCCCGCCTTCCGGCGCTACTGCGATGATGTCCATCCGGAACAAATAAGCGACTTCATCATCCGCTAAACTGCCGGTGACGGTAAAGTCTCAGGGTCACGCATCATTTATCAGATGTACATCCTGTTGCGGATAGGGGAAGCTGATGCCCTTGTCATCAAACCGGTGTTTGATATCCTTGGTCAGGGCGGCCTTCAGCGGCCAGTAATTGCCACTTTCCGTCCAGACACGAACCACAATATTAACTGAACTATCGGCCAGTTCACCAACAAATATCGCCGGTTCGGGGTCGGTCATGGCCCGGTCGTCTGCCGTGATCACATGACCAATTTCGGCGATGGCATCATCAATATTATCGTCATATCCGATGCCGATGACCAGATCAACCCGGCGCGTGTCATGGGCCGAGAAATTCTGGATCGCCGCCCCCCATATCTGGCTGTTGGGAATGATGATCTGAACATTGTCGCCGGTCGCGAGTTCCGTGACAAACAGCCCGAGAGTCTTCACCGTTCCGGCAAAGCCCGCCGCACTGATAAAATCGCCAATCCGGAAAGGCCGGAAGATCAACAGCATCACCCCGGCGGCAACATTGCTCAATGTTCCCTGCAGGGCCAGACCGATCGCCAGCGATGCCGCGCCGAGAATGGTGATCAGGCTTGCGGTCTCAACACCGAATTTGCCGAGAACCGCGATCAGGGTAAAGATCAGAATGATATAGCGCACAGTGCTTGACAGGAATGAGGTCAGGGTGATGTCAATTTTCGGGCTTTTGCCGAGCATTTTTGCGACAAAGCCTCTGGCCCAGCCGGCAATGATCCAGCCTATGATCAGGATAAGAACGGCACCGATAATATTTAACCCGTAGGTGGTGGCGAAACTGATGGCCATATCCGTATATTCCTGAGCTTTGTCTTCCATAGGAACCCTCTGTAATGATGACGTTATATTCCAGCCAACATATCGCGTATATCAGAAGATTGCAATAAAGCTGTCGACCCCTGTTCCTGACCATCGGCAGGATAGCTCTTGTTCCCCCGGGCTTTTCCTGTTAAATCCTGCTGCATCAGAAATTCTTGCAACAGGTGACAATATGATACCCCGTTATTCCCGCGAAGTGATGACCGCCATATGGCAACCGCAAACAAAATTCCGCATATGGTTTGAAATCGAGGCCCATGCCTGTGACGCGCTGGCCGACCTTGGTATTATCCCGAAGGAAAGTGCGCGGATTATCTGGGAAAAGGGCAATTTCGATGTTGATCGTATTGACGAGATCGAACGCGAGGTCAAGCATGACGTCATTGCCTTCCTGACCTCCCTCGCCGAATATATCGGCCCCGAGGCGCGCTTCGTTCATCAGGGCATGACCTCGTCAGATATACTGGATACCTGCTTCAATATTCAACTGGTCCGGGCCTGCGATATCCTGATTGATGATGTGGAAAAGCTGCTTGTGGTACTGAAACGGCGGGCTTATGAGCATAAGCTTGACGTCTGTATCGGTCGCAGCCACGGCATCCATGCCGAACCGGTAACCTTTGGCCTGAAAATGGCCGAGGCTTATGCCGAATTTGACCGTAATCTCACCCGCTTGCAAAATGCCCGGGCGGAAATCGCCACCTGTGCCATCTCGGGCGCGGTCGGCACCTTTGCCAATATCGACCCGAGGGTTGAGGAACATGTCGCCAAATCGCTCGGGCTTGAGGTTGAGCCGGTCTCGACCCAGATCATCCCGCGCGACCGCCATGCGATGTTCTTTGTCACCCTGGGTGTGGTGGCAAGCTCGATAGAGCGGCTCGCCACCGAAATCCGCCATCTGCAACGGACCGAAGTTCTCGAAGTTGAGGAATTCTTCTCCAAAGGTCAAAAAGGCTCGTCCGCCATGCCGCACAAGCGTAATCCGGTGCTGACAGAAAACCTGACCGGTCTTGCCCGTCTGGTGCGCGGTATGGCCTTGCCGGCAATGGAAAATGTCGCGCTGTGGCATGAACGGGATATCTCTCACAGCTCGGTCGAACGGATGATCGGCCCGGATGCCACGGTAACCCTTGACTTTGCCCTCACCCGCCTTACCGGGGTGATGGACAGGCTGGTGGTTTATCCTGACAATATGCGGGCCAATATGGACAAGCTCGGCGGGCTGCATAATTCACAGAGGATATTGCTGGCCCTGACCCAGGCGGGAGTGAGCCGGGAAGACAGTTACCGCCTTGTCCAGCGCAATGCCATGAAAGTCTGGGAACAGGGGGCCGATTTTGCCGCCGAACTGAAAGCCGACCCCGAAGTCTCCGCCCGTCTTTCAGATGCGGAAATCGAGGATAAATTCGACCTCGGCTATCACCTGAAACATGTGGATACTATTTTTAACCGCGTATTCAAATAAACGCTAATCGACGAGCTTTTCCAGGGCATAGCCCCGGAAACGTTTTGTCGTGGCCAGGGCGACATGACTGCTGATATTGGCAACCCCCTCCATACAGTCAATCAACTTGTCATTCAGTTCCAGATACCGGTCCATATCCGGGCAGACGATCCGCAGGAAATAGTCGAAATTACCACTGACTGTATAACATTCGACGATTTCCGGGAAATCATTGATCGCCGCCTCGAATGTCTTGAAATTGGTGTTGGTATGATCATGCAGGCTGACGGTCAGCAATACCGTCACCGTCCGGCAGATCTTGTTGAGATTGATCACCGCCATATAGGATTCAAGATACCCCTCATCCTCCAGCCGCCGGACCCGCTGCAGGCAGGAACTCGGCGACAGATTGACCTCGGTGGACAGGTCATGGTTGGTGATACGGGCATTATTTTGCAGGATCGAAAGAATCTTCAGATCAATACGATCAATTGCTCTTTTTTTAGTCATAATGATATACTCCGCAGTTTCTTTCTTCACGTAACTTGTTATTTTTCAACAATTTAAAACAATCTGTCACAATAATCAAGTTCTCCGCATAATATTCGGCATTTAGCCAAAATTAGAAATTTCATTTTCCTCCTGCCGTGTAAAACTATCCGAAATATACAGATTCGGGGCGAAATGAGGTTTTTTATTTCATGAACAGAAGCATCTCACTGATCGGGGTTCCCAGTGATACCGGGGCCGGCCACCGGGGTGCCACCATGGGTCCGGAGGCCTTGCGGGTTGCCGGTATTGCCAGAACGCTGACCCGGCTCGGCCATAATGTGGTGGATAAAGGCAACCTGTTCGGGCCGGAAAATCCGGAACATGCCGCTGAAGACGGCTATCGTCACCTGACAGAAAATATCATCTGGTGCCGGAATGTTCAGGAGGCGGTCTTTAGCGAAATCAGTGACGGCAATCTGCCGGTTATGCTCGGCGGTGATCATGCCATGTCGATCGGTTCCATCGCGGCGGTGGCGCGCTATTGTGCGGATATGAAAAAGAAACTCTGCATCATCTGGATCGATGCCCATTCGGATTTCAACACCAGCGACACCAGCCCGTCGGGCAATATCCATGGTATGCCGGTCGCCATTGCCGCCGGGCGCGGCCCCGGGGAACTGCTTGCCCTTGGCCACAGGATTCCCATGGTGGAGCCTGACAATATCTATCAGGTCGGTATCCGCTCGGTCGATATTGCCGAAAAACAGCTGGTTCTTGATGCCGGGGTCCGGGCCTATGACATGCGCTGCATTGACGAGATCGGCATGCGCGAGGTCATGCAGAATATTCTGCAGGATGTCGCGGCAAAGGATGCCTTCATCCATGTGAGCTTTGATGTTGACAGTCTTGACCCGACCATAGCGCCCGGTGTGGGGACGACCATTCCCGGCGGGCTGACCTACCGTGAGGCACAGCTCTGCATGGAGATGATCCATGATTCGGGCCTGATGATCTCGCTTGATATTATGGAGATCAACCCGGCGCTTGATTTTCAGAACAGCACGGCAAAGCTTGCCATTGACCTGACCGCGAGCCTGTTTGGCCGCCAGATCCTGCCGCCGGTCTCCAAAAACAGGGGTATATAATATCATGATTTCGCAACAGGACATCATAGATCAGACCGACCGGCGCAGCGCCCATAACTATAACCCGCTGCCACTCGTGCTGGAAAAAGGCCGGGGCATATGGGTATGGGACACGGACGGCAGGAAATATCTCGATTGTCTGAGCGCCTATTCTGCGGTAAATCAGGGTCATTGCCACCCGAAAATCATTGCCGCCATGACCGAACAGGCCGGGAAGATCACTCTGACTTCACGGGCCTTTCATAATGACCGGATGGGACCCTTCCTTGAAAAACTCTGTCAAATGGCCCGGATGGACAAGGCCCTGCCGATGAATACAGGCGCCGAAGCCGTCGAAACGGCGATCAAGGCCGTGCGCAAATGGGGCTATGAAATCAAGGGGGTAGAAGATGACAGGGCCGAAATCATCGTCGTGCGCAATAATTTTCATGGCCGCACCATCACCACGGTCAGCATGTCGTCCGAACCGGATTATAAAAAGAATTTTGGCCCCTTTACCCCCGGATTCCGGCTGATTGACTATAATGATGCCGAGGCGCTCGAACAGGCCGTCACCCCCAATACGGTCGCCGTCCTTATGGAACCGATACAGGGGGAAGCCGGTATCATTATCCCGGATGAAGGCTATCTCACGAAAGTCCGGAAAATCTGTAGCCGGAATAATATATTATTTGTCCTTGATGAAATTCAGACCGGTCTGGGCCGCACCGGCAAGCTGTTCTGTTTCCAGCATGAGGAGAATGCCGTCCCTGACCTGCTGATTGTCGGCAAGGCGTTAAGCGGCGGGCTTTATCCGGTATCGGCCATCCTTGCCTCTGACGAGATTATGAGTGTTTTTACCCCCGGCATTCACGGCAGTACCTTTGGCGGCAACCCGCTCGGCGCCGCCATTGGCCTTGCCGCACTCAGGGTGATAGAGGAGGAGAATCTGGCTGAACGGTCCCATATTCTCGGTGATTATATGATCCGCAAGCTTCAGCTTATCCAGACCGGCAAGATCGTTGACATTCGCGGGCGGGGTCTGTTCGTCGGGATCGAGCTTGACAATTCCCAGGGTGGCGCCCGGCCTTATTGTGAGGCGCTGATGGAAAGAGGCCTGCTGTGCAAGGAAACCCACGACAATGTCATCCGTCTTGCCCCGCCGCTGGTCATCGAAAATGACGATATCGACTGGATAGTTGAGCAGATTGATGCCGTTCTGAAGGATGGCTATCCCCGGCCCCGGTAGGGGGTGACGCCCTGATCGGGAATCCAGACATTTTCCGGGGCCGTGCCATTCTGGTAAAAGACATCAATCGGTATGCCGCCGCGCGGATACCAATAGCCGCCGATCCGCAGCCATTTCGGCGCAAGTTCCGACATTAACCGTTCACCAATACCAACCGTGCAATCCTCATGGAAGGCGGCATGGGTGCGGAAAGACTGCAGGAACAGCTTGAGCGATTTGCTCTCAACCAGAAAAGCCTGCGGGATATAATCAATCACCATATGGGCAAAATCGGGCTGGCCGGTCACCGGGCACAGGGAAGTGAATTCCGGACAGGTAAAACGGACGACATAATCACTGTCGGGTCGGGGATTTGGCACCTTGTCCAGCCCTGCCGCTTCCGGGCTGGCCGGCGGCACGCTGTGTTTGCCCAGTTGCGAGAGATTTTTGTAAATATCTGTGGTCATGCACCTTCATTATAGCATTTTTAGTCAAATGTCATCAGGGAACCGTCCCGGCCCGCCTTTATGGGCAGGCCTGCATTCCAAAAGCACAAGTTTCGTCTTCAAA
>Ga0256829_1003507_pt1 | contig 10820 bp, 26 predicted proteins | sample 131447metaG_FD_185979 | JGI IMG/M metagenome (GOLD analysis project Ga0256829, IMG submission 185979) | Hydrothermal vent microbial communities from Lau Basin, Pacific Ocean - 131-447 | ecosystem: Environmental > Aquatic > Marine > Hydrothermal vents | place: Pacific Ocean: Lau Basin | collected... | reverse complement strand
ATTTTAAGTTGTGTGCATACACCAAAAGATAGGAAAAACAATACTGATAATGTAGATAGATACTTTCTAGGGAGCATTGGAGAGCCAATAATTGAGAGCAAAAGATTACGTAGTGCAAGTGAAATGGTTGATAAGTTAAACAACAGTGAAAGATGGTACAGACTAGCAACAACGGAAGAGCTAAGATATATATTTATGAAGCTGTTTAGTTGGGTTGATGATATAAAAGTTTATGAGAAAATGAAGTAACACAATGCAGGACAAGTATACATCCCAAGCCACTGGGAGAAAGTAATGGGAAACAAATACACAGTAACAGCAGGAATAAGTAGTATGAGCCATTACTGCTACGGGACAGAGTGGTTATTAGTAGCTTTATGGAAACTATATACAATAAAGATAGACAATAAAAAAATATACTGGAAACAGTTACAAATAATATAAAGGAGATTCAATGATACCACAAGATATAACTACTGGAATGATCGTAGAAACACAAGATAGACAACTTAACATAGCTATAGGTGGACAACTAATTTCTTATACCGGAGTTAGTAAGTGTATATCGGAGTATAATGACTTGTTAGAGCATAGTCAGAATCCGGATTTTAATATATCTACAGTGTACTCTGAACCAAATCTAACGGATAAAGAACATTCATCATTTCTACATTGGTTAACCTATAAGGCATTTATTAAGTATTCTAAAATACTTTGGAAACGCACAGATACTGTGGAACTTACCTTAGATCAAATTTCGCTGGAACTAGGTATTAACGTAAAACTAAAGGAAACTAAATGAAAACAATCTATACATATATACGCCAATATATCTTAACAATTATTGCTTGGCTAAAGGAATTTGACGGGCAAGATACCACACCTGACTACACTACTAAACGTAAACAGAAACGTAAGAATTTCCTTACTGAGTCAGAGATCTATGATATCGAACAAATTATCATAGCAGGTTTACCTATTAACCATACTACACGACGACACTTAGCTGAACGTTACGACATTAGTCTTACTGCTGCTCGTCATATTGTATTAGGTATTCATCACTATTCAAGTCAAGAGTACATCTCTTACTTAGAATCTAAATCCTCTCACTAGAGGGTTTACTAAACTCATACACAGAGCGTACTGATACAAAACTGTACGATGAGTCTCATATATGGGTTTAGTAAACAAAAAGGACAACTAATGAGACTACCAATAAATTATAATGATACCCATTGGAGTATCCGTAAAGAAGCTAGATTACAATACGTAAAAGAACAAAATAATTTATGCTGGCATTGTGGAGCAAAGTTATCAGATAACCCATCTAAAGACATAATGAAACTAAGTATAAATAAGAAACTTTTCCCAGAAGGAATGTTCGATTACCCAATACACTTACATCACGATCATGATACCGGAATGACAATTGGGGCTGTTCATGCTAAATGTAATGCTGTTTTATGGCAATATCTAAATAAGTAAGGAACTACTAATGAAAAAAGAATATATATATATATGTATGGAAGAAACTGTAGAAACAACACAGAAGTTAATGCACACTTGGATGAGCACTGGATATGTTATTGATATAGTAATGCAGCAAATTGTAGTACGTGAGGCTACTACTCGTACATATATAGTTACTAGCCTATACAGAAGTAAATAATAGTACATAATGCACAATGGGTAACACAAGCTACTGCTGGAGAAGTATATACGGAGTAGACCAAAACAACTTTAATGCTTGTGTGTATAATAGCAAAGGTATAAGTTTCTATCGTCATCTATATAAAGATGGGTTAGTAAATCTAACTTACATTAATAAAAATATAGCATTTAAAACTAAGATGTATATAGGTACACAAGAAATGTATTATGAAATCTTAGATAAAGGTATATATGCAAACGAGAATCAGTTAGCTCATAGATTACATGAATTAACTAATGCTAGTAGATCTAGTTGTGGTACTTACATTAATAATTACATATGGGGTACTCATGTGGAGTAGCCAACTAGGTTAGTTATACGTAAGTTCGGGTTTCAGATATATCGTGCAATGAAGAAAATATTACGAGAAGGGAAATAACATGGGAATCAAAGTACACGTAAAACAAATAGAGTTAAGTTCAGATAAGGTAACTAAGTTATTAACAGCACTTCAAACTAGGTCTAAATACACAGCCATTAGATACTATGCAAATGGTGAGAAAGATGAAGTAACTACCCATAAGAAAAAGTCTGAAGCTAAGCAAGCTACCAACAACTACTTACAAGATGCTAAATTTGGCTCCACTGCTGTACTAGCTAAAGAAATCTCAGCAAGTAGACATAAGCCTAGCCCTATAAGGGGGTGGTAACATTATGGAATCTTTAGACTATCTCTTATTATGGTTAGTAGGTGGATTAACTGGTTTACTTCTAGACAAAATATATAGTAGAGTAACTAACTCACAATTTACACCTTTATTAGCCTTTGTGGCTAATATACTAGTACCAGTAATATTACTGACGTTATGGGTAATTAACTCACTCACTGGTTATTTTAAATATAACGCAGACAAATTCAAGGATATGTAATGAGCTCACAAGCTCAACAAGCAATTTTAAAACTGTACGAAGGGCAAAGTATAGCTAAAGCTTTACATGCTCTTCAGGTAGCTACAGAGTACGCAGAACAACGTAAATTAAACTTACGTATTAAGTTAGTAAATCTAACTATAGGATAACAAATGAAACATGACACAGTAGATTTTATATTATCAGCACTACTGTTACTGGCTATACTATTAGCTGGTAGTGTAGTAGCTGGTAAGCAATATAAACAACAATCGTTAGAGGAAGACATAGGTTGGCATAACCAGACTAAGCAAATGCCTAATGGAGATATAAAATGAGAAATCAAAGATTATCTGTAATAGTTGATAATGTTATTACAGAAATGAAGAAAGTAAATTGTAGGTTACTAGACTCAGATATAGTGAGAGCTATTAATAGTAGTTCATATGATATTATAAACAATGAAATTGTTAATATCTTTGTGGTCACAAGAGACTTAGTAAAGGATAACTAATGACAAAAGAAGAAGCAATTAAACATAGTAGAGTAATAAAGTGGTTTTTAAAAAATCCTGGGGCAGATACCTAGTGCAAGTTACAAAACACTAGTTATTGGCTTTTAGTAAGTAACCCATATAAAGATGCTATTGGTTACTCAGAAAGTGGGTGTGATAGCCCCACTAGAAGCTGTAATGTTATTAAGAAAAAAAGGATAAATAATGAATACAGTAAATTACATGATTACTAATGATGGTAAGAGTGAGAATCAGTCAATCACTCTAGAAATAAAACCAGAGATGATGATACTTTCATACTACCCTGGACTATACGATGAATTTTCTAATCAAATAGAACAACCTAACTATGTATTTTACACTAACAGTGAAGAACGTGTAGATGCTATTTTACAAGAGTTTATAGTACAATACTCTAAGTGGAGGAACTGCAGTGCAGATCAACTTAAGTTAGTAAAACGAAAAGCTTATTGAAAGGATAATTAAATGATAGAGTTTAACCAAAACGAGAAAGACTTACTCAGACAAGAGTTATTAGCTGAGGCTAAACAAGAATCTCTACATGAGCTTAAATGTGAAGAGGATGAGTCATATTGTATAGAGCAATATGAAGACCTTATAATGGAAGCTAATAGAACTTTAGAAAAAGTAGCTAAGCTAGTTAATGGCTATGGTTGGAATATATCAGCTATAGATTTAGTGTATTAAAGGGCAACTTATGGAAGCTAAATACAAAAAAGAGTTACTCAGACAACTAAGTATAATGGAAGACACTTTAACAACTTTAAAACAGATAGTAAATAAAGCTACCCATACCAGTAAAGTATCTGTAGATATACTTGATACAAGTGAAGTGCTATCCACATTAGCTAGAGATATAGAAATAGAAGAGGAAGAGTAATGAAGGAATTTAAATACCATACATTTATGTTGGTTTACGTTGTACCTGCTACAGCTATACTCTTATGGTTAGCTACTCTAGTATTTATTTCAAAGTAAAGGATACCTATGATTGATAAACTAAAATACGAATATGAATTTGCTGTCTATAAATTATCTAAGTGGTTCCGTAAAGTAACTAGATAGGTTATTCCCGCATAGACCTACTTTTGTTGGTACTTGTAAGTCGGTAATTTAAATATTAAAGCATAATTGGCTTTACTAGTTGAAGCCCAACTATGTTGGATAAATTAGTTGAGAGTACGAAATACACGTACTGTACTTGTAGGAGAGACTACACTTGAAGCTCTTAAGCAGGTTAAACCGAGCACATCAAACTATATACTTAACAGGTATAGTTTGGTATAATTACTCTATACAGCATACCTCGTGAAACTTTAATGGAGTAAACATTGCTTACCAACTACCATAAGACGACTAGTTAATTCTTATGTGCGGTAAATCATACAATCGGGTATTAGGGTAGCTCCCTTTATGTATGTTGTTGTATGTATATCTTCGGATAGGTAGTAAAGTATGTTGTATAGAGTATTTATACTCACAGATGCTACAGCTAGATGTAGTGGTCTATAGTGGACCGAAAACTAACTTAACAAGAGATACTTCCTTCTCTTTTTAATAATATATCACTGGCTTCTTTTACTTTAATGCTAGGGGTATTAATAAATGTGCCGCAGTGAGAGATAGGCTCAACGAATGTTTAGGTTCAACTCCTAAATGTGGTAACCATTACTCGATTAGTCTTCATTAGCTTATAGCTATTTAACGAGTTTAACTTTAAGACTACCCTACCTATATGAAGCATCCTTCGGGATGGGTAGGTACTATGGTGATACTAGTTGTAGTATTACAGTACGGTTAGTGCAAATCTAACTATCACCACCAACTGATTACTTATCAGGTCGTTTCAGACATATATTATTTATACACTATAATAGGGATTTATATCCACACCTACTTACCTCCTTTGAGGGTGCTCTTAGTGATGGTATTTATTACCGTACGTAGCTTGACGGTCCACACTCCTATACCTCTGTAAGGGTGGAGTGCTGTTTACAAATACAAATAATTTAGCTATAATTTCAGCCAATCAAAATAATAAGGAATAATTATGAAAATATTATTAATAATTTTAACACTATTAACATTCGCAAATGCAACTGAGATAGCAATTACTAAAGCTCAAATGGAAAAGAAAATAGCTCTTTACAAAATAGAAAACTATGATTACTTAGCTAAACATAATCACTATAAAGAAACTACTCTTACCCATTACTACAAATTACTAGCTTCTCTACCTAAATAACCTCATAGCTCCTCTTCAGGAGCTAATCTAATCCCACACAACAATTACTATACCTATCTTATCTATTCATTATATAGGATAGCTATACTCAATTTAAGGGAAGTTAAATGAGGCAAATTAAACTTATAATAATAATTATACTAATATGGGCATTAGATGTATTTTGGTGGGGAAGTATATATGACCTACTACAAATGCTTATCCATTTAGAGCTATCATGGGAACTATATGGTAGAGGTATTTGGTTTTATATACTTATTATTAGTATATACAGATCATTCTATGTATGGTACATTGACATAGAAAAAGAATTTTAAAGGAAAATAATTATGAAATACTTATTAATTCTACTGCTGATAAGTAACTTACTATTTTCCAACGATAGTAAAAAGATTGATACTCACACACTTATACGCTGTATAGAAGGATATAAGTTTGTAATTGTTTACTCATACTATGTTGAAGGTGGGGTAGCTATTAGTCAAATATATAGTAAATCAACAGTTGCTAATGGATCACCTCAACCAATCAAATGTAAAGGAAAATAATATGCACGAAAACGTAAAACACTTTATTAATGGTGGTTCTCATACTAAATCAACACCCAAATATATAGCTTACCTACAGACTAAAGGAAATCACAATGCTAGAACTTAAAACAAACATAGTATTCGAATCACTATCAGAACTACAGGAAGCTGTAGACTTAGGCCTTAAATATAAAGACAGATGGCTTAATGGTACATATACATTTCCAACATTACAGCTAAATACCGACAACTGTAGTAACTACTCAATTGAAGCTTTATGGAAAGACCCTACCTTGTCTACCCATAATAAAGAAATAATAGCTGGGTTAAAGACTTCTAAGCTATGGTCAGAAGTACGTAATCAGTATATTAACCCAGTCGAGGAACTGACTCTAGCTGAGGTATGTAGGCTACTAGGTAAAGAAATTAAAATAGTTAAAGAGTAACTACACACATCCATAGGTGTACACACAATCAACGAGCTATGATTTTTGACAGCACATAGTTAAGGATGTACACAAAAGCTTAAGCTTTAGCTAATAAGAAATATAGAAAACTAAATATGAATGATGCTATGGATATAAGAAAAAGATACATACCTAGGGACAAAGTAAATGGTGTACGTGCGTTAGCAAGAGAGTTTAATGTTAGTAAGATACCCATACAAAAAATATTAAAAAATGAAACATACGTTGAAGAGCAGGAGGTGTGACATAGGGTACAGATCAGAAATATACATAAAAATGGATAAACAACTTGTGACTGAATTTGAGTGGATACTTAAAGTAAACTACTTTGAAATACAAGACGAGGATGAGGATAGTAACTATGCTAAATATTATGCCAATGAGCTTAAATGGTATAGTGGTTATCCTGAGGTAGAGGCTATCAATAATTTCATATCTAATAATGATCAAAATGCTGCATTACTGGCTATAAGCGAGGATAGCGAGATAGACACATTTGGCTCACCATACGACGTAGACTTGACTTATTATAAAGACGTAACAGTAGAATGGTAACCAACATAAAATAAAAGGACAATAAATGAATACAAATCTAACAGAAACACTAATTAAAAATAACATACAAAATCAAATAAATGGACTATATGTAGCTCCATTAGTATTAGCGTCTATGCCTGGCCAGGGCAAGACATCTCTTATCCGTAATGTATCTAACGAAGGTAACCTTCATTTAGTTAATGTATCTCTTCCAACTATCTCTGTAGAGCAGCTAGGTGGTTGAGAAGTTAATAGATAGCCTAAGTATAAATATATGATGAGAATAAACAAATGATAGTATATTTTATAATTAGTAAGTTATCTACTAGCAATTTCACAGCCCTTTCGTATGGTGACATACGATTTAGTATCCTTTTAATTGACTGGAACGCCCTTAGAGCCTATAACACTCCCTACGGCAGAAATGACTGTAGTATAGTGAAAGAGTATAGGATTGGGTAATCAGCAGCGAAGCTACTTAGTATTAAGTTAAAGTAGAACGTTCATCGACTAGAGCGCCGGCTCGTACACTCAAGTGAGTGGAAACAGGGGATTTCTTACATAATGAAACATTAATACAAATTTCGGTATACTTATAACAATTCAACTAAAAGGTAGTTATAATGGGTATAGAAATTTGGAAACAACTAGATATAACAGTATATGGACCAAAGTATAGCGTGTCTAATAAAGGTAGACTGAGAATAAAAACAATTAAGGGTTATAAGTATAGGACAGGTTCCTACAGCAATAACTCTAATACTCAGTATATAAAAGTATCCCTTTCATTTAATGGGAAAAATTTTACTAAATTTATGCATAGACTAGTAGCAGAAGCATTTATACCAAATCCAGATAATAAGCCATTTGTTAATCATATAGATTTTGACGGAAGTAATAATAATGTAGGAAACTTAGAATGGGTAACCCAGTCTGAGAATATACAGCATTCCGCAGATAATATAAAACCTAAAGATAAAAAATTAAGTGTGATGAAAAGAACTGAAACTGTACGAAAAGATAAATTTATAGAAAATTTATATTTTATTGGGACAGATATGGGAGGCAGAGTACTGGAAGCAGTAATCTACGACCCAAGATTTAGTTCTCCTTGGAGAGGATTATTTTCTTGTGCAAATTGCAAGAAAGACTTTCAAGCCCCACTTAATCAATCTTTTGATAGATTTCATAATGGTAAACGACAATATTGTAGAAAATGTTACACTATAACACGTAAGAAAAAGATATAGTCAAGTCTGCATGGAAACATGCAGCAGTGGTTAAGACCACGGTTACAGCTTAACGAACTGTAATGAATATAAACGATTCCAAACTTCCTCCCAGCAACTGACATGGACCAGTACTCTACTATTCAAGCAACTGACGCACAAGCCACTCAATGGTCTGTACCAGAAATCACAGCTACATGTAACAGATTAGCTGTAGACTCTACTAAGAATGGTGTTGTTCTACTACTAGACGACATCCATGAGGCTAATATAGCCGTACAAGCATACCTACTTGAAATGTTACTAGAGCGTAAACTAGGGCAATACAAGTTCGCTGATAACGTAGCAATTGTAGCTACTATGAACGCATCTGACGAGGCTCGCTTTGATGGCTTCTCTTCAGCTGTCCGTAACAGACTAGCTATCCATGAAATGCCATTTAACTTTGACGCTTGGTTTACATCTCATGGTGCCCACTACCATCACTACATATCTTCATTCTTACGTACACATAGTCAGTATATCCAAGAGGAAGAATCTGTAGACACAGAGGGATTTGGCACACCTAGAGCATACGATTTCTTACAGAACACAGTAGCCTCTTTACCACTACCAACTGTTAGCAAACATATTAACGAAATAGCTCTACAGTATATCTCTAAGAATGCATCTAATGCTCTTACACGTCACGTTCAGTATTTAGAGGCAATTGACTTCCAAGCTATAGTAAATAGCCGTGAACTCAAGCAAATTAACTCTGAGAAGCCATTAGATCAAATACTATATGCCTACATCATCAACTATATCACCACATTTGATGATTTCATTTATATGGTTGACCTATTAAACAAGAACTCATCTGGTGCAGACAACTGGATTGGTATGGTTATTGGTGAGATTAAGAACAAGTACTTAGCTCACTATCGTGACAGCAAAGAGGTACCATTAGGTCAAATACTAGTAGCTAATAAACTACTACAGAAACCTCACGAACCGTTTATGAATCTAACAGCTTCACAAAAGAAACTTTACAACGAAACAACTCTAACTGGTGCAAATAAATTTCTACAGTTAGCTCAGGAATACACTTCTTAAGGATAGCAAATGCAACAACTATACATATACCTACTACAGCAAGATGATAATACTTCATATGACACTTATGACTCATGTGTTGTAGTATCTGACTCCGAGGACAATGCACGATTAATAAGACCATCTACTTACCAAACATGGGAAAATAATTGGAATGATTGGGCTAACTCTCCAGAGTCTGTAACAGTTACCTACTTAGGTGAAGCAGACGAATCTCTCAAACTTAATGAGGTAATCTGTTCTAGTTTTAATGCAGGATAATTAATGAAGAAACTAATAGAAAATGCAATTTATGCTGAAGTAACTAAATTTACTAACTATAAATTTGCAAATAACAAAACAGCAGCTTTAGCTCTTAATCTATTTCTACGTGTACCTATAGTAGTCCATTACATTCAAAATGATAATGCTACTATGCCAACTGATTTAGCTACTTTCTTTCCATCTAACTTCACAGCCTATGTCACATTAGACAACACTACTGTAATTAATATGAAAATAACATATGCAGATGAATCACAACTAAAGAAGATACTAGCACTAATCAAACCTAACTCAGAACTATCTGACTTTCTAGGTTTCGTATACCTTCATGAGCTATTCCATATAGTTCATCTCCATATAACTAAGGGATATAACAATATGATGGAGGGTATTATAGGTCGTCATCCAGCTCCTGAGCTAACCGACCTATCTAACCACCATTTAATCAACTCTGCTGAGGATTACTTTATTAATCAAACTCTAGCTGACTTATTAGGTAATCTTAAGTTCTCAATAGCAGATCGTGGACTATTCTCAACCAAATACAAAGACCTTAGTGATACTCAGATACTTGAGAAATTACTTGATGATATTAAGTCTGGTAAGACTCCACTATCATCATCACTTAATCCTGATGGTTCTACAACTATATCTGATGGCAAGTCTTCAGCTACATATAACAAAGACGATAGTACCCATGGTGACCAACAATCAACCCATGGTAAGTCTAAGCAAGTAACTCCTGAGAAATTAGGTGACTTAGCTAACTCTATCAAGCAAACTATCAAAGATCAATCTAAAGGTTCCCAGGCAGCTAACAAGCTAAACGAGTTATTTGATTCAATTGAGGTACATGCAGCTTGGTTTGATAAACTTAAGTCTAAATTCAAACGTGAAGTATTCTATCAGACTAAGGAATTCACAACTACTTGGTCTAGTCTAAATTCTACCTATCGTCATATATTCAAGTCACCTAAACGTAAATATTATGACTACAAACTTGAACTATATTTACTAGTAGACTCCTCTGCCTCTATGGGTACTGAGGAACTAGCTCGTATCACAGGTCTAATTGAATCTCAGTCTAGACGTATATATAAGCTAGACGTAGTTATCCACACAACAACAGTAGATGCTACATTCTCTCTCAAATCTAACCTAGACATTACTAAAGACCCAGAATTCAAGCAAGTAATGAATCGCCGCCACGTCAATGGTGGTACAAGCCATGTGGATGCGTTTAAGTACATACAAGAAAACATATCCACACCAGCTAAGTCAATTATTTTAGTATACTCTGACTTTTACTCTGACGTAGAGGCTATTCACAGCAACTATCCAGTAATAAAGCAAGC
>Ga0256829_1003506_pt1 | contig 10823 bp, 10 predicted proteins | sample 131447metaG_FD_185979 | JGI IMG/M metagenome (GOLD analysis project Ga0256829, IMG submission 185979) | Hydrothermal vent microbial communities from Lau Basin, Pacific Ocean - 131-447 | ecosystem: Environmental > Aquatic > Marine > Hydrothermal vents | place: Pacific Ocean: Lau Basin | collected... | reverse complement strand
TGATTTTAATTTAAAAACACTCTTTCCTCATATGCAAATTTTTCCTATAGCCAAACAACCTGTCTCCTGCCATTATAAGAACAAAAAAATTCTCTTAGCACATGGTGATTTTGCAGGGCCGATTGGATACCGTATGTATACTGCTGTGATTAGAAATCCTTTCGTTTTGCCTCTATTGAAAATAATTGATTTTGTGACACACCATGCAATTTTAAACTATGTTTATGCCCATTTAGCAAAAAAAGAGGATTGTAATGAGTTTAGAGGATTTCATGCATTTATTGCTAAACGCATAGAAAATAGTTATAGTTGTGACTATTTTATAGAGGGACATTATCATCAAAATAAGCAAATCAAATTTGAGAAATTTACTTACATAAATTTAGGTGCTTTTGCTTGCAATCAAAGATATTTTACTGTAAAATCTTTGGATGATAAAGAGTTATTAGAAGAAAAGAGTTTCTCTAAAGGGTGATAAAAATGGATGATAACACATTAAAAGTTGGTTCCAATGAGATGGAACTTGTTGACTTTCGTATATTTAAACAGGAAGAAGATGGTGTGTATGAAGGTATTTATGGGATTAATGTTTCAAAGGTACGTGAAATTATTCGTGTGCCAAATTTAACAGAACTGCCTGGAACTCCTGAGTTTATTGAAGGCATCTTTGACCTGCGCGAGGTCGTCATACCTGTAGTTAATTTAGCAAAATGGATGGGTATTACACCTCCTGAAGATGTAGCCCATAATTCACGGGTCATTATTACAGAGTTTAACAATGTTTTGATTGGTTTGTCGTGCATGAAGCAAAACGTATTCGTCGTATTAGTTGGAGTGATATAGAGTCTGCCTCTTTTATGAATGGCTCTGATGGACTTGATGCGAGTAAAATTACCGGAGTTACAAAGATAGAAGGGGATAATGTTCTTCTCATTCTTGATTTAGAGAGTGTGGTGCAAGATTTGGGTCTTTACTCGCCTGATGTCGATGCAACACCTGAAGATTTAGAGAGCTTTTCAGGACTAGCTCTTGTGTTGGATGATAGTTCGACTGCAAGAAAGATTGTTAAAGAAGCCCTGCAAAAAATGGGTTTTAAAGTCGTTGAAGCGAGCGATGGTAAAGATGGTTTAGTGAAACTTGATGAAATTTATAGTACATATGGTGAGGGAATTGCAAATCATTTGAAAATCATTATATCTGATGTTGAGATGCCACAGATGGATGGGTTTCATTTCGCAGCAAATGTAAAAGAGGATGGACGCTTTGATAATATTCCGATTGTTTTTAACTCATCAATAAGTGATCATTTTAGTGAAAACAGAGGCAAAGAAGCAGGCGGAGAAGCTTACTTAGTGAAGTTTGAAGCAAGCTCATTTTATAATGAAGTGTCACGTGTTGTACGTGCACACATAAAGTAGGAGTGAAAATATGGATGAATTTCAAGAAATACTGCAAGATTTTTTAGTTGAGTCTTTTGAACTTGTTGAAAAACTAGATGAGGATTTGGTAGAGTTAGAATCAAATCCTGAAGATTTGGAACTTTTAAATGGAATTTTCCGTGTTGCACATACGATTAAAGGGGCATCTTCATTTTTAAATTTTGATATTTTAACCCATTTAACACACCATATGGAAGATGTTTTAAACAAAGCCCGCCACGGTGAGTTAGTGCTTACTCCTGACATTATGGATGTTGTTTTAGAATCTATTGATTTAATGAAAGAACTTTTAAATATTATTCGTGATACGAGTAGTGATGCAGGTGTTGATGTTGCCGCATGTGTTGCACGACTTGATAAAGTGAGTGGAGGCACGGGTGAAGTAGCAACACCTACAGTAGAAGCACCTGCTCCACAAGCACCAGAGCCAGAACAAGTAGAGCCAGAAGTAGCACAAGCAGAAACACCAGCCCAAGAAGAACCTGATTATGACAACATGGACCCCGATGAGATAGAAGCTGAAATTGAACGACTTTTACAACAGCGACAAGAAGAAGATAAGGCAAAACGGGCAGCTAAAATGGCAGCAGGTGAGAGTGTTCCAGAAGTTCCAGTAGTTGCTGATGAAACACCAGCTCCCGAACCAGAGCCACAAGCAGAAGTTGCACCACCACCTCCGCCTCCACCACCACCACCGGCAGCACCTGCGACACCAAAACAAGAAGCTCCAAAGGCAGCAGCTCCTGCAAAACGCTCACCTGCTACAGTTGAGCAGACGATTCGTGTTGATGTGAAGAGACTCGACCATTTAATGAATCTCATAGGAGAACTTGTTCTTGCAAAAAATAGACTCATTAAAATTAATGATGATGTAGAAGAACGCTATGAGGGAGAAGAGTTTTTAGAAGAGCTTAATCAAGTTGTTTCTATTGTCTCACTTGTGACAACAGACTTACAAATTGCCGTGATGAAAACACGTATGCTGCCTATAGGCAAAGTCTTTAATAAATTTCCTCGTATGATTCGTGATTTATCACGTGAATTGAACAAAGATATAGAACTTGTAATCTCTGGAGAAGAGACAGAACTTGATAAGTCTATCGTTGAAGAGATAGGCGATCCGCTTGTGCATATTATCCGTAACTCTTGTGATCATGGTGTGGAGACACCTGCTGTTCGTACGGCAAATGGCAAAGATGCCAAGGGAACTATTGATTTAAAAGCATATAACGAAGGCAATCAAATCGTTATTCAAATAGATGATGATGGAAAAGGGCTTGATGTCAATATGCTTAAAAGTAAGTCACTTGAAAAAGGCATTATCACTGAAAAAGAAGCAGATAATATGAGTGATAAAGAGGCATTTGGACTCATTTTTAAACCAGGTTTTTCAACTGCTGCTTCTGTGACGAGTGTGAGCGGTCGTGGGGTGGGTATGGATGTTGTTAAAACCAACATTGAAAAACTCAACGGTATGATTGATATAGAGAGTACACTCGGAGTAGGGACTTCAATGAAATTGAAAATCCCTTTAACACTTGCAATTATCCAAGCATTGCTTGTGGGTGTGCAAGAGGAGTATTATGCGATTCCTCTCGCTTCCGTTTTAGAGACAGTGCGAATTTCAACAGATGAGATTTATACTGTTGAGGGGAAAAGTGTTATGCGTTTACGTGACGAAGTTTTATCGCTTGTGCATATTGGTGATATTTTTGAAGTTGAACGCATTTTAGATAGTAGTGAGCACGCTTATGTGGTGGTACTTGGCTTAGGGACAAGTAAACTTGGACTTATTGTAGATACTTTAGTAGGTCAAGAAGAGATTGTTATTAAATCTCTTGGAGATTACCTCAAAGGCATAGAAGGCATTGCGGGAGCTACTATTCGCGGTGATGGCGGGGTGACACTGATTGTTGATGTTGTGGCTTTAATGCAGATGGCAAAAAGTGTGAAAACAACTGCAAGTATTGAAAGCAGTACAGGTGGAAGTGCTTTAAATGAAAAAACAAAAGCAAGCGACTATACTATCATGATTGTGGATGATTCAAAAACCGATAGAACTATCATGAAAAAAGCATTAGACGCTATGGGAATGACACTTGTAGAAGCATCGGATGGACAAGAGGCACTCAATATCTTAAAATCAGGTGATTATAATTTTGATGCCATGCTTATTGATATAGAGATGCCACGTATGGATGGTTATACTTTAGCTGGTGAGATTAAAAAATATAACAAATATAAAAACTTACCACTGATTGCAGTGACATCAAGAACAGGAAAATCAGATCGTATGCGTGGTGTTGAATCTGGAATGGTTGAGTATATCACCAAGCCATACTCAGCAGATTATTTAGCAAGTGTCGTGCAAAGAAATGTTAATTTTAAATCGGAGTTCTTATAATGAGTGATAAATTAAAACAAATTATTGACAAACAAGGTGCACAGCAAGCAGATACTGGACTCGATCAATCAGATGACATTGTTCAACTCGTTGGATTTATTATTGGTGAGGAAGAGTATGCTGTGCCTATTTTAGCGATTCAAGAGATTATAAAACCTTTTTCATGGACGCGAGTACCCCAAGTCCCTCCTTATGTTTTAGGTGTTTTTAACCTTCGTGGAGCGGTTATTCCTCTCATAGATTTACGAACAAAATTTGGACTACAGCCTAAAAAACAGTCTGATGAGACACGTTTTATTGTGATGCGCCATGGGGATGATGTGGCTGGTTTTGTAATCGATAGATTAACAATGGCAATTCGTATTAAAAAAGAAAATATAGGTGCAGCACCTGATACGATGAATGGGGATGACAGCATGATAGACGGTGTCGGACAACAAGCCGATAAAATTATCACAATCTTAAAAGTGAATAAATTACTAGAGAGAGATTTTTAATTTTTTCTCGATGCAAACTTCTCAGCTTATCGTAAAACAGACTCCAGAAAAGATAGCATTATACTTTTTTGGAGCATTTACTCTGCATAATATTGCTGCATATTCAGCACAAGTGGATACTTTACATTTAGAGCAAAAATCATTACTGCTTGATTTGAAAAATGTTACAAGTTTTGATACAGCAGCTGCTCTTTTTATACACAATCTTCAAAAGCAAGCAGATGACTTCACACTCTTGAGTGAGAGTCCAAAGATACAAGAGAATCTTCTTTTTGTTCAAAATCAAGTAAATCATGTGCCACCGAGACAATATGAGCGAAGAAAAAGTTTTCTTTTTGCTATTGGGAAAAGAGTTGAAGAGTTTGTGCTTGATGGAAGACTCTTTTTAGCATTTTTTGGGAGAATATTTTTTGCAAGTCTTGATTATTTGACACACTTTAAGCATATACGATACAAAGAGATAGCCTTTGAAATCAATGAAAGTGCCATTAAAGCATTGTGGATAATTGCACTTACGAGTTTTTTGATTGGAGTGGTTGTTGCGTACCAATCAGCCTACCAGCTTAAACTTTATGGAGCCAATATCTTTATTGTTGATATGTTGGGAATCTCTATTTTAAGAGAGTTGGCACCGTTGATTACTGCTATTGTCATCGCTGGTCGGAGTGGCTCTGCGTTTACTGCCCAAATAGGAGCGATGAAAATCACACAAGAGTTAGATGCAATGCAGACGATGGGTTTTGATCCCTATGCTTTTTTAGTGATACCTCGGATTATTGCTCTGATGGTTGCTTTGCCTATTTTAATTTTTGTTGCAGATGTAATGGGTGTTTTTGGCGGTATGCTTGTCTCGTTTATAGATTTGGGCATTTCAGGGCATCTTTTTTTAGAGCGATTGAATGAAGTAGTTGCTGTGAAGCATTTTTATATTGGGATTTTTAAAGGACCTTTCTTTGCATTTTTAATTGCTGCAATTGGGATTTTTCGAGGCTTACAAGTCAAAGACAATACACAGAGTATAGGTTTTAACACGACAAAAAGTGTGGTGATGTCTATTTTTGCCGTCATCGTATGTGATGCCATTTTTTCAATAGCTTTTACAAATTTGGGAATGTGATGAAAATTATAGAAGTGAGTGGTTTAAAAACGGTATTTGGTTCACGAACGGTACACGATGGTTTAAATCTGAGCATAGCAAAGGGTGAGATTTATGGTCTTTTAGGACCGAGTGGTTGTGGGAAAACAACACTTCTTCGTGAGATGGTTTTACTCCAAGAGTATGCTGCAGGGTCTATCAAGATTTTAGGGTATGATTTAGAGCATATAAATCATGCACAAGCACAAATTTTAAGACAAAAGTGGGGTGTTTTGTTCCAATCAGGGGCACTTTTTTCCTCTTTAACACTCAAAGAAAATATCGCTTTACCACTCAGGGAATATACAGAGTTAAATCAAAAAATGATTAACGAAATTGTCGCTTTAAAGATACACTTAGTGGGGCTTAAACAAACAGATGCCCATTTATACCCCTCACAGATCAGTGGGGGAATGAAGAAAAAAGCAGGTTTAGCCCGTGCTATTGCTATGGATCCAGAACTCCTTTTTTTAGATGAACCGACAAGTGGACTTGATCCTATTTCAGCAAGAGAGTTTGATCGTTTGATTTTAAAGCTTCGTGATACACTTGGTTTGAGTATTGTTATGGTTTCGCATGATTTACAATCAATCTATGATACTTTAGATAAAATGGCTATAATAGACAATAAAAAAATCGTATATGAAGATACTTTGCAAAATCTCGCAAGGAGTGAGAGTCACTTTGTGCAAACATTTTTTAAAGAGAGAGTATGAATAATCGTGTAAATTATACCTTGGTTGGAAGTTTTGTTGTTCTTGGAATTGTCGCAATTTTGAGTTTATCTTACTGGATGCTTCGTCCATCAGATGAAACAAAAACGCAGGAGTACAATATCTATTTTAATGAGTCTGTTTTGGGGTTAAATATTGATGCCCCTGTGAAATACAGAGGGATCAAAGTGGGAAAAGTAACGCACCTGCGCATTAACCCGGCGAACACAGAACAAGTAGAAGTACAAGTCACCATCTTAGAATCAACACCTATTAAAGAAGCGACAGTGGCTCGTTTGACAGCACAGGGAATTACAGGATTAACCTATATCAATCTCACATTAGGGAAAAACTCTTCACCTCCTTTGCGAAAAAAAGCGGGTGAGACGTGCCCAACTATCAAAACAACTCCCTCCTTTTTTGCAAACATGGAACAATCTTTAGGGGGACTCTCTGTTGATTTAACTAAAACATTGCAAGGAACGCAAAAATTACTTGATGATAAAAATCAAAAGCAAATTGCACAACTTTTACAAAATACAGCCACTCTCACACAAAAACTCAACAAACTCTTAGATGAAAAAACAATGACACATTTACAAAAATCATCGGCACAACTCGATTCTTTAACGTATAAAATAGATAAACTCATTCCAAATATAGATGGTTTTATAGCAAATAGTGTCAATTGGGAGCATAACATTGCAGGCTCATTTGACTCGATTATGCAAAGTTATGTAGGCATTAGTGCTTCCATGACGGAGATTAAAAGAGCGGTGGCAAGTGGTGAATTTAACCTCAAAGCCATTAGTGAAGATGTACTTCCAACGATGAATCAAACATTTTTAGATATGCAGACTTTAATGATAAAAGTAGATGATGTATTAGGACAATATGAACAGAGTCCATCAGATCTGTTTTTTAAACAAGAGACAATTAAAAAAGCACCAGGAGAAAAAGAGTGAAAAAGATTATTTTTTTATTGATGAGTGTTTTACTCTTTACATCATGCACGAAAGTACAACCCTATGTCAAGGCATATAGAATCAATACACTTGTAAATCTCGATATAAATAGACAGACACAGTGCAGCCAAAAGAGTATCCAAGTTGCCAATGTTTTGAGTGAAAAGAGTTTGATGTTGGAGCGGATGCACTATGTAAGCGGGCAGTATAATGTTGCATCGTTTACAGAATCGAAGTGGAGCGAAGCACCAAACAGAGCCATTACAGAAAATATTGTAAAGGTACTCGAGGATGCGAAGCTATATAAACATGTACAAAATGCCCGCTCTTTGGGTAAAAGTGATGTGATTTTAGAAAACAGTTTAGAAGATTTTATGCAGTATTTTGTCAAAAATGATACAGAGTCTTATGTACGCGTCGTCCTTAGTGCAAGCCTTGTTGATAGCAAAACAAAAAAAAGTCTTGCAAGTAGAAAATTTATACAAAAAGAAGCGACAAAAAGCAGTGATGCGTATGGCGGTGTTGTCGCTTTAAACAAAGCACTTGAAAAAATCTTACAACAAGAACTCCAATGGTTAGCAGGGGAGTGTCAATGATAAAAGAAGCAGAGTACAAAAAACGCAGAGACACCTTAGCCAAGCAACTCAAAAATAACTCACTCTCAGTCCTCTTTAGCGGTGTGCAACAGATTCGCTCAAATGATACAGAGTATGTTTTTCGTCAAAATAGTAATTTTTACTATATGACAGGGTTTAGAGAAGATAATTCCACCTTAGTATTTCTCAAGAAAAAAGGCAAAACAAAGACAATACTTTTTGTCCAAAAAAAAGATAAACTCCAAGAACTTTGGACGGGAAAACGACTAGGGGTTAAAGCAAGTAAAAGAAGATTTCTTGTCGATAAAGTCTTTGCCCAAGAAGATTTTGAGAGAATGTTAAAAGAATATATGCAAGGCATTACTTCGATTAATTATGATTTTAACTCCTATACAGACAAAGCAAAAGTACTTCATGCCTATGCAAAAGATATGGTGAGTTATGCAAACCTTGCCAAACCTATAGAACAGATGCGTTTGGTGAAATCCCCAGCAGAAATAGCACTTATACGCAAAGCAATTACCATTACACAAAAGGCACATCACAAGGCAATGCAGGTGAGTAAAAAGTGCCGTTATGAGTATGAACTCCAAGCTGAGATAGAGTATATTTTTAAGAAAAATGCTGCTTTGAGTGATGCCTACACTTCCATTGTTGCAGGTGGCAATAATGCCAATACTCTGCACTATATAGAGAATGATAAACCACTCCATCATGGAGATTTGATTCTTATAGATGCTGGGTGTGAGTACAACTACTATGCAAGTGATATTACACGAACTATTCCTGCCTCAGGAAAGTTTACACAAGCACAAAAAGAACTCTACAATATGGTTTTAGAGGTGGAGTTGGCAATCATAAAAATGATAAAACCACATATGAAACGCAGTGCATTACAAAAAAAATCTGAAGCACTTTTATGTGCAGGAATGGTACAACTAGGCATACTTCAAGGGGATGTGAAAAAGCTTTTAAAAAAGCACAAACATAAAAAATATTATCCGCATGGCATTGGGCACTGGATGGGAATAGATGTGCATGACCAAGCCCCTTATAAAGATGAAAATTCTCAAGAAATTTTATTGCAAAGTGGGATGGTTATGACTATAGAGCCGGGAATTTATATAGATGAGCATGATAAAAGTGTTCCCAAAAAATACAGAGGGATTGGGATTCGCATTGAAGATGATATTTTAGTGACAGATACGGGGTATGAAAACCTCTCGCAAGGCATAGCAAAAACTATTCAAGAGATAGAAGCGATTGCTTAAGTATAAGCATAGCTCCATCCTGTAAGATTGTGTTCTTTTGCCTGTTCAAAGGCATCAGAATCTGCTAAAAAATCCATGACAAACATCACTTCATAGGGGATGCTTTTTTGATCTTTTGGATCAACAAGAAGCAGTGGCATAGGGGTCTCCTGAGCAGGACTTAATGCAAAACCAACAGGCATTCGTTGGCTCATAAGCTCTTTTGGTTCTCCAATGTTGTTTTCTTTTAAAAATTTCTTCAATACTGCGTTTTGAACATCTTTTGGTAAATCATCGCTGGTATTTAAAAAAATTGTAAACTGAATAGGTGTCTCTTTAAAGACTTCAGGTGCTGGTGTTGCTAAGATGATGTACTCCACATTTTGTAAGTGATTTTTTAAGGCGACAGGGTCTAAGTACTTATCGGTATTAATTGCTTTTGCTTCCATGAAATCCTCTATTAGACTTCTTTCATGACCTAAATCTGAGGTATATCTAGGTCATGAAAGAAGTCTATTGTAAATTTTATCGAATTTTACCTTGAATTGGTATAGGATATGCTTATAAAAGAAATATTAGGAGAATTATGAAGTTTATTGAAGCATTAAAATTAAGAAGTAGACTTTTATTATTGTTAACAGTTATCACCTTAGGGCTTGTGAGCATTGGTGTGATTGGCTCTTTGTATGTGAAAAATATGAAAAAGAGCATTGATGCTGTGTACTTTGGATCACTCATTCCTGTGACAGAACTCAATGATATTTTACATACCTATAATATGGATTTGTCAAAAACAATCTATAAATCACAACGGCTTGAATTGAGTTTGAGTGAGAGTGCTTCAGAGATAGAAAATGCACTTTTTACCATACAGAGAAAATGGAAGAGTTACCGCTCCCATTATAAACGCGATGATGAGAAAGGGTATGTGGATTATACAAGTATGGAAATAGAAAAGACAAATCAATATTTTCAAAAAATATTAGATTATACACTTGCTGGAAAGGATGTCAGCAAAATCTCCATCAATACCTTAGAGAAGAAGCTTTTTCATATTACAACGGTTATTGAGAAACTGACACACTATGAGATGAGTGTTGCCAAATACGAACGCAGAGCATTTCTCAAAGAGTACGATAAGACACTCTCAAGCTTGGGGTATGCACTCAGTATCATTATTTTAGCACTTTTGGGTAGTTCTTATTATGTCTTTTCAACGATTCAAGAAGACCATACCCGTTTAGAAAATATGACAAAAAAACTCAAAAAAGCAAATAAAAAACTAGAACATGTTTCGTATGTCGATCCGCTTACAAATCTGTATAACCGAAGATATTTTAACCATATTTATGAGCGGGAACTCCGTCAAGCCAAACGTGATAAAAGTTATATCACATTTATGATGCTTGATATTGATTTTTTTAAACAGTACAATGATACTTATGGACATATAGCAGGTGATGCAACCCTCAAAGTGGTAGCAGAAGTTTTACAAAGCACTGTTAAACGCCCAACGGATTATGTTTTTAGACTTGGTGGCGAAGAGTTTGGTGTTTTACTCACCAAAACAGATGAAACCAACAGTGCCCGTCTCGCACGTGAAATCTGTGATACCCTGCGTGCTAAAGAGATAGAACATAGCGGTTCAAAAGTGAATCAGTTTGTTACTATCTCTATTGGTGTTGTCTGTTGTATTGCAGATGATGCCTTAGAAAATGAGATGTTAATTTCTCGTTCGGATGAGATGCTGTATAAAGCTAAAGATGGTGGAAGAGATGGGTATATTATTACATCCAATGTACGAAAAGGGAATGAGTCAAAGCA
>Ga0256829_1003505_pt1 | contig 10829 bp, 8 predicted proteins | sample 131447metaG_FD_185979 | JGI IMG/M metagenome (GOLD analysis project Ga0256829, IMG submission 185979) | Hydrothermal vent microbial communities from Lau Basin, Pacific Ocean - 131-447 | ecosystem: Environmental > Aquatic > Marine > Hydrothermal vents | place: Pacific Ocean: Lau Basin | collected... | reverse complement strand
TCAAAGATTGTAAAGAGCGAATGGTACCAGCTAAAATCTTAGAAAAAGAACAAAAAAACCTAAAAATTGAAACCGTTGTAAACGATATTTTTAAACAATTTAGTTAGTTTTCTAAAGCTTTTAATGAATCTAGTTCGCGTTGTAAACGTTCTACTTCACTTTGTTTTCTAGCATTTTTAATTGAATCAATTTGTGCTTTTAATTCTTCAACAGTTAAATCTTTGTTTGTAGAATTAGTTAATGTGGAATCTATTTCAATTACTTTGTCTTCCATGCCACTTATAGCATCTAACATAGTATTATCTTCTTGAAAAAAGTTACCAATACCTTCACTAGCACGCCAAGCTTCATTTAACTGATCATAAACTATTTTATTCCATTGACTAGGATGTTTTGCATCAATCCAAACTACATCACGATATTCGCTATCAATTAATGCTAAATCTGGTGTTGCAGAACCATCAAACTGCGCATTATCCTTTTTAATTGAAGAAATAGTACCTAGAAAAAACATACGTTTTTTACCAGCTATTTCTTTTATATATGGTCTAAACTCTACTGGTTTATTTACAGACCAATCGTATTCTTTTCTAGATTCTATCACTTTTAAAGGCATTGCAGAAACACCTGCATAACCTTGTTTTTTACTAGCATGATCGTAATAAAATAGTTTTTCTGTTCCGTCTGCAGGCACAAAAACACTGTACGTTAAACTAGTACGCTCATCGCCTACTGGCTCTAAACCAAACCAATGATATAATCCACTATACGCATCTTTATTACTTTCAGAAAAATCAAAATCGGTAACAAATGGTTGCTGGTTTTGATCATCTGGTAAAACAGGAATTTTTACAGCAGTTTCCATATTCCATGGTAAAGGATCACTAAATCCACCAAGAAATTTTAAAGATTCTGCTTGTAAACGCGATACTCTTTCGGCAAGTGTATTTTGACGTGTTAAAAATGGATAGTTTTTCATTTGATCTGGAGCTACAAAAGTTCCTTTTCCTATAAATACACGCTCTAAATAATCATTAAAATCATGTTCTCCGTTTTCAATAATCATAACGCCACCAAAGGTTGGATACGGGAAGAAAAATCCTTTCCATTTAATCAAGCTAACTACTTCTACCCAATGTCCACTATCATCTTTCATGTAATACGTATCACTTGGTTCGTAATTAAATAACATCCAAGGATTAAAACGTTGTACTACAGCGTTGTATGTGTTGCGACTAAATTTTAAAGATTCTCCTATTGAGAATGTTACTGGAATTCGGTTTTCATTAGAAAAACGAGGAAATGGAGTTGTGCTTGGTACTGCAAACACTTCTTCTGTATTATCACTTATGCCTTGCCATACGTACTTTTCGGTTGGCTGAATTGCCATAGTCCATTTATTTTCGCCATCTACTCTAACTAAATGCGGTAAGGATACATCTTTGGTTTCGCCAACACTTTCATTAGCCATAGAAAAAATGTTACGTAATGGTTGTATACGTTCGTTTTGTGTAAGAGGCAACTCATTAATTTCAACTCTATTTAAATTATTGAATACGTTATACGTTTTCATATAATCATAAAGTTTTAAGTGCCAACCTAACACGTAAAGCAATCCAAAAAAAGCTACCAAAATACCTAGAATAGCCAAACGTGTTCCTGTTGATGGTGAGTTTCGGAATTTTTTTAACCCAAAAAATAAAACAATTGCACTTAATATTATTATGAAGATGTATTTTCTAAAAAACAATAATGCAGGTTGATAATCGTCTCTTAAAAAGAATAAAAGTCCTACTACTACCAAGCTTATTGTTATGACTATTGTTTTTTGTTTTCTGCCTTTATTCCAGTAATTTTTTATCATAAATATTGTATTCTAATTTAAAAAAAACTTAAAGCAATTACATTAATCCTTTGTCTTTAAGACGTTGGCGTGCACTTTTTTCTTCTTTTTTAGGTTCTTCTTTTATTTCTTTTTTAGCTTCTTCTACAACTTTAGTGTCTTTGGTTTTTAAGTCGTCTATAAACTCTTTTCCTTTGTTTATACTTTCGTTTAAAACGTCTTCAAAAGATTCACTCTTTTCACCAATAACATCGCTAGATTTAAGTATAAAATTAGCTAGATATGTACCAATTAATGTACCTACAATTGCAGACACAAACCATTGTACTAATGAAGCTGAAATTGGTAAAATAAATTGAACAACTACTATTGCTACTAAAAACAAAACGGTTATATAAACTAACCTAAGCAGAAAATTTTGTTGAAAAATGAATCCTTTTTTACTATCAGATTTCATTTGTAACTCTTTAGAATACATTAGTTTATTAAAAAAACGATAGACTTTATTGCTTTTAGATTCTCTCCAATACAATAAAATTCCGAATAAAATTGAGGCTACAAATATGATAAGTTCTAGTGTCATTCCTTTTTATTTATTTGTAGTAAATTTATAGCAATAGTTACAGGTAAACAAGTATTTTTTTTGAGATATATTCTTTTAATTAGTTAATTAATTATAAAAACCATAATTAATTTTTTTCGTATATATTTACAACTTTGTAACCCTTAACTAATTAACTAATGAAACTAAAACTTCTCTTTTTATTTCTTTTTTGTTTTAATATAATAATAGCTCAAGACAATAGTGGTCGTTTAAAAATTGGGGATGAATATAGTGTAGACATATCCTCAAACCCATATTACTCTAATAATCAAACAGGTATAGTTTTTCAGAAAGAATTTAGATCTACTGGTTCTGGCTATGTAAAAGTACATTTTAAGAATTTTGATTTAAACTCTGGAGATTATGTAAAGGTATATAGCCCAAAAACTTCTGAAGAGTTTTTCTATTATAACCAAGGTAAATTAATTGGTAATGAAGACCAAATGATTGATACTTTTTGGTCTACAACTATATGGAGCGATCATATAATTGTTGAATTATACAGTCAAAACGGAAATAATAACCATTACGGATTTGATATTGATACTGTAGCCTATGGGTATAGTGTTGATAAAATAAGTAGTGCTTTTGAAATTTTGACACCTCAAGACACAGAAACTGTATGTAGTTTTGATGATAAAGAAGCTATTGTTTGCTACGATGGTACAGAAATGGGTAGAAAATCTGAAGCTGTGTGTAGATTACTTATTGGTGGTAGTGGATTATGTACAGGTTGGTTATTAGGTTGTGACGGAAACTTAATGACCAATAACCATTGTATCGAAAACTCAACTGACGCATTAAATACAGAATTTTTATTTAATTATAAATTTGCTTTACAAGACCTAGTAGCTACATCTTCTACTTTTATCCAAACAGATGCAAATTTAGACTTTACGCTTGTTATGCTACCTGTTAACCCAACCTCTACTTATGGATACTTAAGTTTATCATCTACAATAGCACCTGTAGGAGAAAGAATTTATATACCTCAACATCCAGCAGGAAGAAGAAAAGAAATAGCTGTAAATACAGATGTTGGTGGCGATGCAAACGGATTTGCTATGATTACAAACCAAGGAGATTTTCCTAATCGTGTAGAATATCAATGTGATACAGAAGGTGGTAGTTCTGGGTCTCCAGTAATACGCTATTCTGATCATTTAGTGGTTGCAATCCATAATACTGGCGGTTGCCCAAATGGTTCTTACGGAAGAAGTGATAATTTAATTGCTGCAATAGGTGCTAATATGCCTAACTGTGGAGTTGATGACCCTAACCCTGAAGCACCTTACGTAACTTTTTCTAGTGCTACTTCTACTGTAAATGAAGCTACTGGTTGCGATTATCAAGATATAGATTTTAATTTAAGAATTGCTATGCCTGCATCTAACAATGCAGATGTTACGGTTAATATCATTAATGAAACGGCTACAAACCTTGAAGATTTTGAAGTTATAACACCTAATCCTATAACATTTTTAGCAGGAGATGATACTGACCAAACTTTTACTGTTAGAGTATATAATGATGCTTTTATTGAAGGAGATGAAACCTTTTCTTTAAACCTATCTTTAAATGCAAATGGTGGTGACGCTCAATTAGGTACTATAGATACAAAAACTTTTACTATAATTGACGATGATTATGCTCCTTCAATAGGTAGTAATGTAACTTTAGCTTCGGATGATTTTGAATCTGGATTAACTAATTGGACTGTTACAGGAAATGGTTTTCCTACTTTCTCAATAGGTGATGCTGCATCATCTTCATCTAGCTCTTGGAGTACAGTTGGTAACTCAACTAACTTTGCTTATGTTAATGATGATGCTTGTAATTGTAACATGAATCAAGAACGCTTAATGTACACTACTCCATTTGATTTTTCTGCTTACAGTACAGCTAATTTAAATTTTGATATTATTTATACAGATAGTAATGATCAATATGCTTCAGATAGTTTTATACAAGCATCTACAGATAATGGTTTAACTTGGCAAAATGTAGGACCAGAACTTATTTCGTATTCAGAATGGACCAATGTAGATGTAGACCTTTCTGCTTATGCTGGACAATCTAACGTATTAATTTCTTTCTTATATAATGATTTAGGAAATTGGGCTTATGGTTTAGCTATTGATAATTTTACTGTAACCAGTCAAGGTAATGCAAACATACAAACTAGTGTTAATAACGGAACAACAAATGCAATTGTACCTTTAGCTAGTTCTGGGTTAGTTTATGCTTACGACTCTAGTAATGGTAACATTATTGCTAGTTTAGAAAACAATGATAATTTTAATTACAACTGTGTAAATGTAAGTGTTTATAGAGATGGAACTGCTGGACAACCAATTAATGGTAGTGTAGCTCCTTTACTAGCTATGGATAAGCAGTTTGAAGTTACTGCTACTCAAGCTACTCAATCTGGAAATAATACTATGACCTTTTATTTTACCGAAGCTGAAGTTGTTGGTTGGGAAACTGCTGTTGCTGGCACATATACAAGAAACGACTTAGTCATTAATAGAGAAAGTACTTCTGGCACTGTTGAAAACGTTATGGCTACTATTGGTAGTTATAATGGCGGAGTAACCTTAACAGGAGACTTTACAGGTATTGATGGAATATATAGCTTTGCTCCTGCTGCAGCATTATCTAATGAAGAGTTTGAGATTAAAAACTATAAAGTTTATCCAAATCCTGCGTTAAACATTTTAAATATTTCGTCTAACACAAATATTGAAAAAATAACCATTTACGATATAAATGGAAGATTAATAAGTACTATAACCCTTGAAAATAATTCGCTTAATTATCAAATAAATATTACTAATTTATCACAAGGAATGTACTTTTTAGAGATTAACTCTAACGGTTTAAAATCTTTAGAAAAGTTTATAAAAAAATAGATTAATAATCTTAATGAAACAAAAAAACAGGTCGTTTAGACCTGTTTTTTTTATATATTTTTTAATATAGTTTCTACAACCCAATCTTGAAAAGATTCATCCCAAGTAGCATATTGTTTGTAAAATTCGTCTTTATCATACCAAAACAAGAATAAAATATCTCTTGGTGAAATATTGATTAACAACTTCCATATTAAATCTTGTTGTGAAACATGTAATGAAGAGTGTGGTGTATGTAATGCATTAAAAATACCTATATCTACCAAATCGTGTATTTTGTATTGATTACTAACTTCTAATTTTTCAAGGTATATTTCTACACCCATAATCTTTTTTCTTGTATTAATATCCAATTTATTTAAATAACTTTTAAATAGCACATTATCATTAAGTATTTGCTGTATTGGATGTTGTGTATCTTTTAAAGACATTGCAAATTCCATTTTTTTAATACGTTGGTATCGATCTGTGTTTAACGCAGCTTCTAAATCATATTCTACAATAATATGATCTCGAAGTTTCTCCATTAACTCTGGTTGATTAATATGATAAATCAACACATCGTGTATGGTATCTTTTATAGCTTCTTTATACCATTTTAAATCTTCAAAAACCACGATTGAAGATATAAAATCTCTTAGTACATAAACACCACCAAAAGCTTTGGTGTAAAAAGATTCTGACTGATGTTGAAGACTGTGTAAACTTAAATCTCTATGACGTAAGTCTCCATATGTTTTAGCCGATTCTAATAATTGCTGTTGAATACTTTCATCTATAAAATTATTGCCTTTTTTAAAATTTTCAATAAGTCGCTCTTGTTCTTTTTGAGCTTTATTTAAATTATCTATTAGATGAAAGTTGATACTTACTTTATCATATTTTAAAACATCTAACGGCTCATAAAATGCATCTATATTTTGATCAAAATCTAAGCAAATGGCACTATCGCGAGTAATATCATTTATTTTATCACCGTGAATTCTAAAGACTTGCTGCATCATTTCTTTATCAAAACTATGAAATGGAGAATATACAGGTTTACCCTTTTGTAAAGGCGAAATGATAATGGCATGCGGATTAGCTTCTCCGTTATTTAGATACATAGTCGACCCTTTTTCTTCAGCTATTTCTGGACTGTAACCAACACCATCAATAAAAAATGAAGTTAATTTTGTTGGCGTAAAACCAAGCTTAACTAGGCATTTATTATAACGCTCTACTAACTTTCCGCTAACGGGAATTAATTCACTTCTATATAAATTGGCTTGTTTTAGTTTTTGCATTTTTATTATTAGTTGAAAAGTTGAAAGTTGAAAAGTTTTAATGTTGAATAACTTTTAAATTAACCCATAATCATTTTTTACTTTTAAACTTTTTTACTTTATAAACTCTTTGCATGTTTTCAAATTATTCTTTTGTGTCTTTTGAAGGTAACTTTATAATGTTTTTTATATTTCCTTCTACTGGTGAAATCTGAACTTCATTATTATCTTTTGTGGCATAAAAAACATACAAGCTATTTTTCCCTAAAATTTTCACGTCTTTAGCTTCGCCATCTTCATAAACAATTTGATGTGTGTATTTATAATCTTGTGTTTCTAACCTTTCTTTACTTTTATATCCACCGCCTAATCCAAATCCTAAAAACATACAAATTAGCATGATTAAAATAAAAGGAATTACAGCATACTTTTTATTTAAACTTTTAAGTACCTTATCTAGTTTCTCTTTCTTTTTTCCTGATTGGTATTTTTCCTTTTTTGAAAGCTTTGCATAATACCATTGTAAAAGTTTAAAGTATCCAATCATTAATGGTATAAGTACTGCTAATACTACTGGCATAAGCCAATGAGAACTTATAACAGCCAACGGACTTAACAACACATCTAGAACCGATGTGTATTCAAAAATATTTACACCTAACAACCCATAAAATATGGCTTGATTGGCTACACCTAAAACTAATAAAAACAAATATCCAATAGACATATAGTCTTGAATACTATATTTAGTTACATTCTGTTCTGTAGTTTCAATGTTAGCTGTTTCCATGATTAATTAAGATTTATCAAACTGTTTTCTTGCTTCCATTTCAATATTTAATTGATTAACTCTACCTTCTACTTGACGTTTAAAATCGGTATCTGCAATGGTAGCAACGTTATCTAAATAACGTACGACTTCTTGTCGTCTAATTTCTGAAAAGTCTAAACCTTTCATATTAGCTTTCATTAATTCTTGAAGCATTGCAAACTTAGTATCATAATCTTTTTTGAAATAAATCTCTGGATTTTCAAACCAGCTTTCTTCTAAGTCAAAATCGGTTAAACGTAATGAAATTGCGCTTTGTATATTCCTAACATCTCTAGAGGAGAAAAACGGAAATATCTTCTGAATTTCTTTATACAACGTTGCATAAAACAAATGATCTGTTGTTTTATGTTGCTTTTCGGCAATATCATAAGCTTCTAAAACACGTTGTTCTGTTGGTTTGTTAGACATGTTTAAAATTTCACCCATATTTTTAGCCAAACCTTGATCTTGTAAATAGTTATAATTTGCAGGGTTTTGCATGTTTACAAAGTCTGGCATTGTCTTTTCAAATTTACGCCACCATAAGTGATCTTGATCTAAAAAGTCGTATTCTGTACGTGCTCCATCAATTTTAAAACGTCCTTGTACACGAGAGATTACCGCTTTATCCAGCATTTCTGGTAAGTTGGTAAACAAACCTATAGAACTGTTACCATAATTAACCGCATAAGCTCCTTCTGTATAACGTAAAAAGACACCAATAACTTCTTTTACACCAGCCGAAACACCTTGTGCTGTTCGCTCTTGCAAGTTATTTTCGGCATCATCAATTGGTGCAAAAATTAATTTTGTTGGATCTTGTAAAGGTTTCATCCAGTCTACCATTTTTTCGGCAGATCCACCTTGAAATGTACTAATTAACGTATCTGGCATTGGATGAAACAAAAACGGAATATCTAAATTATCACAATGTTCTTTTAAACGTGTTGCTATAGCAGCGATAAGCATACTTTTTCCTGTTCCAGGAATACCGTAACCCATAAAGACTGGCATGAATCCGCCTAATTCTTGAAACGGGTTTTTCTGTGCTGCAAAATCGTAGCTTAACATTCTTTCTGTTAAACGACGTGCAAAGTGTTTAGCATCTCTGTTACCTACAATTTGCTCAAATTTAATTTTATTAAACTCGACACTTTTTGCAGTACCTTGAAACGTGTTTTCCCAACCAGAAATAGCAAAATCACTGTTTTCTAGTTTGTATGTTCTATCTACAATGGTTTCGGTGTATTCTAAACTGCTTCGTCTTAAATTAATTTCGTCTATTACAGCTTCAAAAAATACCGCTGTAAAATCGGCTACATCTTTATCAGATTTGATTATATCTGGATGCGCTAAATATTTGTCATAGTAAAATAATGTGCACGAAATTCCTTTTAATGGTGATAGTAAAGACACTTCCGGAATACCTGCAAACTTCTGTTTCATCACACTTAAATCGTCTGACGCATAAGGTTTTATTTGATGAAGAATATAATAAGACGTTGCAAATAACATAAACGCTGTTGCGGTTTGCATTTTGCTTTCGTATTCGCGTTTTCCACTACTATCTAATGCTGATTTACGCTCGTTTAAACTTGATAAACCCGATGCATCATAATAGCTATCTTTTATCCACGTTCCTAAAGTAATTCCTTCTTGAACGGCATATAACGTCTGGTTTAGATGAATTGGAATTGCAATACTATCTGGCAACAAACGCTTTTTTAGAGCTAATATGGTTTTTGAAACTGATGTTACAGAAACTGAAGAACCATTATTAGCACGAGATAGATACAATAAAATAGACTCGTCTTTAGCGTCTTTATCTCTGTTTTTTGCACGCGCGCCTTGCTCCCAACTTACACTTTTTAAGTAAGATGACGCTTCATCACGTAACACATCTAGTTCTGATTTTTTTATAGGAAATGTGGAATTGTGTTCCATTTTTATTTAATTTTTTCAATTTTTAAATCTGAAATTTGAAATGGCGGTTTAGCCAGTTTATTCATTATTTCAGGGTTTTTGTTGTATAATAGCTGTATGATTCTATGAGGCGCAAAGACATATTTTTGTTTGATAACTGGACTCCAATTTTGTAATACTTGCTTGTTAAAAAATCCGCCTTCTTGAAATGTACTTCCAGACATAACCTCATGTACTTTAAAAGACAACGCGTAGGCTTCTAAAGGCACTTCTTTTTTTGTTATTGCTTCTAAAATGGTATGTGTTAATTCATTTTCGTCTTTTGCAAATACATTATGAAATGCACCAACATCTAACCGCTTAATATGTTTTGGTAATACACGTTTTAAACGTCTATCTATACCATAAGCCATAGTATCTAAATCCATTTGGCGATCTGCTACTTTGTTTAAAACCTCGTAGATATCTTCTTTGTCTTTTAAAGGATCTTTACCATCGTAATCAAAATACATGTAACAAATAAATGGTCTATTTAAAGACACGTCATAAAAACTCCAACTGGTCATATATTCTGCTTGACTACCTTCTGGTGCTTTTATGATTTTACCTTGAACAAAGCGGTTGAAAATATATTTTTGTTCTACAGAGGTATAATAAACTATTGACGCTGCTTGAAATAATTTATCACGTCTGACTGGTTCTTTTACCCTTAATAATTGGTCTAAAAACTCTTCCTGTAATTGTGATACATCTTTTAATTTATTAATGTAATTATGACGTAATGATAAATCATTATATAGGTATCTAAACTCTAAATAATTAGGAAATCCAGAATCCGTTACATCAACTTTCATGTTATCTTCCTCATCGTACATGTATTTAATACGCATAGCCTCGATAGAATACAACAACAAATCTGCATATTGCTTAAAAAACACAATTTCTTGCTGTGTACACAAGTTGTTTTGCTGTACTGCAACAATCAATTCTTTAAGAGCAAAATCTACTTTTTTATGATAAAATACATATTGCGCTTTACTATCTAAGATAGCCGAATCTAATGGTGTTGTAATATGATGTATTGACATGTTTTTGCTGTTAGCTTTATGCTTTAGCTTTTATTTTTTTAAATATTGAATCAATGCCTTTAATGTTAATCCGCCAAAGACTAATACATTAACACTACCAATGATTAATCCAATATCTGAACTTGTTGTTTTTATTATGAAAATACCAACAATGACTATGATTATTGATAATCCGTTGTCTTTGATAAATTGAATGAAGTTATCCATTTTATACTGTAAATATTGACTAACTTTTGTGTTTTACTTTTACTTGGCTAAGTGATGCGTTAAGGATTGAAGCGACATCCTTTTTTGCTTCTATCACTTTGACTACGCTCAGTGATCATTCGCAAAAAAGATATAGCGGAAAGCCTGACCTACTTTTGCCATTAAAAGCAAAAGTA
>Ga0256829_1003504_pt1 | contig 10833 bp, 10 predicted proteins | sample 131447metaG_FD_185979 | JGI IMG/M metagenome (GOLD analysis project Ga0256829, IMG submission 185979) | Hydrothermal vent microbial communities from Lau Basin, Pacific Ocean - 131-447 | ecosystem: Environmental > Aquatic > Marine > Hydrothermal vents | place: Pacific Ocean: Lau Basin | collected... | reverse complement strand
CCAATGAGAAAGCTCGTTAAAGCAATAATTCCCAGTGCCTTGAGTGCTGACTCATTTATCTCAAATGCTATCTCCTTAAAACGGATATGCTTAAGAGAAGAGAGATAATATAGTTGTGCCATAAGCAACTTACCAAAAAACTCCATAAAAGAGGCAAAGCCATTTGTATAAGTGTTTTTCGTGTCAGTCTGCTCTTCTACATTCTTGAGAGTTCTTTGCATTTTCACAAACTCTAGGGTAGACAAGAGAGTTTCATCCAAACATGAAAGGCTTGTTTTGACACCCAATGCATTGAAGTCTTCTTCCACTTTCACTATAAATATTGCACCAGCTGTATCTAGGTAATTTACATTATGTAGATCTATTACTGCCATATCGACATTCTTGTCTACTTGTTTGTGTAGTTGTTTTTGAAGTTCTGGGATTGTGTAGAGAGTCAACTCCCCTGAAAAATCAAGAGAGAGTCTTTTTTTATCTATGTATATATTGAGACTTGAGGGCATAAGGATACGCTAGAAATCTCTCTCTAGAAGTTTATTTACTTTAAGGATAGTAATAATCTTATCTTCTTGTTTTCCAACACCATCAATAATAGTATCATCGCCATTTACAGTGTCAGGCGGAGGCCCAATATCTGTTTTTTTAAGACGAATTGCCATAGTAAGTCTATCTATAACAAATCCAGCCACATCATCACCATGACGCATGACGATAAAACGAGTTTCATCTGACTGTTTTTTACTTGGTAATCCAAACTTTAAACGTAAATCAAGGAGAGGAATAACAGCACCCCGAAGATTAAAAACACCTAGTACATAGGGAGGTACTTGAGGTACACGTGTCCATGAAAAAGGTTTTATAATCTCTTGAATAGCAAGAATAGGTATTGCATACTCTTCTTCACCAATCACAAAACCAACAAGTTGCACTATATCATCAAGTTGGTTTAAATCTCTGTTTTGTTGTTCACCCTGCTTATTTATAATATTTTTTAATTTATCACTCATTATAAGAACTCCGATTTAAAGTTAACATTTCTTTGCACTACACTAGAGAGGTAGTCAGCCGAGTATGGTTTGGTTATATACTCAATCATACCAGACTCAACACCACGCATCCTATCAGACTTACCAGTACGAGAAGTAACCGCAATGAGTGGTAAGTTTTTATATTTGTTATACTTCTTAATTTCTGTTGCAAGTGTATAACCATCCATACGAGGCATCTCGATATCAACAAGCATAGCATCAAAGTTATGATCACCTGCTTTTAAGATATTGAGTGCTTCTTGTCCATCACAGGCTTCGACTAAAGTCATACCCATTGGCTCAAGAGCTTTTCGCATAATAGTACGATCTGTTTTAGAATCATCAACTATCATGACAGTATAGTCACTCGCCTTTGTTTTTTCATTGCTAATAGCCACTGCACTAGACTCGCCACCCATTGGAGTAGATTTTACATCACGGGCCATTGACATAAGTGCAACAACATCGACAATAAGTGTTACCCCACCATCACCACGAATGGTAGCTCCAGCGATACCTTCGATGCCTTTTAGGTAATCACCAAGAGACTTAATAACTATCTCTTCTTGACCAACTAGTGTATCTACTATAAGTCCAAGTTTAGAGGTACCAAGACCAAGAACAACAACATAAGCATGCTCATTTGCATCCAAGATACGCTCTACTTCAAATATATCACCGATATGCACAAGCGATAAAACTTCATCACGAAGACGCATAACACTACGCCCTTCAACTGTATAAATCTCATCTTTTGAGATACGAACAGTTTCTAATACCGAAGCAAGAGGAATAGCATAGTACTCTTCTTGAACACCAACTAGTAGTGCTTGAATAATAGCAAGTGTTAATGGAATTTTGAGTTTCATTGATGTTCCAACACCAATCTCTGATTCAATATCAATCATACCATTGAGTTTTTCAATGTTAGTTTTTACAACATCCATTCCAACACCACGACCACTTACACTTGTAACTGCAGCTGCCGTTGAGAAACCTGGTTTAAAGATAAGACCAAAAGCTTCTTTATCACTCATAGAGTCTGCTTCTTTTTCTGTAATAAGTCCCTTTTCTAAGGATTTATTTTTAAGCATTTGGGTATCAAGCCCTTTTCCATCATCATCAATCTGAATGACAATTTGATTTCCTTCATTGTAAGCTTTTAGACCAATAGTTCCTGTTTCTTCTTTCCCCTGTGCTAATCGTTCTTCTGGAGTCTCCACACCATGGTCACATGAGTTACGAATAATATGAACAAGAGGATCTCCAATCTCTTCGACTATTGACTTGTCGAGCTCAGTATCTTCACCACCAAGTTCAAGGTCTATCTTTTTGTTGAGTTCTCGTGATAAGTCACGGATCATTCGAGGAAATTTATTGAACACTTTTCCAATAGGAAGCATACGTGTTTTCATAACGGCAATCTGAAGATCAGTTGTCACAAGTGACACGATACTTACCACTTGGTTGAGCTCTTCAAGAAATTCTTCTCCCTCATAGCGCTCTTCAACATCATCATTTATCTTTATAAGTCTGTTTTTTGCAAGAACAAGCTCTCCGATGAGATTCATTAAGTGGTCAAGTCTTTTTACATCAACACGAATTGTCTGTTCAACCGCAGCTGGTGTACGTTTTGCAGGAGCTGCAGCCTTAGGATCGTCATGTTTCACTTCTGCTTTTGGAGCAGGAGCTTGAGCAACTGGTGCAGGAGCTGGTGTCGGTTCAGGTGTTGGCTCTGGTTTTGCGGCTGCTGGCTCTTCTGTAGGTTCAGGTGGAGCAGCTAAAACTTCCTCACCTGCCGCTATCTTTGCTTCACGCTTTGCTTTATCTTCTGACTGTCTCTCTTGAAGAAGTTTTTCTATTTCTGCTTCGAGGTCATCTGGACTCATACTGTCATAGTCTGGTTCATCTTCTGCAGGAGTAGTAGCGACGACTTCTTCTACAACGGGTTCGGGTGCCACAACAGCTTCAACTGCAGCAGGAGCTACTACTTCTCCATCTCCACCAGAAATTTTATCTAGTCTTGAAACACAAGCAGCTACATCAATTCCAGCATCGGCACTAGTATCACGAATAGTTTCTAAAAGTGCTTTCATGAGGTCAATAGACTCTAAAACTACATCCATAATATCTGGTGTAAGAATTAAATCCCCATGACGGGCTTTATTTAAAACATCTTCCATATGGTGTGTTAAGTGTGTAAGTACATCAAAATTTAAAAATGATGATGCTCCTTTAACAGTATGTGCGACACGAAAGATTCCATTTAAAAGTTCTAAATCTTCAGGATTATTCTCTAACTCAACCAAATCCTCATCTAGTTTTTCTACAAGTTCAAATGACTCAACTAAAAAGTCCTGTAGTATCTCTTGAAATTCATCCATATTTATACTCCTTCTTTCATATGTGCACGAACCACTCGTGCTACTTCATTATAAAATGAGCTTGCTTCAAACTTCACTAAGTAAGCCTCTCCACCTGCATCTAAACCTCTACCTTCACTAAAATGATCACTAATTGAAGAGTTAAAGACAATCGGTATGTTATTAAATCTACTATCTTCTTTTACATTAGCTGCAAAGTGAAAACCATCCATTTTTGGCATTTCAACATCACTAATAATGATCTTTAAGTTAGCAGCGAGATTTTCGCCATAACTCTCATACAGGTCATTAAGTTTTGAAAGTCCCTCTTCTCCATCCATCGCTTCTACTACATGAAAGCCCATCTTCATTAATGCTTCTTTGACAATTTTTCTTGCTGTCGAACTATCATCTAAAACTAGAGCTAAACCTGTAAATTTTTCAAGTTCTTGAGGAATATTATCAACATCAGGCTCATAAAGTCCAAGGTCTTGTACTACTGACTCGAGGTCTAAGATAAGAAGTACACTATCGCCTTCTATCTTAGTTACACCCGTAATTTTATTTGCATCTAGTGCACCAGAACCACTTACAAAAGTAGCTGGTTCAATTTCACTCCAACTTATACGTCGGATGCGTTTGGCTTCATGCACGATAAAACCTATAAGTACATTGTTAAACTCGGTAATAATAATACGAGAATTTTTTCGTGCATCTTCAGGCTCGACTATGCCCATCCACTTTGCAAGGTTCACAACAGGAATCACCACATCTCGAAGGTCAAAAATACCTTCTATAAACTCTGGTGTACCTGGCAAATCTGTCAATGCCGGTACTCGAATAATTTCTCTAACCTTAGAGACATTTATTCCATAAATACCTTCGTACACAGAATCTTCTTCCTGTTTTAGTATACGAAAGTCCACAAGTTCCATCTCGTTGGAACCAACTTTCAAGGAATTATCATCCATATTTTACGTCTCCTTATAAGAGTACTCTTCTATAAATAGTTCTTTATCTTGAGATGATTTTACTATAAAATATCTTTGATTGCAAGCAAAAGCTGCTAAATTTATATACTTCATTGTTTGCAACTCAAATGCCTTATTTTGATGGTAATGCCCTTCTATAAAATAATCACACCCATACTTCTCTAAATCACGATTTTGTATGTAACTTTCAAATCCTATAAACTCTTTACAATCATCTTTCTTATCAAGATAATTATCTAAATTTTTTAAAATTACATTATTGAGTAAAGTATTAAGTATATTAAGGAAATGCAAGATAAAAGGATGGCGAATTATTTTACTGTAGAGGTCATAGAAAAAACTCACATCAAAATCTCCATGTGCTAATGCTACTTTTTTTCCCTTGTGTCTACAAAGAAAAGGCTGTTTCTTTATAGGAATAACTTTGACATTTGGAAATACCTTTTGTAAATTAAAATCATGGTTACCCTCAAGATAAATTATCTCTATCTCCTGAGAAATTTCTTGTAAAAGGTTTATAATTTCTTTATTATTTTCTTCTGTTTTTGGTACTTCAAAAAAGAGTGCATCAAAGATGTCTCCCATCAAGAGCAGTTGTGTTGTAGCAATTTTTTTGCTGTGTATATCTTTAATAAGATTGAGGAGTTCTGGTCGTGCTAAGGAGTAGTGTGCATCTGAAATTATCAGTGCACCCTCTTTGAGTTCTAGATTATGGGACATACGCTATATCTGGAATCCCTAAGTTTTCATCTAACGCCATCATAAGGTTCGCATTACAAAGTGCTTGAGAAGAGGCACCACGCATAAGATTATCAATACTACTTGAGATAAAAAGTATGTTCTTTTTGCGTTTTACATAAATGTCACAAAAGTTTGTTCCCGCCACATTTTTCATATCTACTGGTACTTCGCTCACACGGACATTTTTTTCATTTTTATAGAACTCGTTAAGCACGGTTAGCGCATCAAAGTCACCTTCTACTTGAAGATAGATAGAGCTAATCATACCACGAGTAAGTGGTACTAAATGCGGTACGAAGTTTACAAAGTCAAAATCTACACCAATTTTTTGTGCAATTTCTGGAGCATGGCGATGTACGAGAGCATTGTAAGCAAAAAGATTATCATTTACATTGACAAAGTGTGTAGATTCACTCAGTTTTTTTCCAGCACCACTCACCCCTGTTTTTGCATCTATTATGATAGGAGAGTTTTCTATACGTTTATCTAAAAAAGGAAGTATTCCAAGTATGGCAGAGGTTGGGAAACAACCAGGATTTGCTACGAGAGAAGCATTTTTCAACTCTTCTCTAAATATCTCCGGAAGCCCATACACAACATGCTCTAAGTTTTCTACATCGGTATGAGGCACATAATACTCTTCATAGACCTCTTGTGTTAGTCTGTAATCAGCCGAGAGGTCAACTACTTTTACCCCTAACGCGATGAGAGGTTTTACATAAGCCATAGCTGTTTTATGTGGCAGTGCTAAAAAAACAAGTTTACAAGCGCTGGCAATGGCGTTAACATCAGCTTTATGGACATCATCTTCACAGACCCCATGTAAAGAAGGATGCAGTGCATTTATAGTTGTTCCGCCTTCCGAGTTTGCGATGTAGGCAAGGTTAAAGACTGGGTGTTTGACAAGCATTTTAACAAGTTCTAAACCTGTATAGCCAGTAGCACCTACTATCCCCACATCTATTTTTTTGCTCATTATGTCATACACTCAAAAACACTCTCTTCATACTTCACTTCTTCTATTTCAAACTCTTTTTCACCACCCGGAAGACGAACTTTTACCTCATCGCCCTCTTCTTTTCCAAGAAGCTGTTTTGCGAGTGGTGAGTTAAAAGAGATAAGCCCATTGTCAGGATTTGATTCACAGCCACCAACGAGAGTATATGTTACTTCTTCATTACTATCCATATCTGTCATCACAACCGTAGAACCAAAAGAGATTCGTGCATGTTCGAGTTCACTTGGGTCTACTATTTGAGAATTACCAAGGATATTTTGAAGTTCCGCTAAACGGTTATCTATGTTCTTTTGCATCTCTTTTGCAGCATGGTACTCAGCATTTTCTTTTAAATCACCATGTTCGAGTGCCTCTTCTATATCTTTAACACACTGTGGACGTTTTACTTCTTTTAAGTCTTTCACTTCTGCTTGTAATTTCTCATAGCCAAATAGTGTCATCGGTTCTACGTTTTGCATCTTTTTTCTCTTTTATTATTTTAGTGTCTAATTATAGCAGAGTTAATCTAGCTAAACAAATACAAAAGTAAAAAATCTTTTTACACTTTCTTTTCACTCTTCTTTTATACTACCGGCAAGATTTCATAGGAGGAAAACATGAAAATATCTGTAAAAGGGAAGCTAACAGCACTTGCACTACTTATGACTTGCTCATCAGTAGATGCAGCAAATTGGCTCATGCTACAAGGAACACAACCAGAAGTTGTTGCACCAAAAGGGGTTAAAGTCCCTTATAGAAATAAAAAACCTAAAGTTTGGGGATTTATTCAAGCAAATTATAAAAAAGATTTTGGAAAGGTGTTGATTAAGACTGGTACGAACAAAACACCATTTTCTTTATTGAATCCAGATTTAAAATCGCAATCGGGATTTAATATCTTTAGAGCACGAGTAGCATTACGGGGTATGGCAGATAATGACAATCAAATAAATTACTTTATTATGACTGATTTTGCTAATAATGGTGTTAATAATCTTGGAGGGCATAGAGGTGTAGCAACATACTTCACTGATGCATCTATTACTGCAAAAAATATTCCCTATGCGAAAATACGTGTAGGAAAATTTAAATACCCAGGTAGTGAAGAGGGTTTACAAGCAGTTTTTGTATCACCTTATATAGATTTTACAACGATGTCTAATCAACAAATGCTTGAACGATTTGTTACTAATGTTGGTGCGGCACAGACAGGTGCTGCAGCAGGTGGTGCTAGTACTACACATTACACAAGTACGAGTATTGATGAACCTATTGGTGCATTTAGAGATGTAGGTATTCAAATTTTTGATACTATAGATATTGCTAATAAATGGACTGCAAGTTATGCCTATATGTATGGTAATGGAAGTGGTATTTCTTTCAAAGGTTCTGATAAACAGGCAACAAACTATGTTTATTTAGCATTTGAAAAAAATTTAGATGGTGGTAAAGGTTTCTATACAAAATCAATGAAATTTTATGCTTGGGGACAAAAGGGTGATAGATATTTACTCTCTAATAATGCTACACCCATTAATGCAAAACGTACACGTTATGGTTTAGGTGCCACCTATTATAATCATGGACTCAGACTTGAGGGTGAGTATATGAAAGCAAAAGGTATGATATTTACTGGTGCTAAAGATAAAAATGCTGCTCCTTTAGTAGAAGATTGGCAATTTCAATATGCTGTTGGAGAAGAGAATGAAGCTGATGGTGGTTACTTAAATGTACAGTATGAACTATTTCCAAAGAAGTTTGAAGTCTTCACTAAGTATGATTGGCAAAACCGTTTAACCAATGATGTCAAAGGAGAAAGAGATTTCACAACTATAACACTAGGTGCTTCATATAGATTTAGAGGACCAACACGAGTTGACTTTAACTATCTTATCAGAGATGCTAAAGCTCCAGGTAATGCGAATGCACAAAAAGTATTAGATAATTACGGCGATCGTGCAGAAGTTCAATTTACTATGTCATTTTAAAAATAAAGGATAATAAGATGAAATATATCAAAATAATCTCAGCAGTTGCCTTACTTGCTATGATGGTTACTCCATCATTTGCAAATGAGAATGGAAATAAGAATGAGACTGTTAAAGTTGTATACCAATGCGACTTTGCAAATCCAAAACGTGTGCATTTAATGTTAAACACACTCAATAATGCAGTCAAATACTATCAGAAAAATCTAATAGACTATGAAATTGATGTAGTTGCATTAGGTCCATGCCTGCAATATGCAATGAAAGACTTCAAGAATACAGGATTTGCTAAAAAACCTTATATAAATCATGGTGGTCCAACAGGAGCGGGAACAGCTTCACGATTTTCAAATCTTGAACAACTTGGAGATGGTAATGTGAAACTGTATGCTTGCCACAATACGATGAATAAGAAAAATGTTAAACCCGAGCAAATTGCTGATAATGTTGAAATAACACCTGCCGGTATTATTAAAATTATTGATTTAGAACGTGCAGGGTATGCCTATATAAAAATTAAGTAATTTTACTTCATTTTTAGAATAAATAGGTAGTATACATAAACTACATAATTTGAGGAACAGTATGAAACTGTATCAGAAATATCTTGCTTTTGTCTTGTCTGTACTTATTGGATTAACCATCTACTTTTACATCAAGAATGAGCAGGAGTTTGAAGATAAGGTTCATGCAGTTCTCATAAACTTACTTGACAAAAAAGTAAAAAGTGAAAAAACAAAAGCTTTTAACTTCGCACTCGCACTCTCTCAGAATGAAACACTTAAAAAAGCTATTAAGTATGAAAATGCTCAACAGGCTTATGAAATATTAAAAAACTATATGAATACATTAGAAACATTTAATGCTTCACAAGTAAGACTACAAATTGTTTCAAAAGAGTACACCATTTTTGCAAGAAGTTGGGACAATAGCGATGCTGGTGTCAATGTAAAAATAAACCGTCCAGACCTACAAGAGATACAAAAAACACTTACACCTCATCTCTCTTATGTTGCTGCAAGAAGACTTGTAATGATTGCTTCTATTCCTATTGTCCGAGATAATGAGTTTATAGGATTTTTGGAGGTTATCCAAAGATTTGGTGAATTAGAAAACTATTTTTTAAACTACGGCATCGGACTTGTAGTACTCCTTGATAATAAGTATGAAAAACAAGCAGTCTTATTTAAAAACAACCCCAGAGTTGCAAATATGATAGTAGCTAATAATGGTGCAAATATAAACCATATAAAGGTTCTAAGAACAATTAACTTGCAAACCCTTCGTACTCATGGATTTATAAAAAAAGGAAAATTTATCTTTTTTTATAAATCCATTTTAAATGCAGATGGAGAAAATATTGGTTCCTTTGTTTTAGTGCTTTCAAAGGAAAGGTTGAAACTTTTTAGTGCTTTTGAAACAGAGCTTGATACCTTCTTTACCTATTCACGAAAAGATATATACAATTCAGTCAACACAAAAAAAAGGCTGAGTCCCTATAATAATTTAACAGACAAAGAACTCCTTTCTTTGAAAAACTGTGCTTATAATGAGGATAGAGTTTATATTGAAGAGAAACTCTCTGCAGAGTTGCACTCGTACACAAAAGATGAACTTATCTCACTCATTTTAAATACAAATCCAAACAACATCTCAAGAGGACAAATCAAATGAAAATATTATTACTCGAAGATGAACTTATACTCCAAGAGAGTATTGAAGAGTTTTTAGTTGCCAAAAAGTACAGTGTAGATAGTTTTAGTAATAGTGATGATGCTTTTGATGCTATTTTTTCTAAGCATTATGATTTACTGCTTTTAGATGTAAATATTCCTGGAGAGTGGGATGGATTTGCTCTTCGTAAGGAGTTATCTAAAGAAAATCTCAATATTCCTACGATTTTTGTCACTTCCATGTCAAGTGCAGATGCCATGCTACAAGGTTATGCTACAGGGTGTTGTGACTACATCAAGAAACCCTTTGACTTAGTTGAACTACTTCTACGAGTGCAACATGCATTAAAAGTAAACTGTTTTGGTACTGAAGCTAACACCATTGAAATTTGTCCTGATTATCACTATGATGTTTTAAGTTACACACTCACCCATAAATCGAAAGAGATTCCATTAAGCAAAACAGAAAAAGAAATTTTACAGCTCTTTATAGTCAATAAAAAACAGATTATTAGTCTTGACATGCTCTACGAAGAGATTTGGGAGAACAATATAGAAGCAACCAATGCCAGAGTACAGATAAATAATCTTCGAAGAAAACTTCCAAAAAATCTTATAAAAAATATCTATGGACTAGGATATAAACTTGATTGTTGACGAACAAAGTTTTGTAAAGAAGTACACACTTATTTACACACTCATCATCTCTTTTATTCTCTTATCACCACTCTACTTCTATGTAGACTACAGAATGAACCTCCAAGAGATTAAAAAAGAGATGCAACTCAAGGCTGTTCAGTCACACATCATCAATGCTATGGATAGTTTTGGTAATCATCCCAATGAAATTTTTTCTTTCCCTACCTTTAGTACTTCTAAATCAGCTTTATATGAACGTAACTTTACACCTATCTATACTCAAATCACAACACCCTTACCCTCTTTTACGAGTGGTTATTTTAAAGATAAAAACAGAAGATACCTCATTACACCCTTACCTCAAAACAAGTATTTTTTTGCAAAATACCTTGTAACTGAAGCTGAAATATCT
>Ga0256829_1003503_pt1 | contig 10834 bp, 9 predicted proteins | sample 131447metaG_FD_185979 | JGI IMG/M metagenome (GOLD analysis project Ga0256829, IMG submission 185979) | Hydrothermal vent microbial communities from Lau Basin, Pacific Ocean - 131-447 | ecosystem: Environmental > Aquatic > Marine > Hydrothermal vents | place: Pacific Ocean: Lau Basin | collected... | reverse complement strand
GGGGCTGGTGCCGTTCACCTTCAGCGGCCGGGAGAAGGCAGCACTGCAACGCTTGGCCGGCATATCGCTGGATGTGCGGGTCAGCTGTGGCCGGCAGCAGTTCGAGGAGGCGATGCTCTTTACCCATCGCGGTCTCTCCGGTCCCGCCATTCTGCAGATCTCCTCCTATTGGCAGCCGGGCGAGGTGATGACGATCGATCTGCTGCCGGGCGTGGATGTCATGGCATGGTTGCGACAAAAGCGCGCGCAGCAGCCGCGCATCCAGCTGTTGACGGCGCTCTCCGAGCGGCTGCCCAAACGGCTGGCAAAACTGCTGTTGCAAGCGAAATTTGATGCGGAACAACGCCTGAACCAATTGACGCCGACGCAGATCCAACAGCTCGATGACGATCTGCACCACTGGCAGCTCAAACCGAGCGGTACGGAGGGCTATCGCACCGCCGAGGTCACCTGCGGCGGCGTGGACACCCGCGATCTCTCCTCCAAAACGATGATGAGCCGACACGTGCCCAACCTCTATTTCATTGGCGAGGTGGTCGATGTGACGGGGCATCTGGGCGGCTTTAATTTTCAGTGGGCGTGGTCATCCGGCTATGCAGCGGGGGTGGATGTGAGCAAGGGGTGAGGCGTCAGGGGTGAGGGGTGAGGCGTGGCTATCGGAAGTCGGCGGGGTCGATGCTGTATTTGCGCAGCAGCTTGCGTACTGTGTTGCGGTTCAGGCCGAGCATCTCTGCCACTTTGATCTGATTGCCGCGACACTGCTCCAGCGCAATCTCCAGCAGCGCCGGCTCCATCTGTTCGAGCAGATATTGATGCAGGTTGGTCGCTTTGGCGTAGCCGAGCTGGTGCAGATATTGGCGCGTGCAGCGGGTCACCGACTGCGCCAGCGTCTCCTCCTCCATCGACGCATTGCCGACATTACCGAGCGCCAGCGCCACATCGGAGAGGGTGATGCTTGCCCCCGGCGTCAACACGGCCAGACGCCGCATCACATTCTTCAGCTCGCGCACGTTGCCCGGCCAGTCGTGGCGGCAGAGCAGAGAGACCGCCTCATCGAGCAGGATCGGCGCATCCATCCCCAGCTCGGTAACCGCCTGATCAAGCAGATGCGCGGCGAGCGCCGGAATATCATCGCGGCGGTCGCGCAGCGGTGGAATTTCGACCGGAATCACATTCAGCCGATAGTAGAGATCCTCGCGGAACTCACCCCGGGCAATCTTCTCCGGCAGGTGTTGGTGGGTGGCGGCGAGCAGGCGCACATTGACGATTTTCGACTCACTGCCGCCGACCCGCTGCACCCGTCCCTCCTCAAGCACGCGCAATAGCTTCGCCTGCAGCGGCGCCGGCATGTCGCCGATCTCATCGAGAAAGAGCGTGCCACCGTCGGCCTGCTCGAAGCGTCCGGCGCGCCGTTTGTCTGCGCCCGTAAACGCTCCCTTTTCATGGCCGAAGAGCTCCGACTCCAGTAGATCGGCGGGGATGGCGGCGGTGTTGATGGCGATAAACGGCTTGCCGGCGCGTTGACTGCGCTCATGCAGCGTTTTGGCGACCATCTCCTTGCCGGTACCCGATTCGCCGGTGATCAGTACGGTCAGGTCGGATGAGGCGACCCGCCCGAGGGTACGGAACATCTGCTGCATCGCCGGACTGCGGCCGATAATCAGCGCCTCGCTTGTCGTATCGGCTTCATCGGTGTGCGGATCGGGTGAGCTGCGTGACTCCGCCTGCGCTGCCGGCTGCGGCTGTACGCGCTGCACCAGCTGACGCACCTCATCGAGATCGAACGGCTTCGGCAGATACTCCATCGCCCCGATCCGGTAGGCCTCGGCGGCATGGCCGAAGGTGGTCTCGGCGGTCAACATCACTACAGGCGCCGATAATTTGCCGCTGGCAAGGAAATCCATGCCGTTGCCGTCGGGCAGATAGACATCGAGGAAGATCAGATCGACCTCATGCTCGGCCAGCGTCTGCTCGGCCTCGCTAATGGCGCCGGCCTGCAGCACATCCACCCCCGCCTCGCGCAGTACGCGGTCGAGAATCCAGCGGATGCCTTCATCATCATCGATAATCAGTGCCTTCATTGGCGCCTCTCCTCGTGTTTCTCCTTGTTCTCCGTAGCGGCGCGCTGGACCGGTAGATGCAGCGTCAGCGTGGTGCGCCCCTGTTCACTCTTCACATTCACCTTGCCACCATGCTCAAGCATCACCCGCTCAACCAGCGCCAGACCGAGGCCGCTGCCGCGTGTTTTGCCGGTCACATAGGGCTCAAAGAGGCGGTCACGCAGCTGCGCCGGAATGGTGGCGCCATCGTTGGTGATGGAGATCTCCACAATCTGTCCATCGTATCCGGCCAGATGCGCCAGCGGCGCCATGCGGGTCTGCCACTCGATTTTTCTCTCCGCCGCCTCCACAGCATTCTGCCAGAGATTCTCCAGCGCCTGCTGCAGCCGATTGGTGTGCGCCATGATCTCTGGGAGGCTCGGGTCGAACACATGGCTAACATAGATGCCGTCCGGCTGCTGGCTGACCTCATGGATCAGTTTGTGAATGTTGGTGCGCTCCATCTGCACAGCGGCGCGCGGGCCGACCTGCAAAAAGGCATCGATCCGCTCCTTGATGCGATCCACGCCAGTGAGGATCTGCCCCACCGCTTCGCGCGCATCGCCCGGCAGCGGCTGCTCGGAGAGCCATTGACTGGCGCCGCGCAGGGCGGCAAGCGGGTTCTTTACCTCATGCGCCATCTCCAGCGCAATGCGGGCGACCGCCTCGGCCATTTCGTGCCGTTTGGCATGGCGCTCCACCTCGGCGCGCTGCGCCTCCGGCACAAAAATGGCAGCGATGCCGGCGTGGTGCATGCCCAGATGCAGCGAGATCGGCATACCATTGGCGCGCATGCAGAGTTGATGATCGGAAGCACCACCGCCATAAGGGGTAAGCAGCGCCATCAAGCGCTCAATCTCGCCGACCGGCGCGAAGAGGTCGGGCAGTTGCAGGCCGTTGAGCTGGCGCTCCGATTTACAGAGCGTCTCCTGCGCCAGCAGATTGGCGCGGGTGATGCGCCCATCCTCGCTGAGCAGCAGCATCGGCAGCGGCAAAATAGCCAGCGGCACCTGTTCGAGCTGTACCGACTCCGGCAACGATTGGATCGGCATCGTCAGGCGGCCTGCAGCTCGTGCAGATGCACATGTTCGCCGAGGCCGAGGAAGTAACCGGCGGCGCAGTCGAGCATGGCCTGCCAATCGGTCAACTGCTGGAAACGGGCGCGAAACTCCGCCGAGCCGCGTAGTCCTTTGCTGTACCAGAGCACATGCTTGCGGGCGAGCTTGGCGGCGCAGTGGACGCCGTGGTGGGCGGCGAGGTTGTCCAGATGTTCACTGACGATCATCCAACGCTCGGCGGCTGTCGGTGGCGGCGGCGGTGTGGCACCGGTCAGCGCCGCATGGATCTCGCCCAGCACCCACGGATTGCCCTGCACGGCGCGCCCGACCATCACGCCGTCACAACCGGAGATGCGAATCATCTCGCGCGCCGAGGCCGCATCGACAATATCGCCATTGCCGATCACCGGAATCGATACCGCCGCCTTGGCCGCGCCAATATCCGCCCAGTTGGCGTGGCCATTGAACATCTGCGCGCGCGTGCGGCCATGCACGGTGAGCATCTGGATACCGCTCTCCTCGGCAATACGGGCGATGCGCGCCACGTTTTTGGACTTTTCATCCCAGCCGGTGCGAATCTTCAATGTCACCGGCAGATCGACACTGGCGACCACCGCCTCCAGCACGCGGGCAACCAGCGCTTCATCCTTGAGCATCGCCGAGCCCGCAATCTGTTTGCAGATCTTCTTGACCGGGCAGCCCATGTTGATATCGATAAAATCCGCCCCACGCCCCGCTGCCCAGCGCGCCGCCTCAGTGACAAATTTCGGATCAGAACCGGCAATCTGGATGGCGACCGGGTGCTCATCGTCATCCAGCTCGGCCATGCGCAGGGTACGCTCACGCCCCATATCGACCGCGCGCGAAGCGATCATCTCCGTCACCACCAGCCCAACGCCGAAGCGTTTGCAGATACGGCGAAACGGCAGATCGGTAATGCCCGCCATCGGCGCCAGCACCAGCGGTGTATCAATCTGAAAATCCCCCAGCCGGAAGCCGGGAAGGAGCGGGGAAGTCATAAGGGAAGCCTCTGCCTAAAAATTGGGCAACTATAGGCGGGCGTGGCCGTATTTCCAGAGGTTATAAGGCGGACTGTCAAATGCTCTCAGCATTCAATTTTACAGATCGCGAACCCAACTCCGCGCAACCCTACATTTACCCCCACTTTTTCGCCAATCACCCAACCATTCCAAGCAATACTTCGTGCCCACAATAGATGCGAAAACAACAAAAAAGCCTGCAAACACTAGGCTTGCAGGCTTCGTTGCATCTTGGTGAGACTTTGCTTGGCAGTTTACATCATACCGCCCATGCCACCCATGCCGCCCATGTCACCGCCGGCTGGGGCTGCTGCTTCCGGTTTTGGAATCTCGGCAACCATCGCTTCGGTGGTGATCAGCAAACCGGCAATAGAGGCTGCGTGCTGCAGTGCTGAGCGGGTCACCTTGGTCGGATCGATGACACCCATCTTGACCATGTCACCATACTCTTCCGTCGCAGCGTTGTAGCCGTAGTGACCGTCGTTGTTGGCCACTTCGTTGACCACCACAGAGGCTTCGCCGCCACCGTTGGAGACGATCTGACGCAGCGGCTCCTCTAGGGCGCGACGCACGATATTCACACCGGCGTCCTGATCATGGTTGTCGCCAGAGATACTATCCAGCGCAGTACGTGCGCGGATCAACGCCACGCCGCCACCAGCTACGATACCCTCTTCGACTGCGGCACGGGTCGCGTGCAGTGCATCGTCCACGCGATCCTTCTTCTCTTTCATCGCCACTTCTGTCGCAGCGCCGACCTTGATCACGGCAACACCGCCAGCGAGCTTCGCCAGACGCTCCTGCAGCTTCTCTTTGTCGTAATCGGAGGTGGAATCCTCGATCTGCTTGCGGATCAGCGCCACACGTCCCTCAATCGCAGACTTGTCGCCATTACCATCGACGATGGTGGTGGTGTCCTTGGTGATCTTGACCGCGTTGGCAGTACCGAGATCTTCCAGTGTCACATTTTCGAGCTTCAGACCAAGCTCTTCAGTGATCACCTTACCACCGGTGAGGATAGCCATATCTTCGAGCATCGCCTTGCGACGATCGCCGAAGCCCGGTGCCTTGATGGCAGCCACGTTGACCACACCGCGTACCTTGTTCACAACCAGTGTCGCCAGCGCTTCGCCTTCGACATCCTCGGCAATAATCACCAGCGGTTTACCGGTGCGGGCAACCGCCTCGAGTACCGGCAACAGCTCACGCATGTTGGAGATCTTCTTCTCGAACAGCAGGATGTACGGATCGTCGAGGTTGGCTTCCATGCGCTCGGTGTCGGTGCAGAAGTATGGTGAGAGGTAGCCGCGATCGAACTGCATACCTTCAACCACATCCAGCTCAGTCTCCAGACCTTTCGCCTCTTCCACAGTGATCACACCCTCTTTGCCGACCTTCTCCATCGCATCCGCGATGATCTGGCCGATCTCGGCGTCACCATTGGCAGAGATGGTGCCCACCTGAGCGATCTCTTCCTGATTTTTCACTTCGTTGGAGAGCTCAGCCAGCTGCGCAACCACAGCGTCCACAGCTTTATCGATGCCGCGCTTGAGATCCATCGGATTCATGCCGGCAGCCACTGCTTTAACGCCCTCTTTGGCGATGGACTGCGCCAGCACAGTCGCGGTGGTGGTACCATCACCAGCGATGTCCGCGGTCTTAGAGGCCACCTCTTTGACCATCTGCGCGCCCATGTTTTCAAATTTATCTTCCAGCTCGATCTCTTTTGCCACAGATACACCATCTTTTGTGATGTTCGGTGCGCCCCAAGATTTATCGAGCACCACGTTGCGCCCTTTCGGACCCAAGGTGACTTTCACTGCATTCGCGAGCTTGTTCACACCGCTCATCATCTGAGCGCGTGCGTCTTCACCAAATTGAATGTCTTTAGCCATTCTATTTTCTCCTATCTATGTGTGTTCTGTAAAAATTACCGCCGAAGCGGATGGAAACTCAATGCCCATCAAACAGGCATGAAAAAAGGTGCCGTGATTACTCCACAACACCCAGAATGTCGTCTTCGCGCATCATCAGGAACTCTTCGCCATCGAGCTTGATCTCGGTTCCTGCATATTTAGAGAAGATCACTTTGTCTCCTGCTTTGACATCCAGCGGACGAACGTCACCGTTCTCCAGGATTTTGCCTTTACCGGCAGAAATCACTTCGCCTTCAATCGGCTTTTCCTTTGCAGAATCCGGAATAATAATGCCACCGGCGGACTTGGTATCTTCGTCCAAACGGCGGACAATCACACGATCGTGTAAAGGACGGACTGTTGTTGCCATCGTTGTTTCTCCTCTTTGAGTTGAATTTGGAGCCCGGTTTATAGGAACGCAAAAATAGCGTTTCAACCCCCCGATGCTATTTTTTTTCAATCCATCGCAAGAAGAGCATGAAAACATGGCGCAAACACCATGCAATATATTGATTTAACTAGGTTATTTTGACCAGCGCAGCAGATTGGCGCCCCAGGCAAAACCGCCGGCAAACGCCTCCAGTAGAATCAACTGCCCCCGTTCAAGGCGTCCGCTCTGATAGAGATCGTAGAGCGCCAGCGGCACACTGGCCGACGAGGTATTGCCGTGACGCGCCACCGTGAGCGCCACCCGACCCATATCCATCTTCAGCTTTTTCGCTGTCGCCTGAATAATGCGGATATTGGCCTGGTGCGGCACCAGCCAATCGACATCGGCATCCTGCAGTGCGTATTTCTCCAAGATCTCATTCACCACACCACCGAGTTTGGCGACGGCCACGCGGAACACTTCGTTGCCCTTCATCTCCACGGCCGCACTGCCGGCGGAATCGACTTGAAAATCGGCGGATTGATGATGGTTCGCACGGTCCGGACTCGATGGCGTGTGCGGATGTTTCGCCTTGAGCAGATCGCGATAAGCACCATCGGCATGCAGAACTGAACCGACCATGCCGTTCTCGTCATCCGGCTCGCCCGCTTCCAGCACCACCGCACCGGCACCATCACCAAAGAGGATGCAGGTGCCGCGATCACTCCAATCAACAATGCGGCTCATCGCCTCGGCACCAATCAGCAGCACGCGCCGGAACATCCCCGCGCGCATCATCCCCTCCACCTGTGCCAAACCGTACACAAAGCCGGAGCAGACCGCCTGAATATCCCAGGCGGGAAAATCCTTGCCGCCCAACTTGGCCTGCACCACTGTCGCGGTGGATGGAAAAATAAAATCGGGCGTCGTCGTCGCCACCACCAGCGCATCGATCTCGTCGATCGTCATGCCCGCATCAGCCAACGCCACCTGCGCCGCCGCCACCGCCAGATCGGAGGTCATCTGATCCGGCGCGATAATATGGCGCTCCGAGATGCCGGTGCGCTCGACAATCCACTGATCGGTCGTATCCACCAGCGCTTCCAGATCGCGATTATGCATGACGCGCTCAGGCAGATAGCCGCCGATGCCGCGCAGATGAACAGAGGCCAGACTCATAGATCCACCATCTCCTGAATTGAGGTTGTGATACGGTCGGTCAGGTGTTCGCTGACCTCTTTGTAGGCCACAGCAATCGCGCTGACAAAGCCATCGGCATCCGTGCCGCCATGACTCTTCACCACGATGCCGTTCAAACCGAGCAGCGGTGCGCCGTTATATTTTGCCGGATTAACCTTATCTTTGAAACGATTGAGCGCGCCGCGCGCCAACAGCGCACCGGCTTTGGAGAGCATGCCGCCGGTCAACTCATCTTTGATGCTCTGCGCCAAGAAGCGCGCCGTCCCCTCCATTGTCTTGAGGGCGACATTGCCGACAAAGCCATCGCACACCACCACATCGACACGATTGGTCGAGATATCGGTACCCTCGACATTGCCAATATAGTTGAGATCCGTCTCACTCAATTTGGCCGAGGTGAGTTTGATCACATCGGTGCCCTTGATCTCTTCACTGCCGATATTGAGCAGACCGACACGCGGCGCATCGAGCCCTTCAGCCGCCTGCATATAGCAGGAGCCCATAATGGCAAACTGCACTAGGTGATCGGAGGTACATTCGGAATTGGCGCCGGCATCGAGCATCAAAGTGCGCCCCTGATCGAGCGCCGGAATCATCGACGCGATCGCCGGCCGATCGATCCCCGGCAGCATCCGCAGCACTACCTTGGAGATCGCCATCAGCGCACCGGTATTACCGGCGCTGACAAACGCATCCCAACTGCCATCGCGCACCATCGCCGCGCCGACATGCATGGAGGAGCCCTTTTTGCGACGCAGCGCATGGGAGGGAGAATCGCACATCCCCACCACCGCATCGGCCGCCACCAGTGCCACCTGCTCGCTCAGCCCGTGACTGGCCAACAGCGGCTCTAGCACTTCTACCTGCCCGACAATGCCGATCTCCAGTGTTGAACCAGCAGATGAACCAGTCACCCGCGCAGGGTTGGCCATCACCAGACGCAACGCCTCCAGCACCATCTCCGGTGCCGCATCGCCGCCATGGCCATCGACCAGAATCCGCACCACGTGCGGTGCCTCCGGCTGCTCTGTCTCTACTTGTAAACTGGAATCGGAGTCAGACAAATCGTTGGGTTGACGAATTAATCGTCGAGCGCTGCTTTAACTTCGCGCCCTTTATAGGTGCCACACTCCGGGCAGACGTGGTGCGGCCGCATCATGGCACCGCACTCCGGGCATTCGGACATGCCGGCCGGTACGATACGATCGTGCGCACGACGCATATTGCGCTTGGAGGTGCTGGTTTTTCTCTTTGGTACTGCCATCTTACTTCTCCTGCCGGACGAATCGCTCCGCCCTCAAATAAACTCTTCGCAACTATTCATCCCATCCCACGGTTTGCTCGCTAGCTGCGTTGAACATGCTCATGTGCAACAGCACACTGCGCGTGTTCGCCTTGCTATCGAACAAACCATGGGCGATCTGAACAGTTCCAGCATGTAGCTGAATAGTTACAACTCTTCTACTCAATGCGCAAATTGCGCAACGCCGCAAACGGATGATCGCTCTCATCGGCGCGACAGTGGCACGTCTCACGATTCAGATCCGCGCCGCAACTCTGGCACAAACCTTTGCACGCCGCACTGCAGAGCACATCCGCCTGCCAGGATAGCCACACATCCTCACGCAGAATATCGATCAAATTGATCTCACCCGGCGCCGCCAGATATTCGCACTCGCTCGCATCATCATCCGTACCGCTCAACCGTTCACCCAGCTGAAACGCCCACGCCGTATCGCCCTGCATCTGCCAGTCGAACTGGGCATTGCATCGACAACACTGCCGCCGCATCACCCCCTGCCAACTACCGATCAAGCGAAACAGCGCACCTGCGCGCTGCAAGCGCACCTGCCAATGCATATCCGCCAACAGATCACGCAGCGGAGCCACATCGCCCACGCTCTCATCTGCTAACAACGCCTGCGGCACGTCGGCATCCCACTGCCTGCCACCTGCGGAGAGGTCCTGTAATGTCACCAGCCAGCGTTGCTGCATCTGACCTCCCGCGCGTCAAACAGGCGGCGCATTATCAATAATGCCCTCTAGCGGTCAAGCACGGCCGACAGCACAATCTGACAGATCGCCACACCGTAAAAGCCAACCGTGTGATCGCAAGAGACATGCACCGCCATATCGGCTCTGCTCTATACCTCCGCCATGCTCGCCTCGGATGCATCCCTGATAATGGCCACGCCACCACAAACACAAACTCCACGCAAAACATCACCGCATTGATCGACAGCAGCCAGATCAGCGTCCGCCGATGCTCATCCTGCTCGATCTCGACATAGCAATCACAACCGCCCATATGCAACGCCTCCTGCCACCGGCAACGCGCACCGTAGCCATTCAATCACTGCGGCAAAACACTCTGGATACGATGATTGCCCCAATCCGCTACATAGATGCGGCCTTTGCGTCCCACAGCCACGCCGGTCGGGCCGGAGAATTGGCCGGCTCGGTCGCCTTGACCGCCCCATGCGCCGATGAAGCGACCGGCATGATCGAACTGCTGAATGCGGTTATTGTAAAAATCGGCCACGATCAAGCTGCCATCAGCAGCGGCCGCGATACCGGATGCGACACGGAATCGCCCGCCCCACAATCCCATGCCGCCGATGCTATGCAGAAAACGGCCTTCGGCATCAAACACCTGCACACGATTGTTGTAGGCATCAGAGACATAGACCCGATCATCCGATCCAATTGCAATGCGGGAGGGATAATAGAACTCGGATTCGCGACCATCAGGAATCAGAAAACTCAGCGCCGAACGCACCACATTGACCTTGCCCTGTTTGCCCCATGTGCGGATCAACTGCCCGTCCGGCGTAAACTGCTGGATGCGGTGGTGATACTGATCGACCACATAAACCTGACCTGCCGCATTCACTGCCACATCCACCGGCGAGGCAAACTCACCTGCTCCATCGCCTGCCGCGCCCCATGCCGAGATCAATTTTCCGTTCGGATCAAAATGAAAAATACGATCCAGATCGTAATCGGTCACCCACACCGTCCCATCCGGGGCGATACCAAGACCACCGGGCTTTTCAAACTGTTGCTGACCGAACGCCAACACAAAATCACCATCCGCCGTAAACTTCTGCACCCGCTTGTTGCGCACATCGGTAACATAGACAAAAGCGCC
>Ga0256829_1003502_pt1 | contig 10834 bp, 13 predicted proteins | sample 131447metaG_FD_185979 | JGI IMG/M metagenome (GOLD analysis project Ga0256829, IMG submission 185979) | Hydrothermal vent microbial communities from Lau Basin, Pacific Ocean - 131-447 | ecosystem: Environmental > Aquatic > Marine > Hydrothermal vents | place: Pacific Ocean: Lau Basin | collected... | reverse complement strand
TATGTGTCGTTTTTCAACTTGTTTATGAGTGCATCAAACAAAAAAAGTCCTATTATAGTTGTCTTTAGATATAATTCCGACATTATATACAAAAGAGAGAAAATTTATGCTAAAACTTGCAGTATTTGACTTTGATTCTACGCTTATGGATGGTGAAACCATAGACTTTTTTGCCGAGGAGCTTGGAATTGGAGAAGAGGTAGCAAAAATAACAGAAGAGGCAATGAGCGGCAGACTCGATTTTTTTGAATCTCTGCAGCAAAGAATTGGACTATTAAAAGGACTCGATTTTTCCATTGTCGAAAAGATTTCACACAATTTGCCATATATGCCGGGTGCGCGTGAGACTATAGCAGAGCTCAAAAGTCGTGGCATGAAAGTAGTCTGTTTCAGCGGTGGATTTCGCACTGCGACATCCTATGCAAAAGATATTTTGGGATACGATGCAGACTTTTCCAACGCGCTGCATGTAAAAGATGGAAAGCTCACAGGATTAGTGGGCGGCGATATGATGTTTAACTTCTCCAAAGGAGATATGCTACAACGCTTACAAAGCGTTATGGACATCACTGAAAAAGAGACACTTGTCTGTGGTGACGGTGCGAACGACCTCTCAATGTTCGCTCACGCAGGAACACGCGTTGCATTTTGCGCACGTGACATACTTAAAAAAGAGGCAAATATTATCATCCAAGAGAAAGATTTGTCATTACTACTAAAGGAAATATAGAATGTTAGAAAATACAGTCTGGAGACAGTACCACAATGAGAATAATTTTAGAGATAAAATTGCGGAGTTTTGTAGATTTGAGAGTATTGACTTGATTGAAGATGATAAAGTGCTTTACAGCGTTTTAAAGTCAAAATTGACAAAAAAAGAGCTCAAACTTTTTGCAATGGATTGTGCAAATGCCAGTGACGAAGAGCTGAAAAAAGAGTTTGACTATAGTGATGAAGAGCTTGAAAAAGCAAAATTTAAACTCTATAAAAAACTCAAACAGGACAAAACACGACTTGATTTTAGAGAAAAAAATATAGCAGAGATTGAGTAAGTAAACTATAAGATTAATCTATAATTTATCTAGATATGAGTAACATATCACAGTTTTATCACGAAAAAAGGAAAAAAAAGAATGAAAAAAACTACTTCATTATTATTAGCTGCGATGATTGCAGGTTCAGTTTTTACAACATCGGCAGTGGCTGATGCTAGTAGAGGTAAAATATTTTATATGAAAAAACTTAAACATGTATGCAAAAAAGACGGTCTTAAAAATGGTGCAGTTTTTGCTATCAAGCATGACCGCCGTAGCTGGGAAACCATCAGCAAATCGGGTAAACTTCAATCAGAATGGATAAAAATTTGTCCACATGCTGCAAAAAAAGTAAAGAAAATGAGAGAAAAAGATGTGAAAAATCTTTATGATTTTGTATGGAAATATGCATCAGACGGTGAAACACCTTCTTGTGGTTAATTGTAAACTTATTTCAAAATTATTTTGAGTGTTACTCGTCTTGATTTTGTTTTATCTTCGATGCCACTTCTTATAACATTATGAGAAAAGCTCAAACCGCTTCCTTGTAAAATCTTACTTAACCATTTTTGTTTTGCTTCATCTTGTGTGCTAAAGAGCTCACGCAGAACTGAATAAGAACGTTTCATTGAGAGATTTTCATTTTGCAAATAGCGCTCTTTAAAATTTACATTTTTCCATTCACTTGAAGCATGTCCGTTAATCGCTAAAGTACGAATACTCTCTCTGTTTGCATATATAAAGGAAAGGAGTTTTTTGCTAAAAGAAGATAAAAACTTTTGTTGGGCTTGCGTGAGCGTATATTTCCCGACTTGAAAATAGAGTGCTTTGTCTGTAAACTCAATCGTTAAATCCTCTTTTATTAGCAGCTCTCTATTTTTTATCTCTTTTGCAAAAGTTTTACACAGTGCGTCGTAAAAATTTCCGCTAAGTGTAGATACCTGTGCAATCGTTGCATCATGGTTGAGCTTAAGAATCCACATATTGCCCTCTTGTGAATAGTCACCGGTATGGATTCCGGCAACGGCAACCTGCGAGTTATGTAAAATAGTGAGTGCATAAAAGATATCGAAATTCTCCCCACCGTAATGCTCCTGCTTGAGCATAGACAAGTCAGAATCGATGAGCATAGCCAAGCCGTCACTGTTGTGCTTGTCTTTTACATACCCAACACCCATCAAAATCCCGTTTGAGAACTCTTTGATATCCATAAGTCCTGAAGGGTAGGTGGTAGCAATCTCTTTGTCTGCCAAGATGTTTTTATAAAGATCAAATCTTACTAAACGGATATGCTCTTTTTGTACCTGATTGTATTGAATGAGACTGACAACAAAGCTGTTGTCTTTGAGTCTGATAATTCTTGTAGGTACTGTTAAATTCTCGCCATGATGCTGCGTTATGAAATGGTTGAGCCAGATTTTGTTCCCATTTTCTGTAATGCGCATAAAGCTTACATCTCTGCTCTTTTGCGATGCCATAGTACTCACAACGATGATAGAGCCGTCTTGAGCCTCTACGGCATCTATGCCGTTGTCATCAAAACGGGTACCGTATTTTTTACTCCAAAGTATATTTCCCTCTTTTGAAAATCTTGTGATGAAAATGTCATTATTTCCAAGACCTGTTTGGAACATATTGTCGCTAGTAGAGCGTGAGGTAAAAGAAGAACCCACTGCAAGTACACCACCGTCACTGAGTAGGATGAGATTACTCATTCTGTCATAGTTTTTTGTTCCAAACATCTTAAAGTATAGAATGTTTGCATTGCTGTCAAGTTTTGCAACAAGAAGTGAACCATCCATAGTATAGCCACCGATAAAGTAACCGTTTGTAGGTGTTTTTACGACAGCAACAGCTTTGTTGAAACGATTGAGTTTCGCTGTTTTTGAAAGAATAATCTGTGCCTGATTGTTCACTTTTACCAGACTCATTTGAGAACCGTACTTGTTTGACACACTTGCCAAATAGTCAAAAGCATTTGTGTAAGATTTTGAAGGTTTCGATGATTGTTTAAACTCTTTTGAAAAGCCTACGGCTGTTATTGTTCTGTCATAATCTTCTGTGATGTCAAAAAGTGCTGCATCAAATGGTTTATGAACGATTACAGAAAAGTCTGTTGTTGTTTTTGCATGTGCAAGTGAGAGTAGTAAGAAAAAGAGTAGAAGTAGTTTCATAATATTGCTTTTTTCTCTAGCTTAAAGCAATAAATATTCCTAATTTGAAAATGGTGCCGAAGCACCGTGAAAACCTTATTTTAGGTTTTCAAAAGGTGCTGTTACAACTTTTTTACGAGTTACAGTATATGGTACGAATGCAGCTGCACGAGCACGTTTGATTACTGTAGCAATCATATCTTGGTGACGTTTACAGTTTCCTGTTAAACGACGTGGCATGATTTTATATCTCTCTGAAAGTGAAAAACGTAAGTTTGCTACGTCTTTATAATCCATGAAGTCAACTTTTGCTTCACAATATTTACAATATCTTTTTTTGTATTTTCTTTTTTCTGACATGTTATTACCTTTTATATCTATTTATTTGCTAAAACGGAATTTCATCTTCATCAATGTCAATAACCGGTACATCAGCAGGACTTGGCATTTGACGGCTTTGTTCCTGAGCTGGTGAACTTTGTGACGGTTTTTGATAACTCTGTTGTTGTTGCGGCTGTCCATAGCTTTGTTGCTGTTGTGGTGCCTGATAGCTTTGTGCTTGTCCCTGCGCTGGTGCTGCATAGTCTGCGCCAGAACTTGCCGGTGCATTGTAGCTTCCTCCATTTTGGGAGTCACTGCGTGAGTCAAGCATTTGCATAGTTTCAACGATTACAGAGTGTTTTGATCTTTTTTGTCCGTTTTGGTCAACCCATTGTTCAAATTGTAATCTTCCTTCAACAAGGATTTTACTTCCTTTTCGAAGGTATTGGTTCGCTACTTCAGCACTTCTACCGAAGAAAGTGATATCTACAAAACATACTTCCTCTTTTTTTTCACCATTACTTGTGAATTTACGGCTTGTTGCGATTGCAGTTTTTGCAATTCCCATACCACCTTGAGAGTATCTCAGTTCGATGTCGCGTGTTAGGTTACCAACTAAAATTATTTTATTGAACATGCATTTTCCTTCTTTTTATAGCGTATGCTATTACTCAGCTGCTGCTTCAGTTGCCGGAGCTTCTTCTGCTTTAGGCGCTTCAGTTACTGGAGTTTCTGTTGCCGGAGCCTCTTCTGCTTTTGGAGCTTCTTCTGCAGGAGTCTCTTCTTTTGCCGGAGTTGCCGCTGCTTTTTTAGCTTTTTCAACTAAAGCATTCCATGCAGTGATTTCACGATTTGTACTGTATTTAATAGTTACAAAACGAAGTAAATCTTCATTGATACGGAAGCGTCTTTCAATTTCAGAAATTGCAGACGGTGCTACTGAGTAGTAGATTACTTGGTAATATCCACGTTCGTTTTTATCAATTGGGTATGCTAATTTTCTCATTCCCATTGCATCTTGAGCTGCGATTTCGCCGCCGTTAGAAGTTATTATATCTTCAACATTTTTGATTGCTGCTTGAATTTCTTCAGCAGTAAATGTAGGTTTTACGATTACTAGGTTTTCGTAGTTTCTCATATAGTATGATCTCCTCTTGGTATTGCCTGATTAGGCTTTTGTTTCCCCTTCGGATCTAAATATAGTCTCATTTAAGAGATTACAAAGAGAAAGGAACGCGCAATTATACAGAAATTTTTCTTAAAAGAAGCACATATGTTTTATGAGAATTTCTCATGACAAAATGCTATAAAATTATCTATTTAATATATTTAGGATATAGTTTCAGAAAATAAAAGTTTTATAATGGCAAAAAGCAAAAAAAGCAAAAAATCACATAACAGTTCAAAAATTTTAACCTACACAGCATGGACGCTCGCTCTTGTTGCATTGGTTTTGAGTTCTATACTTATAGGATACTATTTCGGTTACTCAAATGCGGAAGAAAAAATTCCCAAGTTTTCTAAAGAGTGGCATGTGAGAAAATTACCTGCAAAACCAAAAATCCAAAAAGTAAGTGTCAATAAACAACTTCAAGAGGTTCTTAAAAGTGAGTCAAAAAGTTATAATTCAGCTGCACACGAGATAGATAATGAAGCATTGGCAAATCCTCCAAAGGTTTTACATAAAGAGATAAAACGCTACGTGACAAAGCCAAAACTAGCCATTATAATTGATGATGTGCAAACTGCTTCTCAAGTACGGGCAGTCAAAAGTCTCAATCTGCCTCTGACTATGTCTTTTCTGCCACCGCGTCCTGCACGTCCAAATTCTGCGAAACTTGCCGCACATGAGAAATTTTATATGGTGCACTTGCCGATGGAAGCGATGCATTTTCATAAAGAAGAGCCTTATACGCTGCGAGTCAATGAGTCCCAGCAGGAGCTTTTACAAAGAATTGCCGATATAAAAAAACTTTTCCCAAAAGTTGCTTATATTAACAACCATACAGGCAGTAAGTTTACATCCAATGAAGTGGCTATGAACAGACTCATCTTTGCTCTCAATAAGTATCATATCCATTTCATAGATAGCAGAACCACTGCACAAACAAAAGCGCCAAAGGTTTTAAGAAATTTTGGTCTCAAGTATGTTGCACGTGATGTTTTTTTAGATCATCATATGGACAAGCCCTATATCTTGGGACAGATAAAAAAAGCTATAGCGGTTGCAAAAGCACATGGAACTGCAATAGCCATCGGTCATCCTCATAAAAATACTCTTGAAGCACTTTATGAATCTAAAAAACTCTTTGCAAAAGATGTGGATCTTGTGCTTATCAATAAGATATATTAGCGGTTTATGATGCAGCAAATAGACTTTCACATCGATGCACTGGAGTCTATGAAAAAATATCCGCAGCAGCTTTATTACAATGGAAAGACAGAACTGCTCAAAAACAGGAAAATCTCCATAGTCGGTTCACGCAAGCCAAACCAATATGCGCGTGAGATGACACATCTTTTAGCATCCAAACTTGCAAAAGCTGGCATTGTAATTGTCAGTGGAGGTGCCATCGGTGTAGATGCCCTTGCACATAAAGCTGCAGGCAGTGAAAATACTATTATGGTAGCAGCCACCGGGCTTGACAAACGCTACCCAGCCATTAATAAAAATCTTATCAGCTCTATTGAAAAAGAGGGTTTGGTACTCAGTCAATTTGCTGCAAAAACGCCGTCAAACAAGTACAATTTTGTTTTGAGAAATGAGCTTGTCGTGGCACTTGGAGATGTGTTGATCGTGAGCTATGCAGATAAAGATTCAGGAACGATGCGCAGTGTTGAATATGCTTTGAAAATGGGTAAGAAAATCTTTGTGCTTCCCCATAGAATAGGAGAGAGTGAAGGGACAAACCTTTTACTGCAAGAGAGCAAAGCAGAAGCAATCTATGACATAGAGAAGTTTGTCGCACAATTTGCCTGCGTGAGCAAAGAAAAAGCTTCTACAAAAGACCCATTTTTATCTTTTTGCAAAACAAACCCTACTTATGAAGAAGCGCTGAAAAAATTCCCCGAGAGAGTCTTTGAAGCAGAACTTTTAGCGGATATCATTGTGAAAAACGGACGTATATTTTTACAAGATTAGCATCTCCTTGTTCCATTCCCTTGATGCAAACACATTCACTTTCATAAAAAAACAAGATATAATGACTGATTATTTTAAAAGAGGCGGTGTAAATGGGTTTTATAGTTATATTAGTTAATTTAGCATATTTAGTCTTTTCTCAAGTTGTTGGTATCATTACTTACTTTTCACTGAAAAAAATCCCAATTTTTGCAAAACATACACGAAAACTAAAAGCTTTCTCATTTGTCGTATTTTTAGTAGTACTGCTTGCTCCTTTTTGGGATTTGATAATTCAAAAGGGTATAAAGACATACTATGAAAACTATAAGATGAATTACACAATAAATGCCTACCCTGAGAAAGATGAGAATGGGATGATTGAGAGTTTGGGAGTAGAAAGAGGAGCAGCATCTACTACCTCCGCCTATTTAATTAATCAAAAAGACTTAGAAGACTTACAAAAAGAGTATAGGGTTAAAAAATTTATCGAATATTTTTTCATGGATACATTTGAAAAAGTGAAAAATGATAAGGGTGAAATTAAGATTAAATGGAATTATTATAAAAATCTTGGCTATGCAAGAGTTCATTTTAATCAAAACCCCATAACTTACGAAAAGATAAAAGATGAAACTGAGTTTAAAGCAAGATACCAAGTGTTAGCAAAAACTAAAAAGCACTATTTTTATTCAGAAACAATTTTTGAGTTTTGGGATAAAAAGAAAAATATCCTTATGAGTAAGTCCCTTTATGTAGGCTTTCCCGTACAAAATAGGGAAGATAAGTTTAGAACTAAGTATTTGCTTTGGTGGATAAATGCAGGCGGTGGAGTATTTGTACTAAGATGGCTTGATAATACTTCAGAAGTTGCCAAAAAATTATTTGGTTTTAAATTATAAAATAAATGGCTCATTCCCATGCTATGCATGGGAATGCATACATACGCTTTTTCTTACAAGATGAGCATAGCGTCACCGTAAGAGTAGAAGCGGTACTTGTGCTTGATGGCTTCGGCGTAAAGCTCTTTTGTCTTGTCCAGTCCTACAAAAGAGGCAACGAGCATAAGCAGTGTTGATTTTGGCAGGTGAAAGTTTGTCAGTAGATGATTGACTCGTGAGGGTTTATTATTTGGGTGCAAAAAAAGATTGGCTTCTCCTGCAGTTATTTTGCCATGTTTGTCGTAAAATTCCACTGTTCGCGTTGATGTTGTACCCACACAGAGAATAGGAGTGTCTGAATCTAAGAGTTTTTTTGCTGCATCACTGATGGCATAGTACTCTGAGTGCATAGGGTGTTCAGTTATGATCTCGGCTTCAACGGGCTTGAAAGTTCCGCTGCCAACATGCAGAGTTACATAGGCATGCTGAAAATTTTTGCAGATTCTCTCATGTTGCTCTTGCGTGAAGTGCAGGGATGCTGTCGGTGCGGCAACGGCTCCCTCCTCTTGTGCAAAAACGCTTTGGTATTCGTTTGCATCCTCTTCATTGTCTGCTCTGTTGATGTAGGGAGGGAGGGGAATATGCCCTATAGTATCTATGATGGGCAGTAACTCTTCAAAACGTAAGAGTTGTTCATTTTGGTAGAAATTGACTATGCGGCTGCCATCCTCACGCAGCCCTTTTACTTCTGCGTGAAGGTTTTCATTGAAGTGCAAAAGTATTCCTACTTTTACTTTTCCACGAATGTAAACATTGACATCATGGGCATTTAAGGCTCTGTTGATGAGAAGTTCGACTTTCCCGCCGCTTGTCTTTTTCCCAAAGAGTCTTGCTTTTATCACTTTTGTGTCATTAAAGATAAGTGCACACTCTTTTGGGAGAAATTTTTCAAGTTCATAAAAGTAGGTGTGCGTGATGGCGTCTGTTGCTCTATCATAAACTAAAAGTTTTGCATGGTCGCGGGGTGAGGCAGGGTGCGTGGCTATGAGTCCCTCATCAAGAGTGAAATCATAGCTGGCAGTAAGGAGTTCTTTTGTTACAGGCAAGATTTAGTCTTGTTTTTTGTCTTCTGGCAAGGAGTTCTCTTCATCAGAAGTTTCACTCTCATTTTCCTCTTCGTTCTCTTCCTCTTCACTATTTTCTTCATCTTCATCGTCATCATCGTCTTCTTCTTCTTCTGGTTGTGCAGGATTGACAAATTTAACTATGATGATAGAAAAACCATAGAGAATAATCAGCGGACCAGCCATAAGCAGCTGCGTGAGGACATCAGGCGGTGTTAAAAGTGCCGCTACAATAAAGATGATGACAATGGCATACTTAAAAAATGCAGTCATCTGCTTGTCATCGACAAGTCCAAGCAGTGCTAAGAAATAGGCAAAGATGGGCAGTTCAAAGGCTAAACCAAAACCAAACATAATCTTTGTAAAGAAACCGACATAATCTTCAATGTTGATGAGCGGAGTAAATTTGAAAGAACCAAAGGTAATTAAAAAGTCAAATCCAAAAGGTGTGACGATGTAGTAGGCAAACATAACACCCACAATGAACATAACAGTTCCACCGACAATGAATGGAATAAGCATTTTTTTCTCATGTGCATACAAGCCCGGAGCGATGAAAAGCCAAATCTGTGAAAGAATGATAGGAAGTGCCCCGACGATAGCCGCAAAAAAGGCGACTTTGAGGGCAACAAAAAATGCACCACCGACCTGCGAGGTTGTTATCATTCCATTTGCAGCATGGACAGATACTTTTCCAACTTCAATGAGGGCATCATTGAGGGGTGCTACCATCCAGTTTAAAAGTGGTTCATGAAAGTAAAACATTGCAAAAAACATTACAATTAAGCTGGCTGCTGAGATTGCAAGTCTTTTTCTCAGCTCTATGAGGTGTGGTCGTAATTCATCAAACATCGGTGTTGTCTTCTTTTTCTACTGGTTTTTCTTCTGAAATCTCTTCTGTCTTACTTTTTTTCTTTTTTTTCTTTTTAAAAGTTACTTCTTGCGGCTCTTTTGGCGATTTTTTAGCCTGTGGGGCAGAGCTCTTTTCTACAGCATCATCATCATTTAATATATTGTCGATTTCTGCTCCAATTGTTGCTTGAACATTTGTAACTTTATGGAGACCTTCACTCGCTTTTAACAACTCTTCTTTGTATGCAAGCGCTTCTTGTTTTATGCCTGCAACATTCATCTCTTCTTCAAGAGAGTCTTTTACCGATCCAATGGTGCTTTTTACACTTCTGAATAATTTAGCAATCTCTACCATTGCACTCGGCAGCTTATCCGGACCCAAAAAGAGAATCGCAATAACAGCAATTAAAAGCATCTCGGTAAATCCCATACCAAACATAGCAAGCCTTCATATTTTATATTTTATGACGAATTTTATCCAAAGAATGATTAAATAATCTTCAAGCGCTCAAAAAGAGTGCAAGTTCATCTGCTAAAAGATAGTCAGGGTTATATAAAATATCCCCTTTTTTGTTGAGTTTTTTCTCCTCAACCAAGATGGATGCTTTGAGCTTTTGCGCATCACTGAGGATGTTTGCATCGACACCAACACAGGAGCGAAAGCCTAAAAATATCTTTTCAAGTCTGCCATCTTCTTCACTGAGTTCTTCAACTTTTATGGATAACGGATCTTTTAAATAAGCTTCTATATCGGGATTTGGATAAAATCTTTGGAGTTTACGTTTTCCCACAGCACCGGCACCGGCACCGATATAATCTTTATATTCCCAATAACCGAGATTATGTTTGGAGCGGTACGAGCCAAAATTACTGATTTCATACTGTGCAAACCCTCTCTTTTTAATCGTTTCAAAAATCCACTCAGTAATCTCAAGCTGCTCTTTTGCCATCTGAGGTTTTTTCTCAAATGCAGTGCCCTCTTCAATTGTTAAGGCATAAGCACTAAGATGGTTAATGGGCAGAGAAAATGCCTGTTCTATGTCATTTTTTAAGAGAGCTTTAGTGTCACCAAGGGTTGCATAAATAAGGTCAAGTGAGATATTTTGAAATCCAAGTTTTTTTGCATTTTGTATGGCTTCTATGGCTATCTGCGGTGTATGTGCACGATTAAGAAGTTTGAGTTTTTCTGCATCAAAACTCTGCACGCCAAAGCTCAGACGATTTACGCCTAAAGCCTGCATGCCTGCAAGCCATTCGTTAGAGGCACTGTTTGGATTGGCTTCACTTGTTATCTCTGCATCTTGCGTGAGATAGGGTGTGATGAGCTCAAAAATTGCTCTGTAAAGCT